>OLJW01003770.1_pt1 | contig 11009 bp, 8 predicted proteins | sample 1603411 | NCBI WGS metagenome assembly OLJW01 (sample SAMN04168659, study PRJEB22393) | human gut metagenome | biome: human gut microbiome; feature: stool | host: Homo sapiens | collected 2014-05-12 | reverse complement strand
AGAACCTCGCACGTTGGCGTTCATTCAGTTCATTGTTCAGTTTTCAAAGGTCATCATTGCCATCGCTTCATCGCGACGACTTGTATATCTTACCAAACTCCGAGAAGTCTGTCAAGCCCTGATTTGAACTTTTTTCAACTCAATCAGTGCCGGTCCGCTAAGCGAACTCATACAGACACAACAAAACAAACCTATCGTTTCTTTCGTCCGTCTCAGTACAGCTGGTTCCTATACAATAGCATTTAGCTTGCAAAATGTCAACACTATTTTTCTAACAGGGAAAAATAACGGTGGATATGGCAGGCCAGGAAGACCGTGAACCGCTGTTCCCAGTCAGCCAGATCATAGGGAATGAGTTTCTCCGCCTTGTGGATGCGATAGGCTACGGTATTGCGATGGGTGTAGAGCTGGGCCGCTGTTCCCTTCAGGCTGCCATCGTGGCAGAGATAGGCTTCCAGCGTTTCGTACAAACTGGACCGGTGGCTTTCATCATAAGCCAGCAAGGCTCCCAGGGCCCGGTCGTGTAGGACGCGCAGCACCCGGTCATCGGGCTGAGAAAAGAAGAGGGCATAGGCGCCGAGGGCTCCGAAATAGCACCAGGACTGCTGATGGAGACGGGCCCATACCAAAGCCTGCTGCCCCTGGCGGCAGCTGTCTGGCAGGGTTTTCAAGTCAGGCGCCGTCAGGCCCTGGCCCGTCACCAGGCGGTCATGGCCTTTGAGCCAGGCGACGAGTGCTGCCGGCAGCGTTCCCTGCAGGAGCAGGACGATCGTGTCCTTATAAGGAAATATAAAGTATGGCTGGTCCAGCCCGTTGAGGAAGGATTTGCTGTCAGCTAAAAAATCGGCATCGCCATCGGCACCGGCCAGGACTAGTGCCGTATACGGCCCCTCTTCCTGCCAGCCCGTCAGAGCCAGTTCAGTCAGGACCGACGACCCCTGGACGCCGAAGAGGAATTCCTTCCACGCCGTAATGGCCCGGTATTCTTCACGGTTGGTCAAAAAGAGGGCCGACAAAAAGGACTGGGTAATGTCGGCCAGGCGCACTTCCCAAGGCATGGTGAATATCGGGAAGGCCGCTTCCTCACAGCGTTCTTTCAAGGCTTCCGTAATATCCGACGGCAAGAGGTACTTTCCCGTATTGACGACCAGGCCGGCCGCATCGGCTGCCAGCAGGGCATCGACGAAGTTTTCCAGCCAATGCGGGTCGCCGGGGCTGGCCAGGCCCGTCGTGAAGATGAAGGCATGAGGCCGCAAAAAAGTGCCATAGTCGGCATCTTCCATGACCTGCACCCAGGCCACGTCGCGGCTCAGTCCCTGCCGTCCGGCCAGGAGGTCCAGTTTATATTTGTTTTCATCCTGCCTGTAAAGTTGAGCGATGGATAGAGACATGGGACTCCCTCCTTTGTGTCGTCAGCACAACATCATATTTTTAACTTTGGTTTCCCAGCTTCTTGTTGTTTTTAATAGTAAAACGTATAATAAGCGTATCATTTAAGATTATCCATGCAAAGTCTTTCATAGAGCACTCACCAAGGCTTTGTATCTTGCATTGATAAGGGGGAGACATTATGTTAAAAGATGAATTACCGAAAATTGTTACCCAGACCGTTCCCGGTCCGAAAGCCGCTGCCGTCCTGGCCCGCCGCCGTCAGGCCATCCCGGATGCCATCGGCACCATCTATCCGACAGTCATCCAGCGCGGCGAAGGCGCCATGTTTGAAGACATAGACGGCAACTATTTCCTCGACTGGGTCGGCGGCGTCGGCGTCCTGAACATCGGCTATTCCCAGCCGGAAGTCGTCAAAGCCGTCCAGGACCAGGCCGGGAAGTATTTCCACGCCATGGCCAACATCGTCACCCATGAAGGCTACGTCGCCCTGGCGGAAAAACTCAACGCCATCGCGCCGGTCAAGGGCGACAAGAAGCGCTCCTTCTTCATCAACAGCGGCGCTGAAGCCGATGAAAATGCCGTCAAAGTCGCCAAGGCCTATACGAAACGGCCGAACATCATCGTCTTCTCCGGCGCCTTCCACGGCCGCACGCTCATGACCATGGCCATGACGGCCAAGAAAGCCTACGCCCGCGGCATGGGCCCCTTCCCGGACGGCGTCTATCGGGCCGAATTCCCTTATCTCTACCGCAAACCGGCTGGCATGAGCGATGACGAAGCCCTGGAATTCTACCTGAATTCCCTGAAAGAAGTCTTCATGTACGCTTCGCCGGCGGAATACGTCGCCGCCATCGTCGTCGAACCGCTCCAGGGCGAAGGCGGCTTCATCCCGGCTCCTATCCCCTGGATCAAGGCCCTGCGCAAAGTCTGCGACGACAACGGCATCCTGCTCATCGCCGACGAAGTCCAGACCGGCTGGTGCCGCACAGGCCGCATGCTGGCGACGGAATACTGGAAAGAAGCCGGCTGCCCGCCGGATATCATCGCCACGGCTAAATCCATCGGCGGCGGCGTGCCCCTCGGTGCCGTCGTAGCCCGCGAAGAAATCATGGAATCCGTCCCGGCCGGCGTCATCGGCGGTACCTTTGGCGGCAACGCCCTGGCCTGCGCTTCGGCCCTGAAAGTCATCGAAATCATGGAACGGGACCATTTGGCCGACCGGGCCCTGGAAATCGGCCAGAAAGTCTGCGCCCGCTATGAACAGTGGAAACAGAAATACGACGTCATCGGCGACTACCGCGGCTTAGGCGCTATGCTCGGCCTGGAATTCGTCCACGACAAAGCCAGCAAGAAGCCCTATCCGGAACTGGTCACAGCCGTCATCAAAGAAGCGGCCCAACACGGCCTGATCATGGAAAACTGCGGCATTTACGACAACGTCATCCGCTTCCTCTGCCCGCTCGTCGTCACCGACGCCCAGCTCGATGCCGGCCTGGACATCCTGGAACAGGCCATCATTACCTGCACGAAATAATCAGTATTTCTCTCCCATGACATCGAGGGCGACCATGGCCATGGCCTTGGCGCCCGTCAATGCCTGCATCTTGCCCAGGTCGCTGCCAGCGGCTTGGGCAAATTCTTTCGTATGGGCATTGATGTCGTAGCCAATGCAGATTTCCGGCTGGCTGACCCGCGTAATTTGGCTGACATTGCCTACGTCCGTCGAGCCTTCGGCATAGTCGTCGTCGCGGATGCCGAATTCTTCGTAGAGCTGGTTGAAGGCGTCGGCAAAGTAAACGTCCATCCTGGGGTCATTGATCATATTCTTATAGAGCGGTTCATAATGGACCATTTCCACTTTCGCTCCGTGTGCGTCGGCGACGTCACGGGCGATTTTTTTTATGTCCGGCAGCATCTTGTCTTCCAGGTATTCCACTTTCAGGGCCCGGATAGTCGCCTTGAGGACAGCCCGGTCAGGCACGATGTTCGGCGCCGTACCGCCTTCGGTGATGATGGCGCCGATGATATGGCGTTCGGTCAAGGTCTTTTCATAGGCCTTCAGGCAGCCATAGAAATCGACGAGGGCATCGAGGGCATTGACGCCGTGGTAGGTCGCATCGGCGACGTGGGCCGCCTTGCCGAGGAAGGTGAACTGCATGGGGTGCGTCGCATAGGACGTGCCGCCGATATAGGTCTTATCCGTACCGGGATGGACGATGACCACCGCGTCCAGGCCGTCGAAGACGCCGTGTTCGCTCATATAGACTTTGCTGCCCACCGTTTCTTCGGCCGGACAGCCGTAGACGTGGACCGTCGCCTTGTCGCCGGCCGCTTTGGCAAAGGCCAGGGCCGCGCCGACGCTCATGGCGGCGATGAGGTTATGGCCGCAGCCGTGGCCGATTTCCGGCAGGGCATCGTATTCGGCCAAAAAGCCCATCTGAAAAGGACCGTGGCCGCAGACAGCGTGAAAGGCCGTCGGGAAAGCGTCGGCGACGGGATTGTCGATGGCAAAGCCGCGGTCCTGCAGGATTTTTTTCAGCGTCGCCGATGCGAAGACTTCGTTCATGCCCGTTTCCGGGTGGTCGTGAAGGCTTTCGGCAATGCCGTAGATGACCGGTTTCAGTTCATCTACATAGCGGCAGGCCTGGTCTTTCAAATCTTTATATTCCATGAGAATCTCTCCTATCCAAATTACAGCAGCGTAAAGCGTACACCGTCCAGGCGGGCTTCGAGACCGGCCATCTGGCCCAGGGGCAGCCAGGCGTTGTCGGCACCGTGGCCGAAGGGCAGGCCCATGACGGCCGGTTTGCCCCACTTGCGGGCATAAGCCTGGAGGACTTCTTTCACCGTCCATTCATAACGGGCGCCTTCGTCAGGGCCGCAGTGGTGGAATTCGCCGAAGGCGATGGCCCGGACGCGGTCGATGAGGCCCGATTCCTCGAACTGGCAGAGCATGCGGTCCAGGGCATAGGCCTCTTCCCCGACTTCTTCCAGGCAGAGGATGGCGCCGTCTGGCGGATCGATGGCATAAGGCGTGCCCATGAGGACCGACAGGAGCATCATATTGCCCCCGGCCAGCGGGCCCGTGACGGCACCGGGGACGAGGGTTTCCGGCTGGCAGCCCGGCGGCAGCGGCAGTTCCCGCGCTTCATAGGGATGCTGCAGGCCGTAGGCGAACTGCTCTTTCGTATATTCCGAGGCATTGCGGCCCAGGGACATGACCATAGTCCCGTGGATGGGACAGAAGCCGCAGCGCTGGAGGAAGGCCGTATGCAGGGCCGTAATATCGCTGAAGCCGACGAACAATTTGGGATGGGCCGCAATGAGCTCATAGTCCAAGAGCGGCAGGATGCGCGTCGCCCCATAGCCGCCACGCAGGCAGACGATGGCCTTGACGGCGTCGTCGGCAAAGGCTTCGTTGATATCCCTTGCCCGCAGCCGGTCGGGGCCGGCCAGATAGCCATCAAAGGCAGATACGGATTTCCCGATTTTCACTTCATAGCCGAGGGACCGCAAGAAGGTGAGGCCCTTGATCACGTCGTCACCGGCCAGGGCTGACGACGGGGCGACGACGGCGATGGTGTCGCCAGCTTGCAACGGTTCTGCATAGGTATACTCCATAAGGCTACTTCCTTTCTGATTCATCGATATAGGCTTTCTTGAAATCGACCAGTCCCAGCGGCGACCAGTGGTAGCCCTTGATATAGGGCTGGGCCACGTAGGGCTGGGTCGTGTAGTACAAGGGGATGATGACGCAGTCGTCGAAGAGTATCTGTTCCGCTTCGTGGAGATAGGCCATGCGCTGTCTTTCGTCGTTGCTGGCCTTGGCTTTGGCAATCAATGCATTATACGCCGGGTTGTGGTACTGGGCGTCATTTTCGTCATCGGCAAAGACGTCGAGGAAGGTCATGGGGTCGATGTAATCGGCGATCCACGACGCCCGGGCCAGCTGGTAGTCGCCTTGGGCGCGGGTGGCCATGAAGACTTTCGATTCCTGGTTGGTAATATTGACGTCGACGCCGAGGTTTTCTTTCCACATGGCCTGCAGGGCTTCGGCTACAGCCTTGTGCATTTCATTGGTATTGAAGAGGAGCGTCACTTCCGGCAGCGGGTGCTGGTCATCGTAACCGGCTTCCTTCAGGAGCTGGCGGGCTTTGGCCGGGTCTTCGGCGATGAGGTTCCCCCCTTCCTTACGGAAATCACGGCCTGTGGCCTTGTCCTTCAGTCCCGGCGGGACCCAGGCGTAGGCCGCTTCCTTTTCACCGCGGACGATGTACTTCATCAGTCCCTGGCGCTGGACGGCCAGGGCAAAGGCCTTGCGGACGCGGACGTCGTCAAAGGGCTTCTTCTGGACGTTGAAGACGTAGTAATAGGCGCCGAGATAAGGAGCAATCTCGTAGAGGCCCATCTGTTCCAGCCGTTCCTGGTCGGCCGGCGGCGGTTCGACGGTCATGTTGGCCTGATTGCTTTCGACCAGGGTCAGGCGCGTCGCCTGGGAATCGCTGATGGGGAAATCGAGGTGGTCCAGGATGACCGAACCGGCATCCCAGTAGCGGTCGTTCTTGACGACTTCGATTTCACTGGAATGGTTCCAGGAAACGATTTTATAGGGGCCGCTGCAGACCATGCCGTCCGCATCGGCAGCCCACGTATCGGGCTTGGCTTCGACGAGCTTCCTGGGGACGGGATAATAGCAGTGGAACGCCGTCAGGTTGAGGAAATACGGTGTCGGTTCCTTCAGGCGGACGACCAGGGTCCGGTCATCGACGGCTTTGACGCCGACGGCATCGGCCGAGGCCTTCTTATTGAAATAGTCTTCGGCCTTGTCGATGCAAAAGAGCATATAGGCATTTTCCGAAGCTACGTCGGGATCGACGACGCGCTTCCAGGAATATTCGATGTCGTCTGCCGTAATCGGCGTGCCGTCGGACCACTTTGCCGCATCGTCGATATGAACCACAAAGTTCTTATTATCCTCGGTAGTGATGGAATCCGCTACCATTCCCTGGAAATTCAAATCCGCATCCAGCTCCATCAGCGGAAGGAACATCAACGCGGTGGCGTACTTATTGATCTCACCGCCGTTTAACTGCAGCGGGTTCAGGCTGCCCAGCGTATCCGTCACGCCTACATTCACAATCTTCTCACCTGAACTGCCGGTCTGCGCTCCCGCCGTTTCCCCCGCCGCTTTGCTTTCGGCAGGCGCGGCGCCGCTGTTATCCCCAGATGCGCCGCAGGCTGCCAGGGAAAAAGCCATGATGGCAACAAGCAGCAGGCTCATTGTTCTGTTCATGATTTTTCTCATAATTCTCCTCCTTCACTCTCCATGCTTACCAGCATAAAATAATATATACCATACTTTTCCTACTTGACAAATATGAATTAAATTGGTTTATTATATCGTTACGGTAACGGATTGTCAATATTTTTGGGACAAAAAAAGTGAAATTTGTATTTTTTTCAGTTACAGTTCTGTAAAAGCAGGAAAACCGGTGCCGGACGGCCGGATTTCCTGTTAATAACCAGAAAGAATTTCTGCAAAAAGGAAGCTGCGTACAACTGTACGGATTGCTGAGCTGCTTTGCAACACTTTTTGTACCTTTCTATCCCGCTTTTCTTGACAAAACCTGCCCATAGGGTTATATTACAATCAATTTGCATTTTCATTTCCTTAACCTTGTTTATTTTACTACACTCTGTTATAAAGGTACAATAAAAATGAAAAATTTTTTAATTTATCAGTCCTCCGAATACGACTGCGGTCCTGTTTCCTTAATTAATGGCATCCGTTACTTATTTGACCGGGAAGAAATCTTTCCTGATGTCATTAAGTTTATTATGCTCTATTGTATGGATACTTATAATGAAGCGGGCGAACTTTGCAAGCACGGGACCTCTGCCGCAGCCATGAATTTCGTGGCAAGCTGGCTGAACCATTTCAGTCAGGTCAAGCCGTTTCCCATCCGCTGCGAATTCCTGTCCGGCGAAGAGGTGACCATTTCGGAAGGGAATAAAATATATGCTGCCCTGGAAAAAGGCGGCGTCGTGCTGCTGCATGTTTTTCTTGATGTGGGCCATTACGTGCTTCTCACCGGAATTGAAGGGGACACCGCCTTTCTTTTTGATCCTTATTATGAGGAAGAGGGCACGCCGGAATTCGATGCGGAATATTACACGGAGGGGATTACCTTCATAAATGACCAGCCCAAGAAGGCAAACCGCGCAGTCAGCCTGGAGCGTCTGAACCGTTTTACCAGGGGGTACTATGAAATGGGCGAATTTGCCTGCCGGGAGGCGCTGATTATGTTTAATAAGAACCGCTCCCCTCAGACCTGATTTTTTCTTAAAACCGGAAAAGAATCTGTATCACGGAACGCTTACGGCTTATGGCTTATGGAAAAGCTTCCGGGAAACAGATTCTTTTTTTGTTCTGATTATTTTTTGTCCTGATGGCCTGACCTGTTTTTAATCAGCCAAGCACTGTCTTCAGCCACTGATGGGCAAGCACCGGCCAGATTACAGCCTCTTCGTTCGCTTCCTTCTGATCCGCCGCCGCTTTTTCCGCCTCACTCATGTCAAACTGTGAGAGGAAGCTGTCTTTCATTTCTTTGGGAACCTCCAGATTTCCATTCCTTACATTTTCTGCTATCGCAAGGGTCTGCTCCATGGTATAAGGTTCCCCGTAATCTCCTGCCGCCCATTTTTCATTGGCAAGGGAAAGCCCGTGTTTTCCACAGGAAAATACGTGATGGGCGAAGGTTATGCCCTTTTCTTTAAGAGCCTGAGCGAACAGATAGCTGTTTTCCACAGGAACCGCCTCGTCCGTCGCAGTCTGCCACAGAAAACAGGGCGGCGTATTTTCGGTCACCTGTGTTTCCAAAGACATGTATTTAAGTTCCGCCTCCGTGGCATCCGCGCCCAGCAGCGCCTGGATGGAGCCCTGGTGCGCCTTATCCCCTGAAGTGATCACCGGATAGGAAAGAATGGCGGCGTCCGGCCGGTTGGATATTCCTTCATAAACCTCATCGCTGATATCTGCAAAGTGAACGCATACACTGGCACAAAGATGCCCGCCTGCGGAAAAACCGCAGATGACCAGCCTGTCCGGATCTATACGGAACTCTCCCGCCCGGCTTCTGATAAAACGAATTGCTCTTGACAGATCCCGCATGGGCTGGTCTTTCAGCGGCTCCAGCATCAACGGATTTGTCGTATAGGTTAAAACAAAGGCATTATAGCCTTTCTCATAAAACTCCATCGCCACAATTTCTCCCTCCGTGGGAGAAACCACGCAGTAAGCGCCTCCCGGCACTACCAGCATACAGGGTCTTGCCTGTTCCCCTTCTTCATGGATATAGCTCACCAGCTTCGGCACGAATCCAAAAGCCAGAGGATACTGATATTCCCCTTTTTGCCATATCGCAAGTGTTTCCTTTTTCATTCCTTCCTATCCCCTTTCAAGCTTTACTGAATATGCGGATATTGCATACTATTCTATGATAAAGCTTTTACCCTGAAATTTCCATAATAATTTGAGGGAAGAAGGATTTTTCGTACAGAAGGTGACATATGGGGTATCATCTATTCGGTTAAAATAAAAAAAAGAGTGTTCGCCGCGATAACTCAACAGGCTTTACACTCTTTTATGATAATGATATTTCTTATACGGTTACGCGTTTCGCTTTTTTTATTTTATCCATTTCTTTTTCCAGCCTGTTTACCCTTGTTTTTAAGGTATCGACTGCTATTTCGTACATCAGTGTTTTATCGGATGCACGAATAGACTCATTCATTTTGTCAATGAGGTTTATATGGTTTTCGGCCAAAAGACGGATATTTTTATTGGTATCGTTTTCCACCATCAGCGCAACTCCTGTGATACGCCCGTTTGCGATTTTTATTTCTTTTTTCAGGAAATTAACGTCAACCCTGAGGACTTTAACTTCTCCATTCAGGTTGTTTACGTCATCTCTCAGGTCTTTTACATCCACTTTGAGGATATTTACATCTTCCTTCAGGTCTTTTACTTCTTCCTTCAGAACTTTTACATCCTCTTTCAGGACATCTACGTCATCCTTCAGAACTTTTACATCCTCCTTCAGGACATCTACATCTTCCTTCAGCTCTTTTACATCCTCCTTCAGGACATCTACATTATCCTTCAGAACTTTTACATCCTCCTTCAGGACATCTACGTCTTCCTTCAGTACTTTTACATCCCCCTTCAGGACATCTACATCTTCCTTCAGTACTTTTACATCCTCCTTCAGGACATCTATGTCTTCTTTCAGCTCTTTTACATCCTCCTTCAGGACGCTTACGTCTTCCTTCAGTACTTTTACACCTTCCTTTAGCTCCTGAACATCATCCTTTACATATCGAATCTCTTTAATAATTACAGTTAACATTGATCTTAATTCTTCATCCATAAGTCTTCCCTCCTGTCTCGAAATAATGATATCATATTAAGAGTATAAAGTCTATTTAATTATCAAGGAACAGTTAATATTTTTTCGTTAAAAAGATGGATTGTATTAAAGATTAGTGCCGGTGTCAGTATCCGGCGGGATTGAGTTTGGAAAATACGGAAGTAACTGTTAAACATCAGTCAGTTACTTATGAAATTTAAGATGCCGCATGGGCTGAAAATTTGTGCAGCCGGAAACGCTGCTTCGTTTATTGTTGCCAGTTTAGCATATGGCTGCGGATACGGCAATATCCATTCCGGATTTTATAAAAATTTAAGATTACTTTTGGCATTCCTGAATCACTTTCTTACGGTCAGTGCGAAGCGCTGGTCTGCACAGCCAAAGCGCAGACCAGCCTGAATTGTAACGGAACATTTCATCTATCCCCAGGATTATGATATGCCGCGTTTTCACTGTATTCCGTTCTTAGATAAATTCACCATCGGCAGCGAGCGCCTAAGCTGAAAAGCCTGACAAAATACTGATAGGCCTGGCAAATTGCTGATAAACCCGATACGATGCAGAAAAGCCCGGCGGATAATACCGCAATCTAAAAACCGGCATATTTCAGCATAAAATAAAGTCCCCAGTCCTGATCATTTGCCCAGGGGTCGTAGAAGCCCGCCAGATGGCCATTTATCCTCATGGGATACACACAGGCACAGGATGCGCTGCCGTCTTCCATAAACATGCTCAAAACGCCCCTAAACGTCTTTTCCGCTTTTCGGGCATAATACGGGCAGCCGGCAATCGTTTCGGTATCCCGGTAGGCCACGCCGGAAAGCGCGCTCCAGTAATGGGGGAAGGTATCGCCGTAGCATTCTCTTTTTCCGAACCAGTAACCGTCCCAGTGCCGGATGGCCACCTCATTCATATGATAATCCGGCTGGAAGCCCTGGAACAGATCCAGCACCGCCAGCTGTATCCGGGCCGCCTGTGCGTATTTCTCCTCACCGGTCAGGCGGTATAAGTCACACAGATAAGCCGCTGCGGGCGCAACGATGCTCTGCTCATAGTTTACCTCATGAGGCGGATAATTTTTCCCGCATTCCATGATATAGTCCGCATGTTTCCGGAAGCATTCCAGAAGCTCCTGCGCCTCCTTTTCCATGCCCTGCCCACGAAGCAGGCTGACAGACTCATACATGG
>OLJW01003759.1_pt1 | contig 11053 bp, 7 predicted proteins | sample 1603411 | NCBI WGS metagenome assembly OLJW01 (sample SAMN04168659, study PRJEB22393) | human gut metagenome | biome: human gut microbiome; feature: stool | host: Homo sapiens | collected 2014-05-12 | reverse complement strand
TCACCAGCACATTTTTGTTTCTGGCGGTCTTTGGGTCCTTGGGGCGGCTGTTCATGGTCAGGTTTTCGGTTTTTGTGAGAATGACATTGTTCTGGAACACCGGGTCGATGTAGGGAGCAATATCCTCACGGATTCCCCAACGGGCAGAGCCATACTCCATGCCGTGACGGTACTTCTTGGCGTTTTTACTTTTGAGATACACCGCCAGACGCAGGCCAGCACCGCAGCACAGCCCCACCAGCAGATCCAACGGGTGCAGGCTGGGCCAGAAACTTTGCAACGCCCCAGGCAGGACAGCAAACAGGGAAAGGAATTTCTCCGAAGCATTTGCCCCCTGAGCCAGTCGCCATGCCTCCCCGAAGTTGGTAGCAAACAGCCCCATCAGGAGATAGGGCAGGTTCAGCAAAACGAGCTTTTTGATGTCAAACTGCTTTTTCATCGTTCCAGCTCCTTTCGCTTGGTGCGGTCCACCACGGCATTTTTGACCATCTCTTTGAACTGACTGAGTTTTGCCAGCACAGACGGGCGTTCCGTTTTCTCGGCCTTCTTGACCTTTTTGCTGGTGTACTCGGTAAATGCAGCGGTCAGCGCATCGGCGTCACGGCCTTTGAAAAAGATCAGGTACTTGGGTGGGGAGCTGCTGCGGTCTTTCTTCACCGCATAGTCCACACCATATTTCCGGGCGATCTTCTCAAACTCCTTGATAGATGGGTCTGTGATCTCAATATTGGAGATCCCCTGATTCTGACCAATGATCTGCTTGACGGTCTCTTTTTCGGCCTTGTCCGTTTCGTTCACGGCCACCTCGCCCCATTCGGCCAGGCGGGCCATTGTTTTTTCGGAAAGCAGCGTCGCGCGCAGCGGCGCGTCCATCAGCACGGCAATTTTCATCGTTCGGTAAGCTCCTTTTCCGCCGCCCGTTGTCCGGCCGGCCCTCTTGCCCACATTATACCGTCGCCTCCCGCCGGTGTCTTTACACTTTTTTTAGGAATATTGTACTATTTTTTCGCAGGTGTTCCCTTTGCGCATGGCGTTGCTGTATACTGATATTGTAGAAAAGCAGTGAAAGGAAGGGGAACACGGATGAACGAATGCAGCATCCTCTGGTGCGGCAAGTACCACCAAAACTGGGAAAACGAGCTGCACTGCCACAACTATTTCCAAATGGTAGGCATTCTGAGCGGCAGCGGCACCGTGTATGTGGACGACCAGCCTTATGAGATCGAAAAGGAGCAGGTGTTTCTGCTGTGCCCCCAGCAGCTGCACGCCATCCACTGCGGTGAAAAAAACGCTGCGCCGCTGAAAATGCTGGATGTAAAATTCACCGTGGCGGATCCCGCGCTGTTCGAGGATCTGGTGCGCGTGGGCGATATGTTCCATTTGCAGGATTTCGGATGGTTCGTGCGCTTTTTTGACAAGATCATCGCAGAGAGCGCCCAGCAGCGCCCCTATTATTACTCCATCATCAGCGGCTATTTGCTGGAAATGCTGGTACGTATCGTGCGGGAACGGCTGGGCCAGCCCGCCGCAGCGCCCGAGGAGGAGGCGCCCCGCGTCGCCACGTTCAAGGGTGTGGACGTTGCCGCACTGATGCAGTATATCGATTTCAACTATTCCCGCATCATCAGCCTGGAGGATCTTTCCACCCTGGCGGGCGTCAACAAAACAACGCTCATCAGCATCTTCAAGGAGGTGTACGGCACCACGCCCATCCGCTACATCAACCGTATCCGCCTGCGCAAGGCCAAGGAGCTTCTGGTGAACACCGACACCAGCGTCAGCGAGATCGCAGACCTTGTGGGCTTCCAGAGCATCCACTATTTCAGCCGCTTTTTCAAAGCGAAGGAAAACTGCACGCCCATGGAATACCGCATGCGCAACGGGCAGAGCCGTTATTTCAGCTTTCAGCGGCAGGGCGGCAGCAGCCTGTGGTAAGGCTGCTGCCGCCGGCGAAAAAAAAGCAAAAAATTCTGGATAATATGCAAAGCAATCCCGGCGGTTTCGTTTTATAATGAGGCCGTTGACAAACAAAACGGCCCGGAAAGACGCGGGCCTGTCAACAGCCCTATAATGCAAACAAAACAACAGCCGCCTGTGCGGCGGCCCGTAAAAGGAAGTGCTGAATTTATGATACGCATCGGCGCCGTCAACATCGACACCTCCCACCCTCTGGGATTCGGCGAGGTCATGGAAAAGGACGACCGTGCACGCTATGTGGGCGTGTACAACGACTCTTTCCGTCCGGACAGCGAGGTGGAGGGCTTCATCCGCCGCTTCGGCTTGGAAAAGCGCTGCAATACGCTGGAGGAGCTTGCCGCGATGTGCGACATCGGCTTCATCCACGGCTGCGACTGGGACGACCATCTGCGCTGCGCAATGCCTTTCATCGAGCAGGGCAAGCCTGTGTTCATCGACAAGCCTCTGGTGGGAAATCTGGCCGACTGCCGCCGCGTGGAACAGCTTGTAAAAGACGGCGCGGTGATCCTCGGCGCGTCCAGCGCGCGCTACGCTTACGAAGTGCAGCAGTTCCTGGCGCTGCCTGAAGAGGAGCGCGGCGAGGTGGTGAACGTGTTCGGCACTGCCGGCGTGGACGAATTCAACTACGGCGTACACATTGCCGAGACCATCGGCGGCATTTTGGGACAGGGCGCACAGAGCGTGCGCTACATGGGCCGCGGCGAAGCCGGCGGCAAGTACTCCGAGAGCTATTTCGTACAGTACGAAAACGGAAAAAGCGCTGTTTTCAACACCTTCACAGGCACCTGGCAGCCCTTTGTTCTCACCATTATGACGACCAAAACCACCCACCATTTCCGCATGGACTCCAACCGCCTGTACGAGGCGCTGATGTGCGAGATCTGCAATTATATGGAGGGCAAGCCCAATCTTCTGGCGGGGCCGGACGCACTGCTGGAATCCGTCAAAGTAATGCTGGCGGCCACGGCCTCCCGCGCGCAGGGAGGCGCGCCCGTTGCGCTGGATGCCCTGACGGACGCAATGCCCGCTTACGACGGCCGTGCCTTCTGCAGGAGCTACGGCGCGGCGGCAGGCAGACTGTACTGATATTCTCCGAAAGCAGCGCCCTGCCCCGGCACGGACGCTGCTTTTTTGTACACAGCGCCTATGTTTTGACGATTTGCCAACTTTATGGGATGATATGCAAATCTCTTTTGAGCAAAAGGGAGTACCATCAAATCAGAACTCCGTGTGACCTGCACGGCGAAAAGGAGAGATTTGAGAGTATGAATTTTGCCATCATCGGCTGCGGCGTGATCGCTTTCACCCATGCCAAAGCGCTGGAGGCCCTGCGCGGCGAGGGCTGCGTGCTGTACGGCGCGTGCGATATCATCCCGGAAAAGGCCGACGCTTATGCCGCCGAACACGGCGTGCCCCACGTCTACTATGATTATCACGACGTTCTGGCGGACCCTGCCGTGGACATCGTATGCGTCTGCGTACCCAGCGGCACCCACGGCGAGGTGTGCAAAGCCGCCGCCGAAGCCGGTAAGGCCATTGTGTGCGAAAAGCCTATGGAGATCACGCCGGAGAAGATCGCGGATGTGATCGGCGTGGTGGAGCGCACCCACGCGAAGATGCAGTGCATCTTCCAGCGGCGCATGATGCCTGTGGCCATCGCTGTGAAGCAGGCCGTGGCCGAGGGCAGGTTCGGCAGGATCTGCCTGGCCGGAGCGGACCTGAAATATTATCGTGACCAGGCCTATTACAACAGCGCGGGCTGGCGCGGCACCTGGGAGCAGGACGGCGGCGGCGCGCTGATGAACCAGGGCGTGCACGGCATCGACCTTATTTTGTGGATGCTGGGCGACGAGGTCTCCACGCTGTACGGCCGCGCCGAGACGCTGGCCCGCGACATCCCTGTGGAGGATACCGCCGCGGCCGTGCTGAATATGAAGCACGGCGGTATCTGCGTCATCCAGGGCTGCACCACGGCATATCCGGGCTTTTCGTCCACCTTCTATATTCACGGCGAAAAGGGCACCGTCGTATTCAACGACGAGGGCATACTGGAGTGGAAGTTCCTCGACGAGGCCGACGCGCCTCAGCGCCCCGATATGGGCGAACGCGTGGGCGGTGCGGGCGACCCGACGAAAATCGGCAATTACGGCCACATCTGCCTGCTGCGCGATATCGCACAGGCCGTACGCGACGGCCGTTCTCCTGCCATTCCCCCGCAGGAGGCCGCGCTGGCCGTGCGCGTCATCTGTTCTATTTACGAATCCACCCGAACGGGCAGGCCCATCGTTTTCTAAGCCCGCGCGTTTTCCCCTCATCCCTGTAAAAACGACGTGCCGCGTTCCTTTTCAAGCTATGGGACGCGGCACATGGAGGTCCTTATGAAAATCTCATTCATCACCGACGAGGTGACGCAGAGCTTTGACGAGGCCGTACGGTTCGCAAGGCAGAACGGCTTGGCAGGGCTGGAGCTGCGCAGCGTGGAGGACACTGCCATCGACATGCTTCCGGCTGAAACGCTGCGCACATGGCGCCGCAGGCTGGACGCCGAGGGTTTGACCGTTTGCGGCCTGGCCGGTTCGTTTTACAAATGCGCGCCGGAACCGGACGCTGTGGAAGCCGAGCTGGCCAAGCTGGAACGCCTGTGCGCCGCGGCGGACATTTTGGGCTGCGCGTTCATCCGCGGCTTTGCATTCTTCGCACCGGAGGAAGGGCCCCTGCCCGCCGAAACGCTGGCGCCTTATTTTGAGCGGCCCGTACGCCTGCTGGAGCAGCGCGGCAAAACGCTGCTGCTGGAGGCGGACCCCAGCGTCAACACCTCGAACCATGCGGCGCTGGCCCGGCTTGTCGAAGCCATCGGCTCGCCCCGTGTGCGCGCAATCTTCGACCCGGGCAATTGCCTGTACGACCCCTTGGGCGAAACGCCCTATCCGGACGGCTACGAGGCCATCCGTCCCTTCTTTGCCCATGTGCACATCAAGGACGCGGTGCGCGCTGTGCCGGAAAGCTACTGCGTAAAGGTGGGCACGGGGCAGGTGGGCTATCCCGCTCTGCTGCGCCGCCTTGCGGCGGACGGCTATGCGGGCTGGCTGTCCATGGAGACCCATTACCGTCTGGATTCCCACCTGACGGAGGAACAAATGCGCCTGCCCGGCGGCGCGGGCTTTTCAGCGGGCGGTGCGGCGGCCACGGCCGAGAGCGTCGCGGCGCTGAAGGACATTCTGCAAAAGGAGGGGCTGCTGTGAGCACAACACTTTTGCGCGGCGGGCGCCTGGTGCAGGATGGCTGCATCACCCGCTGCGATATTCTGCTGCGCGGCAAGGCTGTGGATGCCGTCCTGCCGCCGGACAGCGGCGCGGCGGCGGACTTCGTATATGACCTGGCCGGCCTGTACGTCAGCGCGGGCTTTATCGACATCCACGTCCACGGAGGCGGCGGACACGATTTTATGGACGGCACGCCGGAGGCATATCACGGCGCGAGCGCGCTGCACCTCCGCCACGGCACCACGGCCATGGTGCCCACTACGCTGGCCGCCTCAAAGGAAGAGCTGCTGCGCTCCTTTTCTGTATTTGAACGCTGCCGGGACGGCTTTGCGGACGGCGCGAAGCTTCTGGGCCTGCACATCGAGGGGCCTTACATCGCCAAAAGCCAGTGCGGCGCACAGGACCCGCGCTTCATCCGCGAGCCGGACCCCGCCGAATACAACGAGCTGCTTGACGCCTGCCCGCACATCCTTCGCTGGACCATCGCGCCCGAGCTGCCCGGCGCACGGGAGATGGGGCTTGCGCTGCTGGCGCGCGGCGTACTGCCCAGCATCGGCCACAGTGAGGCCGACAGCGAAGCGGTGCGTGCCGCCATTCCCTGCGGCTACCGCCATGTGACGCACCTGTATTCGGCCATGTCCACCATCGTGCGCAAGGCCGGCTTCCGCCACGCAGGCATCGTGGAAAGTGCGTATCTGTACGATGAGCTGTCCAGCGAGATCATCGCCGACGGCTGCCACCTGCCCGCTCCATTGCTGCAGCTGGCTTACAGACACATCGGCCCGCAGCGGCTGGTGCTGGTCACGGACGCCATGCGCGGCGCCGGACAGACACAGGGCGAGAGCATCCTGGGCAGCCTGGAAAACGGCCAGCGCGTCATCCTGGAGGACGGCGTCGCCAAAATGCCGGACCGCACGGCCTTCGCGGGCAGCATCTGCACAGCCGACAGGCTGGTCCGCACAATGGTGACGCTGGCCGGCGCCAGCCTGCCCGATGCAGTGCGTATGATCACCGAAACCCCCGCCCGCGTACTGGGCCTTTCCGATTTTTACGGCCGCGTGGAGGCGGGCCGCGCGGCAGACCTTGCCGTGTTCGACCATACCGTCCGCATCGCCATGGTGTTCAAGGACGGCGCCGTGTGTTTTGAAAACCGAGAGGAGGCATTCCAATGACAAAAACCATTTCCATCAACCAGTTCCGCGTAAAGATCTACGATACCCGCGCGGAAATGGGCTTCTGCGCCGCGGACGAAGCTGCCGCCGCCATCCGCGGCGTATTGGCGCAGAAGGAAGAGTGTAATATGATCTTCGCCGCCGCACCCTCGCAGAACGAGATGCTGGCCGCGCTCGCGGCGCAGCCGGGCATTGAATGGAACCGTGTGAACGCCTTTCATATGGACGAGTACATCGGCCTTGCACCGGACGCGCCCCAGGGCTTTGCCAATTTTCTGCGGGCGGCCATCTTCACCAAGGTGCCCTTTCGATCCGTTAACTGCCTGGATGGGACCGCGGCGTCCCGGGATCCGGCAGCCGAGTGTGCCCGCTATTCCCAGCTGCTGCGCCGTTTCCCCGTGGACATCACCTGCATGGGCATCGGGGAAAACGGGCACATCGCCTTCAACGACCCCCCCGTGGCCGATTTCGACGACCCCGCCCTGGTAAAGCCCGTGGCGCTGGACGAGATATGCCGCAACCAGCAGGTGCATGACGGCTGCTTCGCCACTCTGGACGACGTGCCCACCCATGCGCTGACGCTGACAGTGCCCGCACTGATGCACGCTGCCCAGGTGTTCTGTGTGGTGCCCGCCGCCACCAAGGCGCGCGCCGTACGCGACACGCTGCTGGGCGACATCCGCACCGCCTGCCCCGCCAGCATCCTGCGGCGCCACCCCGCTGCGACACTGTATCTGGACGCGGACAGCGCCAGCCTGCTGTAAGCCTGCCGCGTGCAGGGAAAGGAGACGGCCATGAACGAAATTCTCTCCTTCTCCGGCCAGCTGCCGGAGCATTTTGACGCTGCTTTTGCGGAGATCGGCCCCGAGCTGGGCTTTGCCCGCGCCGGACAGGGAGGCCTGAGCGTAGCCCTGCGTCAGGGCGGCTGCCTGCGCGCGGAAAAGCGTGCGGACGGCGTGGTGGTCACCTGGGCCGAACCCGTACAGGTATACCGCGCACTTTCACTGCTGCGCCAGCACTGGGCGGAGGACGCTTTCTGCATTGAGGAAACGCCCTGCTTTGAAACGGCGGGCATGATGTTCGACGTTTCCCGCAACGCGGTGCTGCAGCCGGACACGCTGCGGTTTTTCCTGCGCAAAATGGCCATGATGGGGCTCAACCTGGGCATGATGTACACCGAGGACACCTATGAGGTGCCCGGCCAGCCCTACTTCGGCTATCAGCGCGGGCGTTATTCCGCAGACGAGCTGCGGGCGCTGGATGATTATGCCGATATGCTGGGCATCGAGCTTTGTCCCTGCATCCAGACGCTGGGCCATTTGAACCGCGCGCTGCACTGGCCCGCGCTGGCGCATCTGAAGGACAACGAGGAGGTTCTGCTGGCCGACGATGCGCAAACCTACGCATTCCTGGAGGAGCTTATCGCGGCTGCCGCCGCGCCCTACCGTTCCAAACGCATCCACATCGGCATGGACGAGGCCCACGGCATCGGTTTGGGCGCGCACCTGCGCCGCCACGGCTACGAGGACCCCCACACCATCATCCGCCGGCATCTTTCCCGCGTGCTGGAGATCACACGCCGCCACGGCCTTTCGGCCATGATGTGGAGCGATATGTATTTCCGTCCCGATTCCCCCACCGACGGCTATTATGACAGCGGTATGCCCTCGGCCGAAGCAGTGGCCGCCGTGCCGCCGGATGTGACGCTTGTGTATTGGGACTATTACCACGAGACCGAGCAGGAGTATACCGATATGCTGCAAAAGCACGCAGCACTGCCCGCGCCCACCGTATTCGCGGGCGGGATCTGGACATGGTGCGGGCCTGCGCCGGATTACGCCAAAACGCTGGCTGCGGCCGTCCCAGCGCTGACCGCCTGCAAAAAAGCGGGTGTGCCGCTGGTGCTGGCCACGGCCTGGGGCGACAACGGCGCCGAGGCCAATCTCACGTCCGCTCTGCTGGGCATGCAGCTGTACGCCGAATTCATGTATACCGGCACATACGATGCCGGCTCTCTCGCCCGCCGCTTTGCCTGCTGCTGCGGTACAGATGCACAGGCGTTTTTGGACCTTTCGCTGTTCAACGCCGTGCCCGGCATGCGCTCGGGCGCGCTGCGGCCTGTCAACGCGGCCAAATTCCTGCTGTATCAGGACCCCCTGGTGCAGCTCTTTGCCGCCGACACCGCCGGGCTCGCCATGAGCGCGCATTATACGGAGCTTGAGGCGCGCTATACCCGGTATGCCGATGAAAACCCGGCCTTTGAACCGCTTTTCCGTTTTTACTCCCTTTTGGCCCGCGTGCTGGCCGGCAAATGCGCCTGGCACGAGCAGGCCGCGCAGGCCGTCCGCCGAAAGGATCTTGCTCTGGCGGCACGCCTTGCCGAAGCCCTGCCCGGGACCATTGCGGCGACGGAGGCGCTTCGCACCGCATGGCGCGCGCTGTGGGAAGCCACTAACAGGCCCCAGGGCTTCGAGATCATCGACCTCCGCCTGGGCGGCGTGGCCGCAAGGCTTTCCACCGCCGCAGCGCGCATGCGCGCGTTTGCCGCGGGCGTCTGCGCGGACATCCCCGAGCTTTCCGCTCCCGCCTTGCCTTATACGCTGCGCCCGGACGGCACGCTGTTCGGCAGCTACGCGGTGGGGGAGATCGTCTCCGCCTGCAAGCTCGATATCTAAGAATCTGTATTCTTAGATAAGGAATGTCGGATATTCGAGCGGATTTTGTGCCATGCAAGGCAAATTTTCGCAGGAATAGCAGCGCTATTTCAAGGAAATTTAACGCAGCAGGGCGCAAAATCCGCCGGATAGATGGCGTTCCGTTCTGTGAATACGGGTTCTAAGCGCGCCGCATCCGGCCGCGCTGTTATCCGCAAAAAAAGAAAGGACGAACTACCATGGACAAACCCGTTACCTTTGCCATCTGCGGCCTGGGCATCCGCGGGCTAGAGGCGTATGCCGCCTTCCAGAAGCAGCACCCTGAAAAAATGAAGATCACCGCCGGGGCCGACCCGGACCCCGACCGCCGCGCCGCGCTGCAGGCGAATTACGGCGTGCCCGCCGGAAGCTGCTTTGCCACAGGCGAAGAGCTGCTGGCCCAGCCGCGCCTTGCGGATGTGATGATCATTGCCACGCAGGACCGCCAGCATGTGGCGCAGGCGCTGGCCGCGCTGGACAAGGGCTATCACCTTGTGCTGGAAAAACCCATTTCTCCGCTGCTGGACGAATGCCTTGCACTGCAAAAAAAAGCGCATGAGGCGAACCGCGTGGTGGTGGTGTGCCATGTGCTGCGCTATACCAAATTCTACGGCACGCTGTACGAGCTGCTGCGCGGAGGTGCCATCGGCCGTATCGAATCCCTGGACGCGGTGGAGAACGTGGCTTACTGGCATTATGCCCACAGCTATGTACGCGGCAACTGGCGGCGGGCGGAGGAATCCAGCCCCATGATCCTGGCAAAAAGCTGCCACGACATGGACATCATCCGCTGGCTGATGGGCGTTCCCTGCGAAAGCGTTTCCTCCTACGGCTCTCTGGACTGGTTCCGCGCGGAAAACGCGCCGGATGGCAGTGCAGACCGCTGTCTTTCCGGCTGCGCCTGTAAGGAAGGATGCCCCTACGACGCGGAGAAGATCTACATTTTCAATGACAAAAGCGGCATCCGTTCGGGCAATGACGAGTGGCCCTGCTCGGTGCTGGTGAATAAACCCACCGAGGAAAAGCTGTATGACGCGCTGCGCACAGGGCCCTACGGCCGGTGCGTATACCGGTGCGACAACGACGTGGTGGACCACCAGGTCGTTTCCATGCGCTTTGCCGGCGGCGCGACAGCCACCTTCACCATGAGCGCCTTCACGGCAAAATGCTACCGCAGCATCAAGGTGATGGGTACGATGGGTGAGATCGAAGGCGATATGGACGCCAACGTACTGTACCTGCGCAAATTCGGACAGCCCGAGCAGGTTCTGGACCTGGGCACCATCCCCGACCGCTTTGCCGGTCACGGTGGCGGCGATGCGCTGATGATGGATTATGTGTGCGAGCTTATCGCCGCAGGCGGTGCGGAAGGCCTCACCTCGGTGGACGCCTCGGTGGAAAGCCACGTGATGGCGCTGGCGGCCGAGCACTCCCGCACACACGGTGGCTCAGCAGTGGAGCTGGCCGAGTTTACCGAAAAATAACGCGCTTTTCCGGCCGTGCTCAAGGGCGGCCAGAACCGGTGCCGCAGGCCGGCCCGGCGGAAAGCCCTTTACAACGAAGGGGCCGGGCCGGCCTTTGCACAACAAACAAGGAGGCAGCCATGGAAGCCTTTGACATCCCGGCCCTGCACGCGCTGTGCATCGAGCTTTCGATTCCCGGCCCCGCCGCCGAAGCCTGCCTTGCGCAGGCCGCTTCGGCACAGGCGGCGCCCTTGCTGCGCCATATCCCCGCCCTGCTGGATGCATCGCGGGCCGAAGCCGCCATGCGTGAACTTCAGGCGAAATGCGCGCCGCTGAGTCCCAATGGGCTGCTGGAGCTGGCCGTGCTGCTGTCCGCCGCATTGGAGGCGCGCAAACATTATGCGGCGCGGGGCGTTCCCGACGATGTCTACCTTGCCACGATGGGCTGCTTTTCCCGTTTTCTGAACGAGACGCACCGCTGGACA
>OLJW01003754.1_pt1 | contig 11086 bp, 7 predicted proteins | sample 1603411 | NCBI WGS metagenome assembly OLJW01 (sample SAMN04168659, study PRJEB22393) | human gut metagenome | biome: human gut microbiome; feature: stool | host: Homo sapiens | collected 2014-05-12 | reverse complement strand
GGAACGGCCATTACCCACGGAGAGACGGTATCGGGAATGCACCAAAATACGATCGTCATGACGATCGTCCCAAGCATACAGAAAACACATGTGCGGTGTGCGCGGCTGCCGAACAGCCGGTCAGTCGCCCATCCTGCGATCACCATACCCAGATTTCCGCCGATAAATTCGAATGCCGCCACCATGATTCCGGCTACGGCGACCGATATTCCTTTGGTATGAGGCAGAAGCATCATCCCCCAGTCGAGCAATGAGAACCGGACGATGTAAACAAAAAAATTGGAGACTGAAAGCACCCAGACGATCGGATTCCCGAATACCATACGGCGCAGGAAGGCCGCATGATAGGCCTTGTCCGATTTCCGGACAGGTTTCTGCTCTTCGCCCGGAACCTTCATCTGCTCAAGTTCGGGCAGCCCCACCGAAGAAGGTTTGTCGCGCAGTGCAAGGTACAAAGCGACCGCTCCCAAAAGCGAAAACGCCGCAGGAATGAGAAAACAAAGCCGCCATGCGCTGTTGTCAAAATAGTGTACCAGCACGGCGCCCATTACAAAGATCAACCCGGCCCCGATCGAGTGCGACATGTTCCAGATCGACATTTTGCGGGCCAGTTCGTTGGCCGGCACCCAGTGAGTCATGAGGGGCGGGACGGGTGGAACTCCCATGCCTTGAAAATAACCGTTCAACAGCAAAATCGAACCCATGATGATCGTAAGCGCCGTAATGTACTCCTGCCCGCCGGCCGTTCCGGCGACGAGCATCGCCATTTTATCACTGAATCCGAATCCGATATTGACCAGCGCACTGAGCGCAAGTCCCAGAGACATGACCTTCCGGGCGCTTACACGGTCGGCGATGAATCCGTTAATAAAGCGGGACAGACCGTAAATAATACCGTTCAAGGTCAGAAACAGCCCCAGTTGGGCCTTGGTTATGCCGAATGTAACCTCGATGCTCGGCATGGCGGTATTGAAATTCTTGCGGACAAAATAATAGAGCGCATAACCGACCATCGTCACGACGATTGTGCGGGTCTGCCAGTACTTGAATTTCTTCGTTTGTTCGGGAGTCATTGTGTCTTGAATTAGCAGGTTCATCCATCATGTCTATATATAGGACACATGAAGCACACACTACACACAAAGACTTCTGCCATTTGAAGTATGAAAAATCATCACTCCCGAAGAAAGCCGCATCTTCGACGAGTCGTGTCTGACAACGCCCCCTTGCCGAAAATACATTTAACGATAAGACAGTTGAAGTCATGCTCCAATCCGGCTTCGCAGAGCAGTTCATTGGAATTCATTAAGCCGGAAAGAATATTTACAAACCACATTTTTCAATATTTTGGTCATTTCCGACTGTCGATTTGCGGTTGGTATTTATATATCTAAAAAACGCGATTTGAAAGCGGCTCCAGACTCGCTCGCTTCAAATGAGCAAAAAATCCGCACCGGAAAATTCCTACCCAAAGGTTTCAGAATTCCTCGTTACGGCTTCCGAAAATGAAACGGTTCCTGATGGTCCTGAAAAGGTTTACAGTGATAATTAAATATGAGCATTTTGGTTCAAAAAATATTGTCCTGATATAAGTTTACATATGACTTCCGAATTTTTCGGCACCAATGATGTTTGAACTTCCCGGTTCTAGGTTCCGCTTCAAAGGGCGTAAGCCAATCGCAACTGGCATGAGGTCTGAGTGAATTGTAAAGGATAACGATCTCATCGAGGCGTTCTTATGCTGCCTGAAAACTTTCAAAACATTCTTCGTCGATCCATTCGCTTTTCAGAATACCGTTCACCCGTTCTGCAACAGCATTCTCATACAGATCGCCCTTTTCAGTCATGTTGATGCGAATCCCATTATCGGTCAACAATTTCACATATTCTTTCGAACAATATTGGCATCCTCTGTCCGAGTGATGGATTAACCCTTGCCGTTTTTGCTACGGAGTGTGGTCTATGGCCATCCTCAGAGCACAGAGCGCTCCGTCCCGTTCCAAAGTCGTATTCAGATCATAGCCAATAGGCATCCGTTATCAGAGCCAGATATGCAAATCCCTCTTTCAAAGAAATATACGTAATATCTCCGGCCCATAAACGATGCGTCCGTTCGAGGCCGAAACCTCGGATCAGATTCGAATATTTGCATCCAGCGCCGCGAGCAGGTCGTAAGCTATTTCTTCCGACGTTTGACCAGAAGATTGTTTTCCGAAAGCAGCGTAAATAACCGATCCCGGCTGACCGGAAATCCGTCTTATTGCAGCAAATGTCACAGTTTGCAGCCGCCGAGCCGGGGCATCAGTTTTCGGTAGTAACCCATCCGCTTCAAAAGAAGGGTATCGGACAAGGCTGCTTGCACATTACGCCATAAATGTTTATAATAGGCCTGACGGGTATAGCCCGAACAACCTGCATAGAAACGACAGGCAAAATGCCGGTTGCCAACCACGTCCCAAATCTATGCCCGCATCACCAACGACAAGATCGGGCAGGATATGGCGGCGTTGAGCGAAAAACTCAACAGCGTCTTCAAGGTCACGCAGTAATCCGGCACGATTCCGGAATACCGTACCCCGTAATTTATTTCCGCCGGCAGGGAATTAAACACCGGAGATGAAAATACGCAAGGCCATGCGAATCGCTCGAAGGGCGAGCCTTGGGATTTCCATCCCCAGCGTTTTGCTGGTCGCTACCGTCGCACACTCTGCGGACCGGACGGCAGCCGCTTCACAACACACGCATATCAGAAACCAAATAGTTGCAACAGAGATTTCTTTCGCGGCCTGCTTCGATAAACTGCCGTATAAATGCAGATTTGTTTAGATATTTATTTCTTGAATTATATATTTCTCTGTTTCTGCATCGAATCATCCGCATGTCCGGATGATTATTCCGATAAATATTTGTCCAACCGTCTGTTTCTTTATCTGAATATTTGTTTCGATGGCAATATACAACCTGCCGAATCGCTTCGATTCTGATGTCCGCTCACGACCGCTCCAGTCCGTTCGGCGGACTTTTTTTCATCTTCAGACTGTTGTAATATTGCATCGGGAACAGCCCTACCCTCGGAAGCAGCATCGGGGAATTCTGAAAACTTTGGGCAGAGATTCTCCGGCGCGAATTTTTCCCATCGTCAGATGGGACCATTTGCATGTCGTGTCGCTACGCAAAGATTTGCATGAATACGACCGCTCTTATCCATATTGCGGATTTGTAACCAGACTACAAACACGCAAATCGAATTAGATCGATTTGTAACAAGGCTTATCACATCTGTAACAATCGTTATCGAAACGTTACACACAACAGACTATTTTTGTTATACCAAATAAATCAACTAATCTGATATGAAAAACAAGTTACTACTATTCGGGTATGTCTTTGCCGCCTCGTTCGGGGCATTCGTAGTCGGGCTTAATTTGGGAGGAATTTCCGGGGCGCTCGAATTCATTACCGCCGAGTTCGGGCTTTCGGCCATGGCCATGGGACTCGTGACAAGCGCCATTATGATTGGCTGCCTGATAGGAGCATTGCTGGGAGGGCGTTACAGCGATAAATACGGCCGCAGAAACATGATGATCATATCTGCCGTCATGTTGATACTGTCGGCCGTCGGATGTGCCATGGCAAGCAATGCCGCATGGCTGATTGCAGCCCGTTTCCTAGGCGGCTGCGGTATGGGTGTCCTCTCGGCTGTAATACCTATTTATATATCCGAAATATCTCCTGCCAAATGGCGCGGAACATTCGTTTCGTTTTACCAGTTATTCATCGTTATCGGCATTCTTGCTGCTTATTGCGCCGATTTTGGGATGATTTCGTGGGGAAACAACTGGCGTTGGATGCTAGGATTGCCGTTGTTGTTCGCTGCGGGCAATCTACTGATGCTGTTGTTTCTGCCCGAAAGTCCGCGTTGGCTGATTAAACAGGGGGAATATGAGGTTGCCCGAAAAGCCATCGCCCGCATGGGAATTTCTTCCGAAGATGCGGCAGTTATGCTTGAAACACCGAAATCTTCGCAGAAGGGCGGGCCCAAATTATCCGAGTTATTCCGCGGATCGACGACACACATCGTCCTGTTGGGCTCGTTGCTCGCCGTATTCCAGCAAATCACCGGAATTAACGTTATCATCAATTACGCCCCTGAAATATTGCGGCAGACCGGTATCGGCGGAGATACGGCACTTATGCAGGCCATTTATGTCGGAATAGTGAACTTTCTGTTCACGATTGTCGCCGTATGGCTAGTGGACCGTCTGGGCCGCAAGAAACTGCTTTTGTGGGGATGTGCCGGATTGGTCGTGTCACTAGCGTACCTGACCTATGCCTTTGCCCAGCCGCTGCCCGGCAGTATCGGGATTCTGATCGTCCTGCTTGTTTACATCGCTTTCTTTGCTGTGTCGCTTTCCCCGCTTATGTTCGTCGTTACAGCCGAAATATATCCCTCGGCGATCCGGGGTACGGCCATGGCGCTTTCAACGGGGATCAGCTGGGCCTGCGCATTTCTGGTCGTGCAGTTCTTCCCCATAATGCTGGAGAGTTTCGGTGCGGCAATCGTTTTTGCCGGATTCGGAGTCCTTTGCCTTGCTGCATGGCTGTTTATCTACATCTGGATTCCCGAAACCAAAGGGCGTTCGCTTGAAGAGATTGAAAAACAACTGCTAAAAAAAGAGTAAGATGTATTCTAAACCCCTTGTTATCGGCATCGGCGAATTTCTGTGGGATATTTTGCCTACTGGCCGCAAAGCCGGAGGAGCTCCCGTGAATTTTGCCTATCATGCCTCGCAGAACGGTGTCGAAGGCTGGGCTGTCAGCGCTGTCGGCAATGACGATGCCGGACGCGATCTGCTGGCAGTTACCGCCAGTTACGGTATCCGTACACTCGTTGCTACGGTGGATAAGCCGACCGGCACTGTCGATGTGTCGCTCTGCGACGGCCAGCCTACCTACACGATCCACGAACATGTCGCATGGGATTATATTCCGCTCACGGAAGAGATGCTGTCTTTGGCGCGCCGAGCCGGCGCCATCTGCTTCGGCACGCTGGCACAGCGCGGCGAAGTTTCGCACCGGACCACATGCGCCATGGTCGAAACTGTACCGGCCGACGCTTATCGCATCTATGATATCAACCTGCGTCAGCATTTCTATTCGAAAGAGTTGATCGACCGGTCGCTCCGCATCGCGAACGTGCTGAAAATAAACGATGACGAACTCGTCCGGTTGCAGGAGATGTTTGCGCTTCCGGAGGATACGGATGCTGCGTGCCGCCAATTGGCGGAACAATATGCACTTCGCATGGTCGTACTTACCGGCGGGGATCGTTTCAGCTCCATTTATACCCGCGAGTATATATCTACGCTGCCGACACCCCGGGTGGAAGTCGTCGATACCGTAGGCGCTGGCGATGCCTTCTCCGGAACCCTGATCGGAGCCTTGCTTTCGGGCCGGACGATCGCAGAGGCGCACCGGACTGCCGTTGAAACCGCGGCTTATGTCTGTACCTGCGCAGGCGCATGGCCTCCGCCTCGAAAATAATCTGACCTTAAAACCCAAGTTTACCATGAAACGACTGACTACGATCTTAATGGCGCTCTGCACCATAGGCTGCGGAACGCACGGCAGTCCCTCGGACGCCGCTTCACAGGTGACGATGGCGTCACTGTTGGATGAAATGATTTCATACGACGCAGTGACCGGTTATCCGGCCGTGAATTACCGTGCGGCGCAGGTCAGCAGTTACGACCGCCGTACCGTTGACCTTCATGAACCCGGCTGGTTCGCCAACGACGACGGAGCCGGATTCGAACGGCTCGACACGATTCGCGGCCGTGTCGAAAAGGTGCTCTTCGATGAAAAGGGCCCCGGAGCCATAACGCGCATCTGGATGACAACCAACGATAAACGGGGAACGCTGCGGTTCTATTTCGACGGAGCAAGTACGCCTGAAATCGAGATTCCAGCCTATGATATGGCACGCTTCCCGGTGACTGTAGGCGAGGCCCTCTCATTGACACATACGCATTATGAAGATGAACTCTCCAAAACCGGCGGCAACACCTTCTTTCTGCCCCTGCCTTATGCCCGATCCTGCCGCATCACACTCGAAGAGTCCGATTACACGGTCAAAATCCCCCGTTATTATCATGTCGGATACAGAACCTATGACAACGGAACGAATGTTCGGACCTTCTCGTTGAGAGAAGTGCGCAAGCTCACGGATAAGATCGCCGCGGTAAACCGTAAATTGTTTTCGCCCGAAACGTATACCGACGGAACGGAGTGTACCCGGACCGTCACCCCGATGTCGAACGGCGCCACGTCGCTGCACTTGCCCGACGGAAACAAAGCGATCCGGTCGTTGACCATAACGCTCTCGGAATTTGATCCGGCAGATCTTGTCGAGATCATGCAGCGGACTTGGCTGCGTATCGATTTCGACGGTATACGCTGCGTATGGTGTCCCCTCGACTGTTTCTTCGGAGCCGGCACCGGTGCACCGGCTTCATCGAACTGGTACGTCTCGTCCGACGGCAAAGGCACCTTTACGAGCCGTTGGGTGATGCCTTATGCGGAACATGCGGACCTGCGTCTCGAAAAAAGGACCGATATTCCCTTTACAGCCGTAATCACGGGTTATGTCGATGATTTCGACTGGACGGCACAGACACTCTATTTCCATGCAACTTACCACGATGAAACAAGTATTCCAGTCAACAATGATTATAACTCGCCGGACAATCTCGACTGGAATTTTACGACCATAACCGGTCGCGGGGTCTATTGCGGCGATGTGTTGTCGCTTTACAACCACTGCCCGGACTGGTATGGTGAGGGCGATGAAAAGATATGGATCGATAACGATACGTTCCCGTCGTTCATGGGTACCGGGACAGAGGACTATTACAACTGTTCTTGGGCGCCTGTGGTGCCGTTCGCAACGCCGTTCGGCGGCGCTCCCCGGGCCGATGAAGCATCGTCGCACGGATACAATACCTTTGTCCGAACCCGCAATCTGGATGTAATACCTTTCGGGCAACGGTTGCAATTTGACTTGGAAATGCTGAGCTGGAATCCCGGTGCGGTCGATTACCGGGCAGCTGCTTTCTGGTACGGGACGGCAGCGTCTGCGGCAACGGAGAAAAATTAACCTAAATACCATCAATTATGAAACAACTCTATTTCATGTTATGCATGGCTCTGATGCTGCTGTACGGCATGCCGGCATCTGCTCAAACGAGTCACGGCATTTCCGGAAAAGTGACCGATCAGACCGGAAACGGAATTGCCGGGGCATCGGTCATCGTCAAGGGAACTACGACCGGGACCTCGACCGGCAGCGACGGCAGTTACTCGCTGAACGTAAAGGACGGAAATGCAACGCTCGTGTGTTCCTTTATCGGCATGAAGAGTGCAGAAGCCGCTGTAAATGGCCGGACAGAGGTGAACTTCGCACTCGAAGCCGATGCCATCGGCCTTGAGGAAGTGATTGCGATCGGTTACGGCACGATCCGCAAAGAGGAGATCACCAGTTCAATCACCCGAGTGTCATCCGATGAATTTTTACAAGGAAGCGTCAGCAATCCGCTTCAACTGCTTCAGGGAAAAGTCGCCGGTCTGGGTATTTCCAAAACATCGGGCAATCCCAGCGGCGAGCTGAGCATCATGTTGCGCGGTATTTCGACGCTGGCAGCCTCTTCGGCTCCGCTTATCGTGATCGACGGGGTGGCCGGAGGGTCCCTCAACGCCATTTCACCGGAAGACATTGAATCCATCGATGTCTTGAAGGATGGTTCGGCCGCTGCCATCTACGGTACGCGCGGAACGAACGGCGTGATTATCATCAATACCAAACGGCCGCAGTCGGGACGAGTCGCGTTGGAATACAAAGGCTATGTCACCATCGACCAAATGCTCGATGAGACCTCCGACTATCCGGATGCCACGGAACTCCGCAGTCTGAAATCCCGGCTTGCGAAAGAGGATTCCCGCTTCGACCTGATCAACGATTTCAAGGGCGACACGGACTGGGTCCGGGAGATTACCCGCACGCCCGTCAGTCAGACGCACTATGTTTCGCTGCAAGGCGGAAATGCCCGGACGAATTACCTCGCTTCGGTAACCTACAACGACAAACAAGGTATCTACAAGGGCTCTTTCGACGAGTCGTTGACCGCCAAACTCAGCATCAACCACGCAATGTTCGACGACCGGTTCAAGATCGCCCTGAATGTCAGCAATAAAATCGTAACGCAGGGTATCGTTCCGGACGATCTCTATATGCAGGCGCTCAGCCGGAACCCGACCATCCCGGTCTACAACGCCGACGGCTCCTATTCCGACGCCTCCGGCTGCGGCAACGAAACGGCTTCGGAGCGCGCGATGGTGCGGCACTACATCGTCGAGTCCGTCAAATTCTGGGCGAAGGAGTACCATATCGACGGCTTCCGGTTCGACCTGATGGGCATACACGACATCGAGACGATGAACCGCATCCGGGAGGAGCTGTCGAAAATCGACCCGACCATCTTCATCTACGGCGAGGGGTGGCTTGCGGCCGACTCTCCCCTGCCGCCGGAAAAACGCGCCGTGCGGGACCACGTCGGACAGATGGAGGGCATCGCCGTTTTCTGCGACGACTTCCGCGACGCCGTGCGGGGCAGCACGTTCGACGAACACGCCTGCGGATACGCTTCAGGAAATATCGGCGGACACTACGAACCCGTGAAATTCGGGATCGTCGGCGCCACGCAGCATCCTCAGGTGGATTACAACGGACTGCTGTACAGCTCCGTGCCCTACGCGGCCGCCCCGTCCCAAGCGGTCAACTTCGTCGCCAGCCACGACGGTTACACGGTCATCGACAAACTCCGGCTCTCCGTCACGGGCGACCGGGCAGAAGAGGAGCTGCTCCCGATCGACAAACTGATACACACCATCCTGCTCACGGCGCAGGGCGTTCCCTTCATCCGCGCCGGCGAGGAGATGATGCAGGACAAGCAGGGCGAACCGAACAGCTTCCGCTCGCCCGATGCCGTCAACCGGATCGACTGGACGCTGAAAGCCGAACACCGCGGGCTGTTCGACTACATCCGGCAACTGATCGCCCTGCGTAAAGCGCATCCGGCGTTCCGCATCCCGACGGCCGAAGGGCTGCGGCAGTGGCTCCGGTTCCTCGACACGGGCGATTCGGGCGTGATCGCCTATACTTTGGGCGAACACGCCAACGGCGATGCGTGGAAAGAGATACTGGTGGCCTACAACGGCAATCGCCATCCGGCCGAATTCCGGATTCCCGAAGCGGAGCGGATCGTGGTCTGCCGCGACGGCCGGATCGATCCCGACAGCCGCGAGCGTCTCTCCGGAGAGGTCGTCCGCATGGCCCCCTCCTCGGCGCTTATCGCATATTGCGAATAATTTCCCGGAAGTTCATCCTCCGGGGTACAAATTTTGTATTACATTGACTGTCAACCAAAATTATAAAAATTATGTATTTCTTATGGTATTTACTCATCGGCTTGGCGGCCGGATGGATCGCCAGCCTGATTTTCAAGGGCAGCGGCTCCGGATTGCTGGTCAATCTGATCGTCGGTCTGATCGGCGGCATTCTGGGCGGCTGGCTCGTTTCTTTGTTCGGATGGGTTCCGACGGGCACATGGGGAACTTTCCTCGCCTCGATCATCGGCGCCATCGTCCTGCTGTGGATCGTATCGCTGTTCACACGGCACAAACCCGCTAAAACGATGTAATTATGGAAAAGTATTCGACTAAAGAGAATGAAACCTACCGGGAGCACGCCGAAAAAGCGGTTCACAAGGTAGAAGAACACGGCCAGAAGGCCAGACACAACCTGCAGGAAAACATGCAGAAGCTGAAGGATGACGCCGAAGAGGCGGCCATCGAAGCGAAGAACGAAGCCCGAACGGGCGTTCACAAGATGGCCGGCAAAATCGAAGAGGCCGGCACAAAAGTCAAGAATGCCACCAAAGAGGGCATGACCAAAGCCGCCCACAAGGTAAAAGAGACGGCGACGCAGGCGGCGAACCGGATCAAGGAGAAAGTATGACCCGGCAGTCCCGGCAGCAGAAAAGGGAAGTCTAAAGACTTCCCTTTTCTGCTGCGCCCGTCTAAGCCGGTACGAGTATGCCCGGATCGGCAGCGACTTCGTGCATGAAGTCGCACCGCACGGGTTCGCTGTGCAGCTCCTGCTCCGGATAAGATTTGAGCAGGGCGGCGATCTGCGCATCGGACAGCGCGGGACTGAGCCAGCGGCTCTCATCGTCGGGACGGAGAATGACGGGCATCCGGCCGTTGGCGTTGTTGACGTAGCGCATCAACGGATTGGCTTCGGTAGTGATTATCGAGAATGTCGTCGTCCACGCAGCGGTCGCACGGCAGTACCAGCGATCGTAAATCCCGGCCAATGAGAAGAGAGGACGCTCCTTCAGGGTCACGTACAAGGGGATTTTCCGATGCTGTTCATGGCGCCATCCGTAGAATCCGCTCACGGGAACCAGACACCGTCTCTGACGGATCGGAACCCGGAACGACGCGTTTTCGAAAATGGTTTCCGCACGGGCGTTGACCGTCTGGTTGCGGACCGTCACGACATCCTCCGGTCTGCGCAGCCAATAGGGAATCAGCCCCCACCGGGAATACTGGATCTGTTCGTCCCCGGTCAGGACCGGATAGGGGAGGTGCGAAAACGCGCAGGCACGCAAGGGCGGACGGAGATTACGGATCAGATCGGCCTTCCGGCCGAAATGCCGGGCAAGCTCCTCAGGCCCGGCAGCGAGGAAAATATGATAACACATGGCATGACAGAATTACAATTCGGGCCTGCACGGCCCGTTCGAGACATAAAAACGCAGGGAGCATGACGACGGTCGCCCCCTGCGCTTTTCATACGGCAAAAACTATTTCGTAGCTTTCGTAAAGTTGCCGTCCTTATCGAAATCGAGTACCGTCTTGTCCGCGAGGGCCACCTTGTAGCCGTCGGCGGTCGTCTCCATCATGACGATCCGCTGCCCCGCATAGTTGTTGCCTGCATAGGTCTTGATCTTGGCGGGAACCACCGACA
>OLJW01003750.1_pt1 | contig 11107 bp, 6 predicted proteins | sample 1603411 | NCBI WGS metagenome assembly OLJW01 (sample SAMN04168659, study PRJEB22393) | human gut metagenome | biome: human gut microbiome; feature: stool | host: Homo sapiens | collected 2014-05-12 | reverse complement strand
ACGTCCGCGTTCGCGTTGAAGTTGTTCTGCGCCTGCCCCGGTCCGGGAACGTTGGAGTCCTTGGGCAGCTCCTGCAATCGTATCGTGCCGTAGTTCGGCCCGATTACGCCCTTTTCGTTGCCCGCGTCGGAATCCACCGACAGGAAGCCGGTGAGGATTTCTCGCGTGGACGTGCCGGCGGGAATGTACGAGGAGGTCAGCGAGAACACCGGCTTCTTCGACCCGCCGGTCTGCAATGACAGGTAATACGGGGGCTGCGGAACGCCCTGCTGCTGCGCCGTGGCCGATTCGGTGGGATCCACCGGCGTCTGCCAGAAATCCTCGCCGGAGAAGAACTGGCCGGCGGACGACACATGGTATTTCGCGAGCAGCTCGCGCTGTACCTTGAACAGGTTCTCCGGGTAACGCAGGTGGCTCATCAGGTCGCCGGATATCTCGGAGATCGGGTGGTACTGTCCGGGGAAGATCTTCTCCCATGCCTTGAGCACCGGATCGTTGGCATCCCAGGCGTACAGTTCGACGGAGCCATCGTACGCATCGACGGTCGCCTTGACCGAGTTGCGGATGTAGTTGGCCTTCTGCGAACCCAACGCCTGGATCGTGTTCGACGTCTTGGTGGTGGAATCCTGCGTGACGCTTCCCAGATCGGTCATCTGCGAATACGGGTAGGCGTCCGACGTGGTGTAGCCGTCGACGATCCACTTGACCCGTCCGTCCACCACCGCCGGGTACACGCGGCCGTCCAGCGTCAGGTACGGGGCGACCTTGGCGACGCGCTCCTTGGGGGAACGGTCGTACAGGATCTGCGAGTCGGAGGTGACACGGTCGGAGAACAGGATCTGATCGGATCCGAACCGGACCGCGTACAAAAGCCGCGAGAAGATGTTGCCCACCGAGGGGCCGCCATCGCCGTCAAACGTATTGGTCGCGCCCTGCGATCCGGTCGGATAGTCGAACTCCCACGAATCCATGCCCTTCGGAGCCCCGACAATCGAGTATTCGGGGGCGTTCGGGGAGAAGTAGATGCGCGGCTCGTACTTCTGCGATTCGGTGAGCTTGCCCTGGGTGGGGATGCTGGATTCGAAGAACTGCGGCTGCCCGTCCGCCGCCACCTTGTTGCCGTATGCGGCCACGACACCGTACCCATGCGTATACACGGTGTGGTCGTTGACCCAGTTGCGGTTGTCGTTGCCTTCCAGATCCAGTTCTCGGGCGGCGATCACCGTGTCCTGGCTGACGCCGTCGATGTCGTACTTGTCGACGGCCAGCGTGTCGGCGAACGTGTAGTACTGCTTCGATTGCTGCAGCTGCTTGAACGTGGGGCTGACGACCTGTGGGTCGAGCAGTCGGATCTGCGCGGTGGATTCGGCCTCGGACGACAGCGCTCCGGACTTGCCCTTGGTGGTGGCCTTGTACTGTTCGACCTTCACCTTGTCGAGCCCGTACGCCTGCTGCGTGGCGTTGATGTTGCGCTGGATATAGGTGGATTCCATCTCCTGCGCGTTCGGGTTCACCTTGAACCGCTGCAGCAGCATCGGCCATGCGACGGTGAGCACCAGCGAGACGACCAGCGCGGCGGCGATCGCAATCACCGGCGTACGCCACGCCTTGAGAGCCGCGGCGGCGCGGACACTCGGCTTGGCGGCGCCTTCCAACGCATGGGAGCGCATCAGCCACACGCCGAGGAACACACCGAGCATCGCGGTGATGGCCGCCATGATGAACGTGACCGGAATGGTCGCGTGCACGGTGGTGTATGCGGCGCCGGTGATGCGGTCGCCCTGCTGGGTCAGATGCGTGAACACGCCGATCACCTGGCGCGCGGACCAGGCCAGCATGTTGAGGATCAGCCAGATGCCGATCTGGCGACGGGCGCGCTTGGTCACAGCGAGCACTCCGCGACCATGCACCGGCATGGTGAAGCGGATGCCGCCCATCATCGCATGCGTGACGACGGAGAACACAATGCCCATCAGCAGCAGGATGACGTTGTGGGGCTTGGAGAAAAAGGTCCTGAGCTGATTGAGCAGGATGGCCGGCCGGCCGGCGGTCCGGGTGGACGACGGATTCATAGGGCGTTCCTCCTTCGTGGAAGCTGGAAGAAAAGGCGCCCCTGGATGCGGTACGAGACCCCGATCCAAGGGCGCTCTTGTCTCATGGGGCGGCGCCGGAGCCCCTGGTTCAGCCGGCGCTGTACTTGGTCAGCATCTCGATCCAGCTACCCACGGTAAAGGACACGCCGGCGCAGTACTGGGGGTCCTCCAGGACCAGCTTGCCGTCGGTGGTCCACCAGTCGTAGCCGTGGTCGTTCTTGGCGGGGTAGGTGTCCACGCCGTCCACATAGCCGCCGGTCTCATGCTGATAGGTGGCCTCGGTGGCGGCGGCCACGTTGGGATTGGCGGAGTAGCCGCCCATGTCCTTGCCCCAGGCGGAGAAGCCGTCCTCGGTGCAGGTCATATAGGCAATGAAGGCGCAGGCGGTCCAGGGCAGGGGGGAATTGTCGGTGACGAAGAGGTAGTGGCAGTAGCCGTAGCCGCCGATGCCCTTGTAGCCATCCTGGTAGGCTGCAACTTTAATATTGTTGACGGATACTTCCGAAGATTCCTCAACGGAACGAAGCTTTGAATATACGAGAAGTCCGCACTGGTCTGTAGCAGTCTTGGATACCAGGGTGTTGCAGATCGGGCCGTCATCGGTCTGTTCATTGTAATTTTCTACCCAGAGTTTGATCCATGCCAGGGCGTAGGCGCCATTTTCACCGAGTCCCAAATCCTGAGCATCGGTTGCCATCTCATCGACCACCGGCTTGAAATACGCCTGTTTGCTGCTGTCTAACGCATCATATGCCTCTTTTAACCATCCGGCGTACGTATCTTCTGTCAGCATGTATAAGAAGTTCTTTCCGACGATCTCGGAATCGATATCCATGTATAACGGATGAACGCCCTCTGCTACGAAATCCCAGCAGTTCTTATATTCAGCGCTTCCTGTGCTGTTATACATAAATACTTTGTTTAATGTCTGTAATGGAAGGAATCCTTTATATGCGTCCGGTGTTGTTCCGTTTGCCTCTGCCCACTCTTTTGGGATGTAGGTCTTTAAGATTCCCGGCTGAACCATCTTTGACTCGATCTGGTTGCCATCCTGGATCAGGGTCATCGCGAAGGTTCCTTCTGTCTTTAAGGAGTCTGCGGTCAGCTGCTCAAAGATCTTGTTGTTCTTCGGCTGCTGCCACTCATATTCCATTTTGTAGGACGGATCGATAGACTGCAGATATTCGATAAATAACGGCAGCGCACTCTTTCCGCGGCTGGAGTTACCAACACCGTAGAAGGTCTTTCCGTTGGACTCCTCGATGGCTTTCTTTGCAAGCTCTTCCATCGACATTCCTTCGGCTTCCTTGATGATCTTTTCTACATCGGAAAGATCAGCATCGTCCGTTTTCGCTGCCTCCGTTGCCGCTTCACTTCCGGCTGCCGCTGTCTCACCGCCTGCCGCCGCTGTGGTTGCCGTTGTGGTTCCACCGCCGCCGCATCCTGCGAGGGACATCGCTGCCATGGAAACTGCAAGTGCCAATGACAAAGTACGTTTTCTCATAAAACTTTTCCTCCTTCATTTACTGGGTCATCTTGTTTCTCTCACGACTCATTTTGTACTTTTATTATAGTAGCGCACAGGAAATTTTAACAGTGGACAAAACTGCGATAGTTTGTGGAATCCTGTGAATCTGTATATTTTCATTCCATATTTCTAATATTTTTGTGCATTTTCGACATATATTTTTCTGTGACAGAATTGGAAGCACCGGCATATTGCTGTATATTCATTTGAACATCATTCGTCCGCACACATCTTTCACCCATCATGCTGGTCTGCAGGATCCATCGTCAGTTCCGGACGCAGGAGTTCAAAGCCGTCCGCTCTTTTCTTATAATTGATCTCGTATTTATTAGTATTTCTTATTTATAAATATTAGCACAACTTTTATATATTTTATTAAAAACCTGTAAAATTCCTTACACAGACCAATTTCCAAAACATTTCTTTTTTCTTATGTAAATATTGTGCAAATTGAATATTGACAGAAACCGCCATTTAATGGTAATTTTACTGTAAGTTCGCTCAGCGTTTTCATGATACGACAAACGCTGTATAAGAAAATATAATGAAGAGGTGTAGACATGCAGGAATTAAAACCGATCAAAGAAGGAAAAGTACGTGAAATTTATGACAACGGGGACAACCTTATTATGGTTGCCACTGACCGTATCAGCTGTTTTGACGTGATCCTTCACAATGAGGTTACCTCCAAAGGTGCTGTTCTGACCCAGATGTCCAAATTCTGGTTTGACCTGACAAAGGATATTCTCCCGAACCATATGATCTCCGTTGATACAAAGGATATGCCGGAGTTCTTCCAGCAGAAAAAATTTGAAGGAAAGACGATGATGTGCCGCAAGTTACATATGCTGCCGATCGAGTGCATCGTCCGCGGATATATTACAGGAAGCGGCTGGGCAAGCTACAAAAAAGACGGTACCGTCTGCGGAATCCGTCTTCCGGAAGGCTTAAAGGAATCCGATAAACTCCCGGAGCCGATCTATACTCCGTCCACAAAGGCTGAGATCGGTGACCATGACGAGAATATCTCCTTCGAGCAGAGCATCGACCATCTCGAGAAATACTTCCCGGGAAAGGGCCGCGAGTATGCGGAGCTTCTTCGTGACAGCACTATCGCTTTATATAAAAAATGTGCAGAGTACGCCCTCGCAAAGGGAATCATCATCGCCGATACAAAATTCGAATTCGGTCTTGACGAGGAGGGCAACCTCGTGATCGGTGACGAGATGCTCACACCGGACAGCTCCCGCTTCTGGCCGGCAAAAGGCTATGAGCCGGGTCACGGTCAGCCGTCCTTCGACAAGCAGTTCGCCCGCGACTGGCTTACTTCCCATCCGGGCAACGACTGGACACTTCCTCAGGAGATCGTTGATAAGACTATCGCGAAATATCTGGAAGCATATGAAATGATCACCGGGAAAAAATTAGAGGCATAACCCCCACAAATCTCCGCCTCTGAGTTTTCCTATTTAGTTCCTCATTTTTACGAAAAAAGCGTCCGGAATCCATCTCTATGGATCCGAACGCTTTTTTCTGTTGTTCTGTCTTCACCTGCCTGAGGGACACTGCCGCTTTCGGGTCCCTGGGATCTTCTTATTTTAAAATATCCTGTCTGCAGATATGGCGGATCTTTTCCGCGTCAAGTCCCCGGATCACTTCCACAGCAAGATCTGCTGCCGCTTCCAGATCAGATTTCGCACAGAAATTATAATGGGTATGAACATACCGGCTCGGGACGCCGAGAACCAGAACCGGAACCGCCTTTGCTGTCAGGCTGATCTTTCCCGCGTTCGTGCTTCCGCCACGGCGGACTGTCTCCTGAAATGGAATTCCGAATTTCTTCGCAAGCTCTTCCGCGTACTCGATAAACACCGGATTTGAAATATAGCTCTTATCCATCCTGCGGATCTGGACACCGCCCCGCATGTGCCCCTGTGTCTGGGCAGCACTGAAATAGAAATCATCTGACGGGGAGCCCTCAAAGACAATCGCCAGGTCCGGACGGACAATCTGGGATGTGACTGTGGCACCTCTTGTTCCAACTTCCTCCTGAGCCGCAAACGCTCCGGTCACCCGTACCGCCAGCTGATCTTTCTCCCCGCACAGACGGGTCATGGTGTCGATAATGCATGCACAGCCTGCACGGTTATCAAACGCTTTTCCAAAGCAGAGATCACGTTCCTCATCGTAGGAAAATGAAACTTCCGGGACTGCCGGATCTCCAATGGAAATACCGAATACTTCTGTCACTTCTTTCCTGCTCACTGCGCCGACATCCACGCTCAGTGTCTCAATACTCAGCGACTGGGAAGCCCGCTCTGCCTCATTCATAAAATGGATCGGCTTGGACGAAATAATTCCCCGTACAAGTTTCCCGCTTCTGGTCCGGATCATTACTGTGTGTGCCGGAAGGTTCGTGAGGATCACTCCACCGAGCATGAGGATCTCCAGGCTTCCGTTTTCTCTGATGCTCTGTACCATAAATCCACATTCATCTGTATGGGCATCCAGCATCACGACCGGTTTCTCCGGATCCTCACCGGGCATACGCGCATAAAGGTTATTCATCGCGTCATTTTCCAGCTCCAGACCTTTGCAGTACTTCGCAACCGTGCGGATTACATCCTCCTCAAATCCGCTCGGTCCAAACGCATCGCAGATCTCCCCAAACATCTTTACATTCATACTGATTCCTCCTATATTTTCATTTTAATTCTTACCTTTTTCCATTGATGGCCTCCAACGGCTTGTTTTTTCAGGATCCAGATTATTTTTCCTGTATCTCCGATGGAGCAACACCCGCAATTTTTTTAAATGTGTTAGAAAAATACGCAATATCTTTATATCCGACTTTTTCTGCCACCTCGTACACCTTGTTCCGGTGATCCAAAAGCAATTCCACTGCCTTTTTCATCCGATACCGCGTGAGCCACCCCATCACCGTATATCCCGTCTCTTTCTTGAAGCAGTGGCTCAGGTGGCCTTCGCTGATCCCCACCGCACCTGCGATCTTCGCCACATTGATCGTACTTTCCCCGTAATGAGATGCCATGTAAAGCACCGCGTCCCGGACGTATCCGGTAAGTCCAGCGGTATTCTCATCGAATGGAAGACAGAGCCGGATCGCCGTGGCACTGGTCTCCGGTCTGTCACCTTCCAAAGTGTCCGGATATTGCTCCTTTACCGGTGCCTTATCCGGGACAGATCTGCTCAGACCGGTATCTCTTTGCTTCCCCCGATCTGTCTCGATCCGCTCTTTCGCCCTGAGGATCGCGCTCTCCAGCTCTCCGTCCTCAAAAGGCTTTAACAGATAATCAAATGCATAAAGCTTCAACGCCTCTCTGGCGTAGGAAAACTCGCTGTACGCGGTCAGAAAGATCACCTGTACCGGATTTTTCTCTTCCCGAAGCTTCTTTAACATCTCAAGACCGTTCATCTTAGGCATCCGGATATCACAGATCATCAGCTCCGGATTCTTTTCATGGACCAGCTCCAACGCGTCCAACCCGTTTTCCGCCTCACCGACGACCTCGCAACCCAGCGAGGCCCAGTCCGTCTCGCCGACAATTCCCATCCGGACGAACCGCTCGTCATCTACAACGATCACCTTTATCATAACAGCTCCCCCCTTCCTTATTTCCTTTCCCTATTGGTCATCAGGATCTGTTTTCCATACCGGGATCCGGCTGTCCATAGCCATTCACCGGTATTCTTATCGTTACCTTTGTTCCTCCTGCAGCCAGCCGCTCTGCCCTGAGACCGTAGTCTTTTCCATAATGAAGCCGGATGATCGTATCCACATTGTAAAAGCCGATGTGGCCATTCTTCTGTTCCTTGTCCCGGTTTCCGAGCCGTCGGATCACTTCATCACTGATCCCGCATCCGTCATCTGAAACCTCGATCACAAGCTCCTTCCTTTCCAGATATGCCCTGACAAAAATATGCCCCTCATCCGCATCCGCCAGCCCATGGATCACCGCATTTTCCACGATGGGCTGAACGATGAGCTTTGGAACCAGGATCTCCTCCGTCTCAGGAGCGATCTCATAGCAGAAATCAAACTTTCCGTTAAACCGGATCTTCTGGATCTTTGCATAGCTTTCCACCAATGTCATCTCTTCCCGCAGCGTGATAAACTGGGCGCTTGAGATGCTGGTCCTTAAGATCTTCGCAAGCTTTGCCGCCAGCGTCGCGATCTCCGGAATATGGTTCGCCTTCGCCACCCACTTCATCGTATCAAGGGTATTGTAGAGAAAATGCGGATTTAGCTGGGACTGCATCATGGCGATCTGGGTCTCGTTCAGCTCCTTTTCACGCCGCACACGCTCCTCCATGTAGGATGAGATCCTCTTTGTCATGATATTAAAATTTTCCGCCAGCTCCCCAAACTCGTCCTGACGTTCCATGTCCACATGGGTATCCAGATTTCCCTCCTGAACCTCATCCATGGCATCATGAAGTACATGGATCGGCTTGGAAAGAAAGGAGCTGATCCCGATCGCGACACCAACACTTAAAAGAAAGCTTCCCGTGGCCATGAAAAGAAGAACTGTATACATGGATCTCGTGGTATCACTCGTAAAAACATGGGGACGGATCAGGACACTGTAAAGTCCTGTGTTACCCAGCTTTGAAACGTAAATACTATTGTTGTTCCAAACCTCCGTCAGAGATTCTCCCTGTAGAAAACGGCTTCTCAGAACATCTCCGACCGTCTCCCCCGATGCCGTGCCTACGCTGTACACGGTCTCCAGGAATCCATTAAGAATACAGATTCCATCCTGACCGCTGTATGTGCCGGAGAGCGCCTTTGCGAAATGCTCCGCCGTCATTGTGACCACAAAATATCCGGAACATTCCTCTGAATTTCCGGTCACCGCTCTGGCAAACCGCAGGACCTCATCACCGCCAATCTCCAGATCACTCCGGATGATCAGGTCATTCGGGTGGGCATGAGCCTCTCTCAGGATCCCCCAGTATACCGGCAGCGTCTGTCCGTAAGTACGGTTTCCCGTAGAGTACAGGCAGGAGCCGTCCGCATTGTAGAGATGAAATCCCGCCATCTCACGGCATGCAGCGGTCGCTCCGTACAGACTTCGGTACACTTCATTCTTCTTTCCAAAGCTCTCTTTTTTCAGCGCCTCGGCGACCAGCGGATCCGTACACAGTTCCTCCGCCGCGTCATGGTAAGCGTCAAACAGCATCATCAGCTGCTGCTCTACCGCACCGGCAAGCTCCATATCCTTTTTCTCAAAATCTCTTCCGACCTTCACCTTAAACATCTGAATCAGAAACACACAGCACACGATCAGTGGAAGAACAGACACAGCGAGAAAACTCACAAGAAGCTCACGCCGGAAAGATCTCTGGATAAAGTTCTTCATGATCCACCTCCGTTTCCTGCCATGAGCGCCGCCCATCTTTCCAAAATGGATTTCTGGTTTTTTACTGCCCATCCAAGATCGAAGTCCATGATCGAGCCCTCTTCCTTCTGATCCGGGGTAATATCATCGCGGACCGTCCGTCTGTAAAGCTTCTCGACAGCCAGTCTCTGGACATCAGGACTCACGATAAAATCCACAAAAAGCTTCGCGTTTTCTTCATGCTCCGCCCCCCTGATCACCGCGCATCCGTCTGCCACCGCGCTGGTTCCCTCCCGCGGATAGACGATCGAGATCGCCGCGCCGCGGTCGATATACTTTTTCGCAGTTTCCTCCAAAGTCAGACCAACCAGATATGTTCCCTCTGACACCTCATCGAGCACGGCGCCTGACCCCGCCGCCATCCGGCGGCCAAGCACTCTGGCAAACTGTTCCAGGACCTCGTTTTCACGCATCGGCAGGACCTGGATCATCGTCTCCAGCATCGTGCAGCTGCTGCCGGATCTTCCCGGATCCGCAAAGGACACCTTTCCGTCCCAGTTCCCGTCAAACAGATCCTCAAATCCCCGCGGGGCGGAAGCCGCGTCCACCAGCTTATTGTTGTAGATCAGAACAATGGGAAGCTCCGTAAACGGAGTCCAGACATGATCCTCAGTCCGGTATATACTCTCGATATGATCGCTCTGGGTGCTCTCGTATGACACGAAGCAGTCCTTAAAGACCTCATAGCTCTCCACACCTCCGCCAAACATCACGTCACAGGATCCCTTTTCCCCCTCTTCCCGGATCCGCTCCAGAAGCTCCGTCGTTCCCCCAGGAACCACTTCTACCCAGATTCCGGTCCGCTCCTCAAACTCCTTTATGATCGGCGCATAGACCTCCTGCTTGTGGGAAGTATACACCGTAAGCCTCTTCTCCTCACTCACCTTCTCCGGTCCCTGTCTGCTGCTCTCCCCTGTGCTACAGCCCGCCGCACTCATCGCCACAACTGCGATTCCAAGGAACACCGCCCATAAGTTTCTCTTTCCCTTCACTCCCCGAAATCCCCCTTTTGATTCCGATCCTGACTCTATCTGTAGATTTTTAGTAACTGTTCAGTAGGTCTGCGCACTTGCTGCGCTGACCGTAAGAAAACATAGGCTGGAGGGCAAAAATCCCATCAGCGAAGCTGATCTGGAATGGATTTTTGCGTGTAACTATGAAGGTACTGAATAGTTACGATTTTTATTATTCTATCTCTTATTTCGCAGCTCTTTCTAATCTATTCTAACACATTTCCCATAAAGATACCACTAAAAAAGATCCGCCACAAGAGTTTCCCCTTATAACGGACCTTTCCAAACATGATTAATTTTTTTACTGGAGCCACGCACCATCTGCACCGACCTTATAGCCGTCCGGTGTCGTCGCGTTCTTTACAAGAGATCCCTGTGGACCACCTGTCAGTTTATTAAAGTAATACCAGATGCTGTCGATCTGATGCCATCCTGTAAGCATCTGACCTCTCGTACCGTCAGAAACCGGATTCAGATAGTACGTATAACCGCCATCCTCTCTCCATCCAGTTACCATATAGCCGCTCTCATTAAAATAGTACCAGCTGTTCACGCCATTCCACCCCAGCTCGATCCACTGACTCTTCGGCCAGGAACCGTCTGCTCTGCGATACCACCAGCCCTTTGCGTCCTGAACCCACTGGCCGGAAGCACCGGTCTTCTTTCTTCTATATGTGGTGCTCTGAGTGCCGGAATCGTCCGAGTCATCACTGTCAGAGTAGCTGTTGTTGCCGCTATTATTTCCGTTACCCGGCTTGCTCGGAGTCACTGTTGTATCATCAATGGAGGTATCTTCCCCTCTCGTTGCCTGTAACTCAAATGTACTGAAGGAACTTGTACGGATCTTCACTGTCTTCATATCAGAGGACAGCTCCATGGAAAGACCATTCTTCGAACGGCCATCCTTCACAATGTCCTTTCCATTCTCGCCAGTATGAACTAACTTGTAAGTATATCCATATTTCGTGTATGCCTTCTGAATATCCTCCGGAAGTTCAATTTCCATAATAACCGGGCTCTTTAACTGTGTCGGAGTATCCTCATCTCCCA
>OLJW01003745.1_pt1 | contig 11116 bp, 9 predicted proteins | sample 1603411 | NCBI WGS metagenome assembly OLJW01 (sample SAMN04168659, study PRJEB22393) | human gut metagenome | biome: human gut microbiome; feature: stool | host: Homo sapiens | collected 2014-05-12 | reverse complement strand
GGGGCAACCAGCACTTCGCCACCCCCACCCGGCAGGTACCCCGCTTCGCCAAGGCGGGCCTTCCCGGCGAGAGCCACGACGTGGTGCTGGAGCTGAAGCTGTTGGCGGACGTGGGTCTGGTGGGCTTTCCCAACGTGGGCAAGAGCACCCTTCTGAGCGTGGTCAGCAAGGCCCATCCCAAGATCGCCAACTACCATTTCACCACCCTCTATCCCAATCTGGGCGTGGTGTATGTGGATGAGGGCGTGTCCTTCGTTATGGCGGATATCCCCGGCATCATCGAGGGGGCCAGCGAGGGGGCCGGGCTGGGCCACGACTTCCTGCGGCACATCGACCGCTGCCGTCTGCTGGTGCATCTGGTGGATGTCTCCGGCAGCGAGGGCCGGGACCCCATAGCGGACTTTGACGCCATCAACGCCGAGCTGAAGCAGTACAGCCCGGAGCTGGCCCAGAGGCCCCAGATCGTGGTGGCCAACAAGACGGATCTGTTGGCGGACCCTGACCAGCTGGAGACCTTCCGCTCCCATGTGCAGGAGGCGGGCTATGAGTTCATGGCCATGTCCGCCGCCACCCATCAGGGGACCCGTGAGCTGGTGCAGGCCATCGCCCGCCGCTTGGCGGAGCTGCCGCCGGTGACTGTCTATGAGCCGGAGTATGTACCCCGCCCGCCGGAGGTGGATACCACCGCCCCGCTGGATATCCACCGGGATGACCACACCTGGCTGGTGGAGGGGCCGTGGCTCCAGCGGCTCATGGGCAACATCAATTTCTCCGACTATGAGAGCCGGATGTACTTCGATAAGGTTCTGCGCCAGTCGGGTCTGTTCGATCAGCTGGAGCAGATGGGGATCCAGGACGGGGATATCGTCTCCATGTACGATCTGGAATTTGAGTATCAGCGCTGAGAACTTGGACATTTTTTGGACGTCCACTCGCCTCATATCGGACCGGGACCTGACGTGCGAAAACATACCGTTTTTGTCCCATGGGACACGCCGCCGTCTCCCAAACCGGGACCTGTTCCACATAGAAAAATTTGTCCCGTCGGTGAGCCATTTTCCCACGGAGGATTTTTTTCTGCGGTGGAAGATCCTCCGTTGGGAGAAAAAATTTCGTGGAAGAGAAAAAACAGCATAAAAAACGAAAAGCAAACCCAAGGGAGGGAGGAGCAGCGCTCCTCCCTCCCTTGGGTTATCTGCAATGATTGGATGAACGCATCATCCATTTTCTTTCTCCTGATCCTTCTTTGCAAAAACAGGGTACAGTCTCTGAAAAAGGCGGCGGTCAAAAAGCCCATGTGCCATTGCGGAAGATGGGGACCACCTTGCCGCCGTCGCACACGGCATCGATGGAGAGGTCCGCCGAGCCGATCATGAAGTCCTCGTGGATCATGGAGTCGTTGACACCCAGCGCCCGGCACTCCTCCAGCGTCTTGTTCTGGAAGTCCCGGATGGTATCGGCAAAGCCCATGCCCAGCGCCAGATGGCAGCAGGCGTTTTCATCAAAGAGGGTGTTATAAAACAGCAGGCCCGTCCGGTTGATGGGGGAGTCAAAGGGAACCAGCGCACACTCGCCCAGATAGCAGCTGCCCTCGTCCATGGTGATGAGCTTGGTCAGCAGGTCGTTGTTGACCTCGGCGTGCCACTCCACCGCCTTACCCTCGTGGAAGCGGATCCAGAAACCGTCGATGAGCTGGCCCTGATAACTCAGGGGCTTGGTGGCGTAGACAATGCCCTCGGCCACGCCCTTCATGGGGGAGATGAAGCACTCCTCCGTGGGGATGTTGGGATTGAAGAAGACGCCCTGCAGGCTGGTCTCGCCGCCGCCGCAGAACTGCGCCTCCGGGATCATGCCCACGGTGAAGTCCGTGCCGTTGGCACTCTTGTAGCGCAACTCCCGGATGCCCAGACCGCTGAGGTACCGGCACCGGTCATGGAGGTCCTTGTTGTGGGCCTCCCATGCCGCCACGGGGTCCTCGTCCACCCGGCTGGTGGACAGGATGGCCTCCCACAGCTTCTCGATGGCCTGACTGGTCCGCAGCTCCGGGAACAGCTTCTTGGCCCATGCGGCGCCGGGGACGGCGGCGATGCACCACTGGTACTTATTCTCGATCTGATCCCGGTATTTCTTGATGACGGGGTACAGCCGCTGCTGGCTCTTGGCCATCTTCTCCTGATCGATGCCCTTCAGACCGTCGGGGTCCTCGCTGAGCGGGTAGATGCGGCAGGGGATGGTATCCACATAGTGCTGCCAGCGGGCTTCCTCGTAGTTATCAAGCTTGGAGAGGGTGGTCAGGGTCCGATAGCGGTAGTGGAGCTTTTGCAGGGGCTGATAGCTCCAGTCCACCACCACCTTCTTGGCCTTGCGCTTATAGCACTCCTCCACCAGCAGCTTCACAAACTCCGGCTGATCCAGATCGGCGGCGATGAATACCTCCTGACCCGGCTGCACATTGACGCCGGAGGCGGCGATCAGCTGGGCATATTTCCTCAAAACGGTCTTTTTCACGGCGATCCCCTCCTGTATTCTGATGGTTTGGTGCCATTATAGCACGCCTGACGGCAGATGGAAAGGGCTTTCTTGCAAGCGGAGACGGGATGTGGTAGGATAGGGGATAGAAGATGAATGGTAAGGGAGAGATGCCCCATGGAGATCGTTTACGCAGACCCACGCATCGTGGTGGCGGTGAAGCCTGCCGGGGTGCTGAGCACCGACGAGCCCGGCGGGATGCCCCAGCTGCTGCGGCAGGAGCTGGGGACCCCCTGCATCCGCACGGTACACCGGCTGGATGCCGCCGTCAGCGGGCTGATGGTCTACGCCCGGTCGGCCAAGGCGGCCTCCCTGTTGTCGGAGCAGCTCCGCAGCCGTACCTTCGGCAAGGAGTATCTGGCGGTGGTCCACGGCGTGCCGGAGGGGGGCGTGATGACGGACCTGCTGGGGCGGGATCCCGTCCGGCGGCGTACCTATGTGGCGGCGGAGCCGGGGAAGAACGTGCGCCCGGCGGAGCTGTCCTATGAGGTGCTGGGGAGCCGGGAGGGGCTGTCACTGGTGCGTATCCGGCTGCACACCGGGCGGACCCATCAAATTCGGGTGCAGTTTGCCTCCCGTGGGTTTCCGCTGGCGGGGGACCGGAAATACGGCGGGGGAGAGGAAGGGGAAAGCATCGCCCTGTGGTCGTGGCGGCTGGAGTTTACCCATCCGCAGACCGGGGCGGCCATGCGGTTTTCCAAACTGCCGCCCAAGGAGACCCCGTGGCTGGGCTTTCCCATGCCCCTGACAGGGAGATAGACGGAAAAAGAGACTGCCGAAGGGGTTCGGCAGTCTGAGACTGTCGGAAAACCCTCCGGGTTTTCCGACAGAAGGCTTGCAGTCTGCTGCGTGCATAATTTGTGCGCCTATGGCACACAAATTCCACACTTGCAGCCTGAGAAGTATTTTCTCTCACGCACATGTCGTGAGAGAAAATGATTTTACTTCTTTGCCGCCTGCGGGCGGCAAACTCTGCGAGGCTTTTTTGACACGCTGAGACTGCCGAACGGGGTTCGGCAGTCTCTTTTCATGCGGGAAATTACGGCTCCTCCCGGTGCTTTCTGCGGCTCAGGAGGAAGGCGATGCCGCCCACGGAGAGCGTGGCCATCAGCGGCCACAGGAGGGGAGCGTAGACGTCGCCGGTGGGGGGCGTGGGGTCCTCCAGCTCCTGGGCCTTGAACTGCCAGTCCAGACAGCCAATAGCGGATCGGAAATCGTTGCCCATGGTCAGGGGGACGTTCAGGGTCACGGTGAGCTCCAGATCGCCGCCGGGGGCGATGGTCCCCAGCTCCGTCCAATCCGTCAGCTGAGCCGTCTCATGGGCAGGGGCATCGAAAAGGGTGGAGGTGGGAGCCTGCACCGTCAGGGTCATCTGAGAGAGAAATTCCTCGGAACCGGACTCGGACCCCAGAGAGCGCAGGTACAGCCGCACCCGATGGCCGCTGTCGTTTCGCAGACGCAGGGTCTGGGTAAGCCGGTCGCCGGGCATGACGCCCTTAAAGTCTGGGAACAGGTCGGAGGGGGAGTAGTCGCTGCCGGGAAGGAACACGAAGCTCTGAGCGTCGCCGTCATAGGTGACGGAGCCGGTATCGGCGTAGGCGGCGCAGAGACAGGACAGGAGCATCAGCAGCGTCAACGCCAGAGAACAGATGTTTTTTCGTTTCATGCCGTTCCCTCCTTACTGATACCGGGCCACTCGGCCCGGCGTGATGGTGACGCCCCAAGCCTGCCCCGCAGCCTCCTCCGGGGCGCTCTGGATCGCCTCCGCCATGATCTCCAGCGCCTGCTTGCCGCCGTCGGCATCGTTGTAGCTGCCGGTGAGGGTCAGGCTGTCAATGAGCGGGGTTTCGGGCTGCTGACCGGGGGCCACGGGGTAGGTGCAGTAGTAATAGTCGCCATACTTTACCCAGCCGTCGCCGGGGGTGAAGGCGGGGATGGCTGCCGTGCCGCCGATGTGTTGGCCGTCGTCATTGACCCGGTAGGTCACCAGCTTCACCCGGAGGTAGGCGTCAATGTCACCGGTGTTGGTGACGTTGACGTTCTTCTTGGTCGTGCCGTCAAAGTCCTCCGTGACGGTGCAGGACACATGGGCGGGAGTGAACCGGTTGGGGACGGGGTCCGTATGGGTGATGAGATACGCCAGCGTGGCGCCGGTGAGGGCCAGCGCCAGCAGAACCAGCGTCAGAAGCAGCGCACCCGGCTTCCGGGGCGAAGGATATTTTCTGCGTGCCACAAACAGTTCCTCCTTTCTCAGTGTCGGATCCCGAAGATATTGGCGATAACATCACTGAAGCCGTTGAGCCAGCGGTCATTCTTCAGGGTGTTGGTGCAGGTGATGCTGCCGCTATTGTGGCCGGCGGTGAGGGTGCAGCCGTCCGGCTTATCGGGGTCGTAGGCGGCGTCATAGCGCCAGCTCCAGCCGGTGTCCTCCGCAATGGTGTATTTGCCCACCGGAAGCTCATAGAGGGAGACACTGCTGCTGCCCACCACCGTGACTTGGGTGTAGAGATCGCCGTTGCGGCAGACGTTGAACACATAGGGTTCGCCGTCAGCGCCGCCGGTCTTGGTGACGGTCAGGGTGCAGGTCCTGACGTGGAGCAGGAAGGCGGGGTCGCCGCTGGTGTGGCTCCAGGTCTCTCCGGCGCAGCTCGTGTGCAGGAAGGCGATATCGGCGGTGATGTTGGTGTCACCGATGGAGATGGTGGCCTTCACGGGGATGTCCTGCTTGGTGTTCACGATGTCCGTCAGAAGGGTGGTGTCGTAGCTGTAAGCAGAGTTCAGCTTGGGTTCGGCGCCGGTCATGGATACGGTGGCAGCGTCGGTGCCATTGTGGAACCAGCTGGTGGAGGTGCGGTAACCGGGCAGCGTGGCCCTATCGAAGGTGTCGCCGTAGTAGACGGTGCCGTCCTCGTAGGTGAGCGTCGGCTTAAAGACGTTGACCTTGCCGGTGGCGCTGCCGCTCTGTTTGGCGGCCGGTGTGCCGCTGGAATCCGCCTGCGGCTCCGTTTTGGGGGATACCGTGACGGAGACGGCGTAGGAGGTGTCCGCTCGCAGCTGGGCCAGGTCGGTGACGGGGCTGCCGTCCGGGCCTGTGATGGAGACGGTGATATCCACGTAGGCGGTCTGCCACGGCTCCAAGCCGTAGGGGCGATCGGAGTCGGTGGCCTTGGTCAGATCCAGAGAGATGCTGCCCACCTGCACGGTGGAGACGCTTTGCAGCTGGCTGGCAGTGAGACCGCCCAGCAGATAGACGTTATAGTCCTGCGCTGCAACGGTGACGGGCTGGATGGGGACGTTTACCGTGGGCTGGGGGAACTCCCGGACAGGGGTCTCGGAGTCTTTGTTTTCATAGACGCCGGCCCCGGCGTTGGTGGGGACATTGTTGCCGCCCAGAAAGCCGGGCTGAGGCTTGACGCTGAAGCGGATGACCAGCTTATGACCCCGGTAGCTGACGCTGCCGTGATTGGTGACGGTACCCACGTAGTTCTCGGAGAAGTCAAAGCCTGTGACGCTGACGCTATTGCCGTCTATCGCGGCAGTGGCGCCCATGGCGGTGTCGTTTTGGCGCCATGTGTAGGTGTCGCCGTCCTTACCGGTGCAGGCGTAGGTCTCCAGCGTGATATCAGAGGCGGTGCTTCCGGCCGGAAGGGTGAACTGGGGGGAGATGATATCCCGGACTACGGATCCCTCCGTCAGGGTGGAGGAGGAGCCGCCGGTCTCGATGTTGTCGGAAATCTGCTGGAAGATGCTGCTGAGGGAACCGGCGTCCGCCGCAGACAAGTAGTAGCTGGGGGTGCGGGGCGTGCCGTTGTTGGAGGACACCTGCTGCATGAACCAGTTGCAGGCGCTGTTCATGGACTTGCTGTTCTGATCGAGGTCGCCGCTTGGCTCGGTGCCGGCGCTGACGGCGTTGGCTCCGGCGAAGATGCCGATGGTGTAGACGGTGGCTCCGGTGGTCTTGATGGTGCCGGCATAGGTGATGGCGTTGTCGGCGACATCCTTCTCAAAGCCGTTGAAGCTGGTGGGGGCGCCGTCCGTAAAGACGATGACCACACGGCTGCGCTTTTCGTTAGGCTGCACGGGGTTGGCGGAGAGGATGCGCTGGGCCATGTCCAGACCCAGATCCGTCCGGGTGGCGCCGCTGGCGGCCAGAGCATCAATGGCGTTGGAGACCATAGTCTGACCGGCGGAGGTGTCCACTTTCTGAAGAACGTCCTTGAGGTTCTGGTCGGTGATGTTGTGATAGGCCACGCCCACGCTGCCGCTGTTGCTTCCGGCGATGGACAGCAGCTCCGTGTTGTCGCCGTAGCCGGACTTGCTGGCGAAGCCCACCACGGCGATGCGGTGGGAGATGTCGTCCTCGGTGCCGAGGGTGCCGTCAGCGCCCTTGGCCTTCTCCTCCACGGAATTTGCAAAGGTGGCGGCGGCATTTTTCAGGGCTTCCAGACGGGTGATGCCGCTATCTGTGGTGCTGCGGCTGTAAAGCGTGGCAGCCGTGAAGTTGGTGCTGTCGCCTGTGGAGGTGCCGATGGTCTGCACCGTGCCGTTGGCATCGGTATAGGTGTAGGTATAGACGGTCTGAGTGGTATCGATGGATGCGAGATAGAGATAGCCATCGTCTGTGCTGCTGATGGCAGGTGCTGCATCATCGCCTCGACTGGATGCGATCTGCGTGCCATCCGGGAGGGTATAGGTGTAGGTGCGGTTGTTTCCGTAACCGGAACGACTCACGGTGACCTTCTGGTATTCGCCATTGATCTTGGCGTAAAGGTCATCTTTGTTATCCCAGAGATTTGTGTACGTTGAGCCGGACCACCAATCATAATCCTCGTTATTTCTTCCGTTGGTGATGGGGGTGTATTGGATGCTGTCGTTCCGGGAGGTGACGGTAACGGCGACATAGCTGCCATCGGAGAGCTTATACCAGAGGTTATCCTGCTTCTCATAGAGATCGCTGTTCTGACGGGCATTGCCGGAGTAGGCCGTGTAGACCAGCTGCTCCATATCATCCCCCATAGAGCCGGACTGGTCCAGGACCAGAATGACGTCCGTGGGGACGTCGCTGGTGACGGTGCTGATGATCTTGCTGCCGGTGGCGTAGGCCTCCAGCGTGATGTCATAGGCACCGGTCTCCTCGTTATAAACGGAGGTCTTGTTGACTGCCATGCCGTTATTGCCGTTATCGCTGCCGGTGTTGGCATCACCGGCGGCACGGGCCGGGGAGCGCCGGGGGGCGGCACCGCTGACCGGGGGCAGGAAGGGGGCCACGTCGGTGAAATTCACGGTGGGGTAGTCGATGGAGGAGCTGACGGTGTCCGGGTCACCCTGATCGTCGGAGACGCCAAAGACCAGACCGGGCATCAGGGTCAGCAGCATGGTGACAGACAGCACCAGCGCCACAAGGGCTTTTCTCTTCATATGCCGCATTTTTTTCATGTGCCGCACCTCCTTAACCCTGCGTTGGCCAGCCCAGCGCCTCCAGAGCGGTGACGCCGTTGTTGGCAGTCTGGACAGCCTCGGCGGCCACATGGACTGTGGCGGTGGCGTTCTGATACTCGTTGCCCATACCGGCGTCAAAGGTGACGCAGGTGAACAGAGGGGCGGTGGTCTCGCCGGGGCGGATGGCCTTGTTGCAGTAGAGGTAGCCGTCGGCGGCCGGCGTCCAGTCGGTGGTGTTGAGGTCAGGCTTTACCAGCGAGGGATCCGGCGTGCCGTCGCCGGTGAGGCGGATGTCACCGGTGAGGCGGACACGGATCCATGCGTCGGCTTCGCCGGTGTTGCGGACCTCGGCAATTTTGGTGACGGTGGTGCCGGGCATGATGCCGGTAAGGTCCTCGAAGGGCTGGGTCTTATCCGCATCCGCCCACTCCTCCACAGCAATGGAGACATTGCCGGTGGTGATGACGTTGCGTGCCGTTCCGTCGGCGCTGAAATACGCCAGCGTTCCGGCTGCCAGCGTGGCCACGCAGATGGCCAGCACCGACAGTAATAACAGCTTTCGTTTCATGTGGTTGCTCCTTTCCTGTCTATGGTCAGCCTCCATAGGGAGGACAGAGAAGGTGGTTGACCGCAGCGGTCAAACCGGTGCAGCTGCCGGTAACAGCTGCACTGGTTTGGCCGGGCCTCCGGAGAGGCCGCAGCCGCCGGTGTTCCCGCTGGTAACAGGTTCACCGGGGTGGCAGGAGGGCCACAGGGGACTCCCCGCCCCCGACACGACCCGCTGGTAACAGGCGTGCCGGGATTAGCCGGGTCACAGGACCCGTGCCGCAAAAAAATAGGGAGGAGATAACGAAGTCAGGGAAGCCGATCTGCTTCCTGTTGGGGAAATTACTGCCAGTTGGTGGCGTCGCCGCCCCAAGGATCGTAGTTGGTGCCGAAGGCGGCGTTCATAGCCTCGGCAGCGCTGTCAAAGCCCTCGGCCTGACAGGCTACGGCGAACACGGGGCAGGAGACGCTGCTCCAATCCCAGCCCTCGTCCAGAGTGACTTCCTCGCCAAAGGCGTAGCACTTGCCATCCTTGCCGAAATCGACGGACTTGTCGAGATACACGCCCTGAACGAGCTGCTCGGTGGTGGCACCGGCCTCAACGGCCTGATAGTAGTCGGCGAAGTAGACATTGTATTTGATGCCGTCCATGGTGGTCTCGAAGTAGTTCCACTTGTTGCCATGCGTCCAGATCCACTCAACGCCCTCAGTGGAGGTGATATTGCCGTCAACGACCTTGTTGCCGAAGTTGAAGTGCAGGACGTTCATGCCGGCGTTGAAGGTCTCATAGCCGTCGTCCAGAGCGGCGGGGATGGCGAAGTAGGCACGGATATAGGCATTCTCGGAGCCGGTGTTCCGGACGGTGACCATCTTGTCCACGTAGTTCTTGGCGGTGGGCATACCCAGCTCATCCTTCTCGCCCTGTGCAGAGCCGACGATGGGGGACAGCTTCTTGTTCTGCGTGAAGGGCTGAAGGCCATTCTCGCCACGCTCCTGCTCGATCAGGTCGATCTTGACGTTGCCCACGGCAAAGGTGTTGGTTTCGTTGTCGGTGTCGGTGAAGTAGGCCAGAGAGGCACCGACGATGGAGATGGCGGCCAGCGCCACGCACAGGAACAGAGCAGTGATCTTCTTTTTCATGTAATTGCGCTCCTTTTTGTTTGTTTTTTGGGTATCAGAATGTGCAAGGGATCACTTGGTTACTTGCTGACCTCGGCCCAAGCGGCATCAGCCGTGGCGAAGTGATCCTTCTGGATGGCGTAGGCCTGAAAGGTCAGGGTGGGGGCATCCGTCTTGGCGGTTTCGAGCATAGTCCTGGTAACATCGCTCTTCACGGTGACGGCATCGCCTGCCAGCACGGAGAAGGTCTGGTCGGCGGCGGAGGCGGGAACTTCACGATAGTAGACACCAGCTTCCAGCTCCGTCCAGCCCTCAGCAATGGCATAGGTGATGAAGTCCTTCAGGTTAGTAGACTCCGTGACCTGCACGAAGAGCCAGCAGGCTTCGGAATTGGCCTTGACGGTGACGGTGGGGTCCTTGGCGATGGTGTTGCCGGGAACCATCTTGTAGTCTGCGGTGGTCTCGGTGAGGCCGATGTTGATATCGCCCACGGTGAAGGTGTTCTTCACCTCGGCGGTCTGATCGGTCAGCCAAGCCAGCGTGCCGCCGACGACACCGGCCACCAACAGGGTCAGAGCCAGAACCAGCGCCAGAGTTTTCTTTTTCATACTTGCTTCTTCCTTTCTTGCAAACTATAAGTTATTTCCACGGCGTGGGGCGCAGCCCATGTGCCGTCGAAACCGGGGGAAAAATCAGCCATGGAAGGCGGCCCAAGCGGCGCCCGCATTGGCGAAGCCGTCGGCCTGAATGGCCTCGGCCACCACGGTGATCTGGAAATTCTCCAGAGCGGCCAGCTGGTCGCTGGTGACCCACTCGGGCAGGGTCACTTTGTCAAACAGGACAGGCAGGACCACATCACCGTCGGGGGCGGCAACGGTCTCGTTGTAATAGAAATAGTAGGTCAGAGTGTCAGTGGGCTTGTCGTAGACGAAGTACTTGGCATTGGCCAGCATTTCCTCGGTGTCCATCATGTTATCGGGGATGATGCCGTCCCACTTGGCGGCGTTGGCTTCCACGAAGTTCACCATGCGGATCAGGGGATAGGCGTTCTCCACACCGGTGGGGCCGTCCTCGGCAAACTCGATTTTTACACCCACGCCGCCCACGCAAAAGCAATAGGGATTGGCTGCCTTGTGGAGAAAGCGGGCGATCCGCTCTTTGTTGGACAGGGTGTGGTCGAGAGCCATGCCATCCACTTCGGGCAGCATATCCGCACTCACCGCGCCGATGTTGACGCTCCGCATATTCTCCAGTTCCTGTGCTGTCAGTTTCATAGAGTACCCTCCTTGTCATCATTCGTGTGTGTATCACGCTCCATCTCTATCTGTTGGGAAAGGCGCAGCGGACGGCAAATGCCGTCCGCTGCTTTGATTGGGACAAAGTGTCTCGTTGTCAGTAGGGACTCCGGTCATAGAGGGCCTGGGCCTCGTCCAGCGCGAGGAAGTCAAACACCTCATGCAACTCCCGCATCACGCGTTCAATA
>OLJW01003735.1_pt1 | contig 11136 bp, 8 predicted proteins | sample 1603411 | NCBI WGS metagenome assembly OLJW01 (sample SAMN04168659, study PRJEB22393) | human gut metagenome | biome: human gut microbiome; feature: stool | host: Homo sapiens | collected 2014-05-12 | reverse complement strand
AAAGAGCAGCACCGGCAAGAGCGCGTCTTCCAGCCGGAAGACCTTTCTGAATTCCAGACCCGCAAAACTTATATTGATGTGGATATGAAACTCATGGGATGGAAATTTTCCGGCCCAGATGCGGATGTGCAGGAGGAATATCCGGTGGAGGGCATGGCCGGCGTGGTTGGCCAGATGGGGTACTGTGATTATGTCCTCTTTGGAAAAGACGGTCTACCGCTGGCGGTGGTAGAAGCCAAACGTACCAGTAAGGACCCCAATATCGGGCGAAAGCAAGCGGCTTTGTATGCGGATTGCCTGGAGCGAAAATTTGGCCGTCGCCCCATGATATTCACCACTAACGGCTTTGAAATGTATTTCTGGGACGATCAGACTGCCCCACAGCGGAAAGTCAGCGGCATTTTCAGCAAAGATGACCTGCAAAAGCTGATGAACCGCCGTACTGAGCGGCTGGATTTGATGGGCATTCCCATCGACGACAAAATCACCGACCGGTATTACCAGAAAGAAGCCATCCGGGCGGTATGTGGGCAGATAGAGCAGGGGTTCCGCAAGCATTTGCTGGTCATGGCCACTGGCACCGGCAAAACAAGAACTGCATCCAGCCTGACCGATGTACTCAGCCGTGGCAAATGGGTGACTAACATTCTGTTCCTGGCAGATCGCACTGCGCTGGTAAAGCAGGCAAAGGACGACTTCAAGAACTATTTGCCGGATATGTCACTGTGCAATCTCTGTTCCAATAAGGATGACCGGAATGCCCGCATCGTGTTCTCCACTTATCCGACCATCTTGAATGCCATCGACGACACCAAGTCTAAGGACGGGCGTCAGCTGTTTACTCCGGCGCATTTTGATTTAATCATTATTGACGAAAGCCATCGGAGCATATTCAAAAAGTATCGGGCGATTTTCGAGTATTTCGACGCCATGATGGTGGGCCTCACCGCCACGCCGAAAACCGATGTTGACCGCAACACCTACGACTTTTTCGAGATGGAACACGGCATTCCTACCTACGCTTATGATTATGAAACAGCAGTTTATCAGGATCATGTGTTGGTGCCCTACTACAACTACGAGGTCAAAACCAAGTTTTTGGAGGAAGGCATCACCTACGATGAGCTTTCAGATGAGGATAAGGAACGGTACGAGGACGACTTTATCGAAGACGATATGATGCTGGAGTTTATTCCTTCTGCGGCACTCAACAAGTTTGTGTTTAATGAGACGACCATAGACATTGTGTTGCAGGATCTCATGGAGAGGGGCATCAAAGTAGCAGGTGGCGACCGGTTGGGCAAAACTATTATCTTTGCTCAGAACAAGCGGCATGCAGAGTTTATTCTGGAGCGGTTCAACAAGCTGTACCCGCAGTATCATGGCACCTTTGCCCAGCGAGTAATCTGCGATGATGCTTATGCACAAACGATTATCGACGATTTTAAACAGCCGGAAAAAGAGCCGCATATTGCAGTGTCTGTGGATATGATGGACACTGGTATCGACGTTCCGCAAGCGGTGAATCTGGTATTTTTCAAGAAAGTGCGCTCCAAGGCAAAATTCTGGCAGATGATCGGTCGAGGCACCCGCCTGTGCAAGGGATTGGCCTGTGTGGATCAGATTGATGGAACGTACACGGATAAACGCCGTTTCTTGATTTTTGATTACTGCGGAAATTTTGAATATTTTCGGGAGCACAAGGAAGGTTACGAGGCTAGAGAAACAAAAACGCTGTCAGAAAATATTTTTGGCAAGCAGATCAAAATTGTCATGGCTTTACAGGAAAGTGCCTTTGTTGGTAAAGAATATCAGGCATGGCGAGATGAGATGGTCGATATCTGCCACAAACAGGTTGCTTCCCTCAACCCGGATCTGATTGCTGTAAAATTGCGGATGCAGGTTGTGGAGAAGTACAAAAAGCGGGATGCCTTTGTTTCTCTCAGCGAAGGAGACAAAGGCGAGTTGCTGACACAGATTGCACCGCTTGTCCGATCGGAGGAGACCGACGAGTTTGCCAAGCGTTTTGACAACTTCATGTATGGTCTGATACTGGCTCATATCGAGCAGCTGCCTTCTTTCAAGTATGCCAAAAAGCAGTTGTGTGATATGGCCGTATTGTTGGAAAGCAAAGCCAGCATTCCGCAGATCAAGGCAAAGCTGCCGATACTTGAGGAGATTCATACCGATGCTTTCTGGGATGCCAATGATATCTTGTTGTTTGAAAAGGTGCGGAAAGAGCTGCGTGATCTGATCCGTTTTTTGGATGAAGGTGGAAGCGAGCAAAAGCGTATTGTTACCAAACTGACCGACCCGATTATTGACAGCCAAGAAGGCGTTCAACTGGATGCAGCCTATGACTTTGAGGATTATCGCGCTAAGGTAAACCGTTATGTGAACGAGCACGGAAACACACTTGCGATTTATAAGTTGACACACAACGTTCCGTTAACTATGGGAGATTATCAGGAGCTGGAACGAGTGTTGACCAGTGAATTGGGAAGCAAGGAAGACTATAAACGAGAGTTCGGCGATACGCCCTTTGGCTTACTTATTCGTAAAATCGCCAAGCTGGATCATGAAGCGGCCATGCAGGCGTTTTCCGCCTTTATCAATGACCAATCTCTTAATCAAAAGCAGATTGCTTTTGTAAACAAAATCATTCATCATATTGAGCTGAACGGATACATGGAAAATGTTGCGGAACTTACCAAACCACCATTTGATAAGCCAATCAGTTTTATCAAACTATTTGATGCGAAAACCCGAACCGCTTTGATGGAGACAATTAATATGATTCGAGAAAATGCAATTCAGATTGTAGCGTCATAATACCGAAAAAACAGAAGGACAGGCGTTTATACCTGTCCTTCTGTTTTTATGATAAATTTTCTGAAAAAATAATAAATCCGAACCCATTGCCAACCGGCACAAGGTTCGGATTTATTTGTTTTGGTGGAAACAACAGGGCTCGAACCTGTGACCCTCTGCTTGTAAGGCAGATGCTCTCCCAGCTGAGCTATGCTTCCATCTAGTTGGTATGTTACCTGTTTGGCAACTAAAAAATATTATAAAAGATATTGGAGAAAAAGTCAACCCTTTTCTTATAGTTAAAATAGTGTTTTAATCAATTTGGAAATTTAAAAAATTTTTTTGAAAAAAAGTTCACAAACCTCCTATTTTTATGGTATGATTTGTACATAAATTTAAGAATTACTATCACCGTTCCAATACGTTTTTATTCTAAGGAGAGATAAAGTTTTATGGAAAAAATTAAGATTGGTATTTTAGGATATGGAAATTTAGGCAGAGGTGTTGAATTATCTGTCAGCCAGAATCCGGATATGGAATTGGTAGGTGTTTTTACTCGCAGGGATCCTTCTCAGCTTGCATTAAATACAAAGGGTGCTGTTGCGTATCACATTGACCAAGCGTCTGAGATGAGAGATAAAATAGATGTATTAATTCTATGTGGCGGCAGTGCAACAGATTTACCTGTACAGACCCCTGAATTTACCAGATATTTTAATACGATTGACAGCTTTGATACTCATGCAAATATTCCGGGACATTACGCAACGGTAGATGCTATTGCAAAGGCTTCTAATAAAGTTTCCATTATTTCAGTTGGTTGGGACCCGGGTATGTTCTCTTTAAACAGGATGTATGCAGGCGCTATTTTGCCTGACGGAAAAGACTATACTTTTTGGGGAAAAGGGGTAAGTCAGGGTCATTCAGATGCAATCCGCAGGATTGAAGGTGTGCAGGATGCCAAACAATACACCATTCCTGTACCGCAGGCTTTAGATGCGGTCAGAAGCGGAAAGCAGCCGGAGCTGACTACCAGAGAAAAGCATACTAGGGAATGCTTTGTTGTTGCCAAAGAAGGTGCTGATTTAAAGAAAATTGAAGAAGAAATCAAAACTATGCCAAAATATTTTGCGGATTATGATACAACAGTACACTTTATCTCCCAAGAGGAGTTAAATGTAAAACACAGCGGTATTCCGCATGGTGGATTTGTAATTCGTACCGGAGTAACCGGTAAGGATTTAGAACATCATCATGTGATTGAATATTCTATTAAATTAGATTCTAACCCTGAATTTACTGCCAGCGTATTAGTGGCATATGCACGTGCTGCATATCGTTTATCAAAAGAGGGAAACTACGGTGCAAAAACTGTATTAGATATTCCGCCTGCTTACTTGTCCATAAAATCGGGTGCAGAGTTGAGAGCAGAATTACTGTAAAAAGATTCAATGAAGAAAATAATATATTCGCAATGAAATATAAAAAAGTCTGCCTTTTGGTAAAAAAGGTAGACTTTTTTTAACACCTATATATTCACAAAAAATGGTAATTTTTTTATGTAACTACGCAATTCTTTCCATTATGATTATGTTATCATGTTATCTACAAAAAGTCTACTTATGTTCTCAACAAAACTTATTTGATTTATTTTGTAAGATTGGATTGCTACCAGTAAGATATTAAGAAGAAAGATACCCCATTCAACATGTTTTTAAATCATATGCTATACATAGGATTGATTCAGCAGAGGTCTGTTTTTTCTAAATCATATCATTTTTTCACACATCTCTCACATGACATCATTAACATGATATATTAATAGAAAATAATTTAAATGAATAGGAAAAATAAATTATGCGGTTACATATTAAAATAATATATGGTGTTTTAGCAGTTTTATTGGTTTGTACAATTATTCTGTTATGTTATTTTATACCTCAGAATCTATCTGCAGAAGTTGCTGCGTGTAAACCGGTATTGGAGACCACAAATAATGCAAATGAAACTTCCAAGATTGATATGCCTTTAGAAGAGAATATGGAAGAACGTCTGGCAGAACAAGAAAGCGTTATTGCAGAATCGGAACATCAGATAAACTCATTTGATGTTATATTTCAAATGTCGGAGTTACCGACCGGTTGTGAGATTACTGCATTGACTATGGTACTGAATTACTATGGTATGGAAACAGATAAAGTTGAGATGGCTACAAAATATCTTCCCACACAGCAGTTGAATTTGTATTATGGAAGCGATGGACGCTTGTATGGCAATGATTTAAATCAATATTTTATAGGAGATCCAACCACTGAAAATGGTTATGTATGCGGTACAGGAGCAATTATAACTGCAGCAAATGCATATTTACAGGAACAAGGAAGTAACTTGACAGCGGTGGATTATACAGGAGCAGATGCGGATACACTATATCAGTTGGTCAGTCAAGATATTCCGGTGGTAGTATGGGTCACGATTTCCATGACAGATAGAGGAGAAACGGAAGGCTGGTACACACGTTCAGGAGAATATGTGGACTGGAGTATATACGATCATGGAGCTGTTTTAATTGGATATACACAGGATACTGTTACAATTGCTGATCCAATTTCAGGAAAGATGGAATACAGCAGAGAAGACTTTGAACGTGTATTTGCTTCCAGAGGAAATCAATGTGTCATTTTAGAATCCTAAAAAATGTTGATTGTCAACATTCATATTCTACGATAAAAAGAACCTGCATGTTTTCTACATGCAGGTTCTTTCTATAAAGATGATATAGCATTATAAAAGTAAAAAGGCAGAGTGATTATTTGGATATGCTTTGTGCATACTTACAAAAAGATTTCATACAGCAAATATCACATTTGGGTTTTCGAGCGTCACAAACTGCTCTTCCATGTAAAACAATGCGATGGCAAAAGTCGCTGGATTCTTCGGGCGGCAGCAGTTTACGCAAGTCCTCTTCCACTTTTACAGGTACTTTATTATTAGTAAGACCAAGCTTACCGCAGATACGAATAAAATGGGTATCCGTTACAACGGCCGGTTTTCCATATACATCTCCCAAAATTAAATTGGCTGTTTTTCTTCCAACACCCGGAAGAGAAAGAAGGTCTTCCATATTATCAGGAACAACACCATTAAATTCTTCTTTTAATTTTTTACACATTGCAAAAATATCGCGTGCCTTTGTTTTAAACAAACCGCAAGTACGAATATATTCTGCAATCTCTTCTTCAGAGCTATTAATAAAATCATCTATTGTCGGAAAACGTTCAAACAATGCCGGCGTTACCATGTTCACTCTGGCATCCGTACATTGTGCGGATAATCTGGTTGCAATTAACAACTGAAGTGGGTTAGAATGAATTAACGCACATTCTGCGTCAGGATATTCTTTTTTTAATGCCTCGATTGCGGCAAGTGCTTTTTGTTTTTTTGTCATATACATTCATCCTCATAGCTATAAAAATAGAAATAAGTATTATTTTTCTATTTTATCTTATCTTTCGACAAACTACAAGAGATTTCTTATATTTTAGTAAAATTTGGTGATATTTTGAGCGGATTTCAATTAAAAATGATTGCTTTGGTCACAATGTTAATTGACCATATTGGTTCCATATTTTATCCGGATATGATTGCATTGCGAGTCATAGGCAGAATTGCATTTCCTATTTATTGCTTTCTTTTGGTACAAGGATTTTTACATACGAGTAATCTAAAAAAATATATGGTTCGCATGGGAGTATTTGCCTTATTGTCAGAAGTTCCGTTTGATTTGGCAAGGACAGGATATTGGTTAGATTTAAGCAGGCAAAATGTATTTATTACTTTATTTTTGGGATTATGCTGCATGACAATATACCGTTTGTCTGAGAAAAAACAGCAGCCTGTTATTATGGTCAGTGGTATTTTGGCAGCCTGTATCCTCTCTCAGCTGATACGGGCGGACTACCAATGGCTTGGTATTTTACTGATTATGATTTTTTATATCTGGCAAACATCTAAACTGATTTGCTACACTGCTTTTATTACAGTTACATCTGTTTATTGCTTAACAGTTATGTCATGGCTGCAAGCAGCTTCTATTTGCGCATTGATACCTATTTATTGGTATAACGGCAAAAGAGGAAAATATTCGTTTCGATATGTATTTTATTTTTTCTATCCTGTTCATTTACTGATATTATATTTTATTTCTTTTTATTGCAAATAACAGTGTCAAATGATAGGTCGTTGCAAACAGAAAAGCATCATGGTACACTTATCACATAAAGGAGGAGCGCACATGGAGTTTCAATTACATTATACAGAACAAGGACAAGGGACTCCCTTTGTACTGTTACACGGAAACGGAGAAAATTCGGATTACTTTTCTCATCAAACAGAACATTTTTCCAAGAAATATCGTGTGATTGCTGTTGATACAAGAGGACATGGAAAATCTCCAAGGGGAGACTCTCCTTTTACATTGGCACAGTTTGTGGAGGATTTAAAACAGTTGCTGGATTACCTGGAATTGAAAGAGATTATTTTGCTGGGGTTTAGTGACGGCGGTAACATTGCGATGATGTTTACATTGAAATATCCTCAATATGTAAAAAAACTCATTTTGAACGGTGCTAATTTAAATGCCAAGGGAGTGAAATCTTCCGTACAAATTCCGATTATATTTGGATATTGGATTACTTCATTGTTTTCTCTTTTCAGTAAAAATGCTAAGGCATCTCAGGAAATGCTGCGTCTTATGGTCAAAGAACCAAATGTTTCTCCTGATGAGTTGGAACAAATTGCTGTTCCAACCTTGGTAATTGCGGGTAAACAGGATATGATAAAAGAAAATCATACAGAGCTCATTGCCAAATCTATACCGAACAGTGAATTGGTATTGATAGAAGGAGATCATTTTATTGCGAATAAAGAATCGGCTGTATTTAATGAAAAAATAGAGTCATTTTTATGTAAGCATACGGAAGAATAAGTGTTTATTTTTATAAACAGCAACAAAATATGCCTATTCTAACTGTTAGAATAGGCATATTTTATGAAGAATTCATGTGTAGCGTCCGGAAACCAAATGAAATTAAGAAAATCTTAATTTTTTCTAAAGGAAGTAATTAGAATTTTTAATATCAATTTTGGTACGATAACAGAAAGGAGAGAAAAACAATATGAGTGAGAAAATTTTGATTGTGGATGATGAACCTGAAATTGCCGATTTGGTTTCACTATATTTACAAAATGAGAATTTTACCGTTTACAAATTTTATTCTGCCATAGAAGCACTCAACTGCATTGAGCATGAAAAATTGGATATGGCTATTTTAGATGTAATGATGCCTGAGATGAATGGATTTGAGCTGTGTAAAAAGATAAGAGAACATTACCATTATCCTATTATTATGTTAACGGCCAAAGGGGAAGAAATTGATAAGATAACAGGTCTTACTTTGGGGGCAGATGATTATATTGTCAAACCGTTTCAGCCTCTGGAGTTGGTGGCACGTGTCAAAGCGCAGCTGAGGAGATATAAACGGTATAATACGGGGGTGGAAAAAGAGGAGGATGTTATGATTCACTCAGGGCTGGTAATGAATATTAAAACGCACGAATGTACATTAAATGAAAAGCCGCTTTCCCTGACTCCCACAGAATTTTCAATTTTACGTATTTTATGCCAGCAAAAAGGAAATGTGGTAAGTGCGGAAGAATTGTTTCACCAAATATGGGGAGATGAATATTTCAGTAAGAGTAACAATACCATTACGGTTCATATCCGTCACTTACGTGAAAAAATGGGAGATTCTTTCGAAGATCCCAAATACATTAAAACCATTTGGGGGTGCGGATATAAAATTGAAAGCTAATTATAGTAAACCAATTAAAATAGCGGTTGCTTTCATCATTGGAATTGCCGTATGTTTTGGCCTCTTTTTTTTGATAGATGTTATTTGGAATGGAGCATTTGTAGATTGGTTTGTACGTTCATACATGATTGAAGATCAGTATACTTTGCCTGACGGAACTTGGGTGGAACGTACTACATTCGCTTGGACAGACTTAAAATATTTTTTATTATGGACTGCAATTATTGCCATAATCGTTGTAATTACCACTGTAATCGTAGTTGCGCATTTTTATGCAAAAAAGAAAGTAAGCAAAACTATAACCAGTACCAGCGAAATGATTCATACCTACATGAATGGTTCGAAAGAGGCAACAGAAGTATTTCCAAAACAATATTCAGAAATTTCTGCTTGTATGGCACAAATCAAATCCACCATGCAACAGCATGAACATATATTAAAAGAAGAAGGCATACGAAAAAATGATTTGATTACGTATTTGGCACATGATTTAAAAACACCCCTTACTTCTGTGATTGGGTATTTGAGCCTTTTGGATGAAGTGCCGGATATGCCGCAAGCGCAAAAGGAAAAATATATTCACATTACCTTGGATAAAGCAAATCGTTTGGAAAAATTGATCAATGAATTTTTTGAGATTACCCGATATAACTTACAGCAGATTATTTTGGAAAAAGAAATGGTAGACTTATATTATATGCTGATACAAATGAGTGATGAGTTTTATCCAATTTTAGCATCACACGGAAATACCATCACACTTCATGCGCAAGAAGATTTAACAGTATATGCCGACCCGACAAAACTGGCAAGGGTATTTAATAATATCTTAAAAAATGCAATTGCTTACAGCTATCCTAATACAGACATTCAAATCACTGCAGTAAAAACAGAACAGGAAATTCGTATTTCTGTCTGTAACCATGGAAAAACTATTCCTCAACAGAGATTGGAATCTATTTTTGAAAAGTTCTTCCGCTTGGATGATGCGCGTACTACCAATACGGGAGGAGCAGGTTTGGGTTTGGCTATTGCCAAAGAAATTGTAACGCTGCATGGAGGAACCATCACGGCAACCAGTGAGAACGAACTTACTACTTTTTGTGTTACGCTTCCTGTTTCTTAATTTCATAAAAAATCAAGATTCTCTTTATTTTTTCTTAGGAAATCAACAACTGAATATTAAAGTTAAAAACGCCTTTGTTTCGTATAATGATAAGCGAAACAAAGGCGTTTTACATTATGTTCAAGGAGAAATCATGGAATATGGAAAAAAAGAAGTTAGCAAACAGACAAACACAAAAAAGAGCAAAAAGACCTTTTGAAACCGTACGGTTTTATACCATTATCATTGCATCTTTCCTTATATTTATCCTGTTACTGTTTTTTATAGGGAAACAATATTTGTCGTTTGATGTTCAGGTAGGTTCGGGAAATTTATTGAATGCAGGAACACAAGCAGAAAATAAAATTAACTTGGATGTACTGAATAGTCCGTACGCTATCTTGATAGATGCAGATACAGGTGCAATAATTGCACAGCGTAACGACGATGAAAGAATCTATCCCGCTTCTCTAACGAAAATAATGACTGCTCTGATAGCCATAGAGCATACGAATAATTTAAATCAAAGCATAACCGTACCATATGATTTTTTTCAGGAATTATATGAAGAAGAGGCCTCAATGGCTGGATTTGAACCGGGAGAACGCGTAAAAGTAAAAGATTTGTTGTATGGCGTATTACTTCCTTCGGGAGCAGAATGCTGCAGGACCTTTGCAGAGAACATTTCAGGTTCGGAGTCTGCATTTGTCAAATTAATGAATGAAAAAGCAAATCAGATTGGTCTGAAAAACACTCATTTTACAAATTGTACCGGACTTCATGACAGAAACCATACTTCTTCTGTGAAAGACATTGCTGTATTGCTGCAGTATGCTTTAAAAAATCAAGCGTTTTATCAGGCTTTTACAAGCAGTTATTACAGTGTTCCTCCAACAAATCAACATCCGGAAGGATTTACTTTTTACAGCACCGTATTTCAAAATCAAGCTGTTGAAACAATTCACAATGGTGAATTGCTGGGGGGAAAGACAGGTTATACAGAACAGGCAGGCCAATGTTTAGCGAGCTTGGCTACCATAAACGGAAAACAATATCTTTTGGTAACTGCAGGAGCAAATGGTTCTCCGCAAACGGAACCGCTGCACATCTTGGATGCAGTGAATGTTTATAATCAGTTGGGAAGTTTAACTTAAACCCAGTTCTTCCTTTGTCAGTTCACGCAAGATACGGCATGGGTTACCCACAGCGATTACATTGGCAGGAATGTCTTTTGTTACCACACTTCCGGCGCCGATAATGCTGTTTTCTCCAATGGTAACTCCGGGCAGAACAGTGGTATTGCCTCCAATCCAAACATGGTCTTTAATCGTTATCGGTTTGGTATAT
>OLJW01003729.1_pt1 | contig 11163 bp, 8 predicted proteins | sample 1603411 | NCBI WGS metagenome assembly OLJW01 (sample SAMN04168659, study PRJEB22393) | human gut metagenome | biome: human gut microbiome; feature: stool | host: Homo sapiens | collected 2014-05-12 | reverse complement strand
CGCGTACCGTGCGTTCCGGCCTGATTCAGCGCATCCGCCGCGAGGAGGACGCCGCCAAGGCCGGCAAGGAAGCCTGGATCAAAATCAAGGTCAACTCGCTCGTCGACGAGAAGACCATCGACGCGCTGTACCGCGCCAGCCAGGCCGGCGTCAAGATCGACATCGTCGAGCGCGGCATCTGCGCACTCAAGCCCGGCGTGCCCGGCATGTCCGACAACATCCGCGTGCGTTCGATCCTCGGCCGGTTCCTGGAGCACAGCCGCATCTACGCCTTCTGCAACTCCGACGGCCCGCAGATCGGCGAAGGCCCCATCTCCGGCCCGGAAGTGTGGATCGGCTCGGCCGACCTGATGCACCGCAACCTCGACCGCCGCGTCGAGGCGCTGGTCCGCGTCACCGCGCCCGAGCAGATCGACGAGCTGATTCGCTATGTGGACCTGCAGATGTCCGACTCCACGGCCTCCTGGCACATGCAGCCCGACGGCACGTACATCCATCATTCGCGCGACGACGAAGGCCGCCCGCTGGTGGACAGCCAGGAATATCTCATCCGCAAGCACCAGCGCCGCCCGCGCACCAACAACTGACATGGCACCCGGCCGGGCGCCCGATAAGGCATCCGGCACGAGCCTCGTGCACCGCATCTTCCGCAAGACAAGCGGCGCACGAGGTACAGTAGGTGCATAAGCCGATGGCCGACCCGCAAGGGCCGGCCATCGTCATTACAGACGAGAAACAACGTAGTCATGCAGCCGGTGAGGCATAATGGAAGGGTGAGTGGTGAGGTGAAAATCGTAGAAGCTGCAGGCGCGGTGCTGTATCGCCGCAATACTGATTTTCAAGGATGGATGAAGTTCTCGGACGACGGGCGGCAGACGTCCGCGGCGTCCCGACTGGCCGACTTCGATACGCTTGAAGTGTGCATCGTGCACCGGCCAAAATACGACGATTGGAGCTGGCCGAAAGGCAAGCTGGAGCTCAACGAGACCCACCGCCATGCGGCGGTACGCGAGGTCAGCGAAGAGACCGGAGTGCCGGTCGCGCTCGGACCGTTCCTCGGCGAAATCGAATACCCACTTGCCGAGGAAGGCAAGAAAACCCGCCGTTCCAAGGATCGAACCGTCGACACGAAGCACATTCTCTTCTGGATGGCAAGGCCGATCGACCCCGAGGACGCCGTGCGGCGGGCCGACGCGTTCGGCCCCGTGCATCGCGCTGACGTGGGCGAGATCGACAGCGTCATGTGGGTGAGCGTGCAGCGCGCGCGGCGTATGCTCACCCATTCGACCGACCGCGATATTCTCGCGTTGTTTGTCGACCGTGTGGAGGAAGGTGCGCTGGACGGCGACATACTGCTGCTGGTGCGTCACGGCAAGGCCGAGCCCCGCAAGCAGTGGACGGGTACCGACGACAAGCGTCCCATCACGCCGCGCGGAGCGTCGATGGCGTATTCGCTCGACCGTGAGCTCGCCTGCTACAATCCCACGCGGCTGGTCACCTCGCCGTGGCTGCGCTGCCAGCAGACCATACAGATGCTGTCATGGCAGACCGGATTGCCGCTGCATACGGCCGAACCGCTCACCGAGGACGCGTTCGCCGCCGATCCGGAAGCGGCGTGGCAGTGCTTCCACAAGGAGCTGAAAAATACGTTGCAGCGTCACAGTGCGACCGCAGTCTGCATGCATCGTCCGGTCATCGGCGGTATTTTCGGGCATCTGCGCGAACTGTGCGCGACGAAATCGCTGATGAAACGGCTGATTCCGTCCTCGCCGTACATGCCGACCGGCACCGCCATCGCGCTGTTCGTGGTACCCTGCGGTGACACCGTTTCCATCATCGACATTCAGAAGGTCACGCCACTTGTCTACTAGCATGCATTTTGGTTCAGGCTCCGTCGTTCCCAGCCGCACGGGATTCACGCCGACCGGCTCGCCGCGGCCATCGCGCCCCGGGCAGATCGACCCCGGTCTCATCGAGGGCATCGCCGGAGGCGCCGATCCCAGCGTGGTCAGCGAAATGAGTCACGCATCGGCGGCCGCTCTGCTCGACCGCGTGCATCACTCCGCTGATCCGCAGGTTGTGGAACGGGTGCTGACGCTGGTCGACCGCGAAGGCGTGGACATGATCGCCGAACTGTGGAGCCATGCCGACCCCGACTCGCTGCCGGGCATTCTGTGGCGACTGTATCTGCTGCGTACGTGGATGCGGAAGAACCGCGAATCGATCGCGCGACTGTGGCGCGTCGGCGAGCCCGTCGCCACCACCGCTTCCGCGATTGCCGGCGTGGACCAGGCACCGACGGAAGACGACATCGCACGTACCGCCGATTCGATTTTGGCCGGCGCGTTTACAGGCGATTTCGCCGTGGCACTTGAGCGGGCCGCCGCCTTCACCGACGTGGTTGCGTTGGGATTGCGTATCGAAGCGCGCAAACTGGCTTCGTTGGGCGGTTCCAGCGAGGCCGGATCATCTGATGTTTCCGACGGTTCCGCTGCGTCTGCTGCGGCCGGCAGCCGCCCGTCGGCCGTTGAGAAGCGGGCGCGCGCGAAGGCTGCGAAACTGATGCACACAGCCGGCAACCTGTTCGCCACGGCCAAGGATTTCCGCCACGGGGCGAATCTGTGGCGGCGCGGACGATTGGAATAGGCCGTTCTCCACTGTCGTTTCCCGCTACTGCTTTCCACCGCCGCTTTCCGTAATTTTCTCCCGTTTCATACCCCACGCGACACGGCGCTGCAAAGCGTCGAGCGCGACTGTACAATAGGAATTCGCGCCGGGCCATGCATAGCCCCGGGCTCCATTTTTTGCCGCTGCGAGCGGCCTTTGCGCCGACAGGCGCTTTCGTGGTTCGGCGCTTTTCTCCTCTTTTGATGTTTTCCTGATTTTTCTCTGGCTTTCTTGCGATTTTCGATTGCCATCCAATCGGCGCTCATCTGGGTTTCATCTGACCGACCTACCGGCGCGTTGCCGAACAGCCGATACATGGACTACGCTTAGAAACCATGGATATTCATGTTTTGAACCACCCGCTGGTGGACCACAAGCTCACCGTTCTTCGCGACAAGAACACTCCGTCCTCCACGTTCCGCGAGCTCGTTTCCGAACTCGTGATGCTTGAGGCTTACGAAGCCACCCGCGACATCGCAGTCGTGGACAAGCCGATCGAAACCCCGGTCGCTCCAATGGTAGGCAAGCACATCGCTGCCCCGGCACCGATCATTGTGCCTGTGCTGCGCGCGGGCCTGGGCATGCTTGACGGCATGACCAAGATGATTCCGTCCGCTGAAGTCGGCTTCCTCGGCATGAAGCGCGACGAGGAGAACCCGACCCAGCAGATCACGTACGCGAACCGTCTGCCGGAGGATCTCACCGGCCGTCAGTGCTTCCTGATCGACCCGATGCTCGCCACCGGCGGCACGCTCGTTGCGGCCACCCACTATCTGGCCGAGCGCGGTGCGAAGGACATCACCGCAGTGTGCATTCTGGGCGCTCCGGAAGGTCTGAAGTTCGTTGAGGAAAACCTCGACCCGTCCATCAAGTTCAAGCTGGTGCTGTGCGCCGTCGATGAGAAGCTCAACGACAAGTGCTACATCGTGCCGGGCTTGGGTGACGCCGGCGACCGTCTGTACGGCGTGATCGACTGAGCTGCCAATCGGAATAAATCAATCGAATAAAAATTCGGCCTGCCACCGCACCAATCATGCGATGGCAGGCCGAAACCATATAAAACCGGCTGTCGCCTGTCGACCATAGTCCGTCGACTAGCGCCCGGCTGCTGTCGCTCGCCAGGCAACTATCAGTCGGCTACTGCTCGTCGGGCACGAACGCTTCGAAGATGTGGCGGTCGAACTGGTCGCAGCACTGCGCGTATTCGTCGCGGCTGCGCACGGTCCACGACACCGGCACCGCACCCATGAACCGGGCCAGCTTCACCTGCGGGCTGTTGCCGCCCTTCCAATCGTAGGCAACGAAATCAGGACGGGAAATCCAGTCGAATACCAGCGCGCCGGCCGCGTATTCCTTGCCGAGCGCCACCGGATCGGTGGGCTTGTCCTCGCCGTACGGCCACCAAGACAGCTGGCCGCGGCACACTTCCGGACGGTTCTCCTTGTACCAGTTCACGGCCGCCGGATTGAACGATTCGATCACATACTTGCCGGAGTATGCCTGCAGCAACGCGTCGCCCTTCTCCATAAGCTCCACGTCGCGCGGATCCCACTTCGAATTATCGTCGAACTTATATTCCACGATCAGCGGCACGCGGCCGGCGACCACTTTGAGCACGTCGGCGAATAGCGGCACATGCTGATAGTAGCCTTCCGGCGCGTTGTCCGGCGTGGTGACCAGCGGCGGTTCCTCCAACGCCAACGGCAGCGGCGCGGCCTTGCATGCGCCCGGAGCGTCGGTCGGGAACAGCGGAATACGAGTCAGCTCGTCATACGTGAGATCGGCGATACGGCGCGGATCTCCGGCAACACGCATCAGGTCGCCGTCATGCACCACCACGACCTCGCCATCGCGCGTCATCTGCAGGTCCAGTTCGATACCGTACCCGGCTTCACAGGCGGCTGCGAACGCGGCAAGCGAGTTTTCAGGGGCAATCACGCCGGGTGTATCAGGGCTGCCGTACCCGGCTTTCATGGCCATGCGGCGGGCGAGCGCCACGTATTCGCCGCTTTCGTTGGCGTATTGCGCGGTCAGGCCGGAACCGGCGTCATGCAGACCGCGGTGCGCGTACCACACGTCCGGAACGGCCGGCACATAATGACGGCGCTTGTCGGAGAAGGAACGCGGGGCGATCGCCCACACCGCGGCTCCCGCCGCCACCGCACCGCCGAGCAGCGCTTTCTTGAGAAACGACTTTGACATGGGCATCCTCCCTTGCGATTGACCCTGCTCACCGCATTTGCGCGCGCAATGAGCCACTTGTTACGAGCGTAGCCCAGTTTGCCGGTTTTCGCTCACGATTTCACCGATTATTCAGTTTCGCCGTTGCATATGGCGATTCCCACGCTCTAACGGCACCCACGTCGGCCTCGAAAGGCTTTCGCGGGACAAAATATGGAAGGGCGATTGCCGAGTCGGTGGTGGGGCCTGGCAGGTGCGCCCTGTTGCTCACGACTTGCGATTTAGGCCGGTTTGGCACAGTCGTGAGCGAAAGAGGGTGCCGCAAAGCATGGTAGGGGGTATAAATCGCCTGTTTTTCCGTCTTTTTTGACGCACATCCCGCCAAAGATACGCAAAATCGTAAGTCGTGAGCAAAAGGGGTATCGCCGATCGTTTCCCTTTCGCATTTTGTTACCAGGAACGGACTTTCGCGGGACAAAATACGGAAGGGCGATTACCGAGCCGGTAAGACTGGCTAATCGCCTTTTATTAGCGGACTGAGACGGTGAGGCTATGCGGCCAATCGGCGGCGTGATGCGGGGTGCGGGCCGCTGCGTTGCGGCGTTGGCTGGAGCGTTGGCGGAGCCCGTTTCGCCGTCCTTGGTAAGCGATGGCGACTCGAAACCGCCGTTGGTCACGAGGTTGCCGCCGTCGCCGCCTTCCGCGGCAACGGACACGTCGTCCACGAGATTGCCGTATGCGAGGTTGCCGTTGAGCGTGTTGTAGACGCCAGCGCGAATACGGTGTCGTCGCCGTCCGCCGCGAATTCTCCTTCGTATTCGTTCCATCCGTTGCGCGTGTACTGGTTGAAGACGCCGCTGTCGGGGAAGGTCCAGCCGGGGCTGTCCCAACCGTTGCCATCCACTCGAACATGTTGTGGAACAGGTCGGTGCCGCCACCCCATGAGAACGATGGCGGTTCGGCGCCATGCGTGTCCGCGGTGATGACCGCGAGTGTATCGAAACCGCTCTTCGAACCGGACGGACGCGCCCTGTGCTTCAGGGACCATCGGTATTTCGCGCCTTGTGTGGTGGCGAGCCGCTGGTAGATCGAATAGTTGCCGTTCGACGTGGCCGGCTTGCCGAATTGGCTGCCTTCGGCCGCGGCCACTTTCTCGCCGGTGCGCATGTGCAGGGAGTCATTGTCTCCGTTGCCGTTTTTGAAGACACTGCCGATTTCGATGCTGCCTGAAGTCGTGGTGGATTTCCAATACGGAACATCGCTGGTTTCACGGTACTGGTACACGTCCGGCTGTTCGAAACTGCCGTTCTGCAGGCTGTTTTCGGCGGAGACGGTGGCAACGTCGGAAGCGGCGGAGACCTCCGTCCCTTCGGCGGAATCCACTCCGACAAGGGGAATAAGGGGGATACCAAATCCAAGAATCAGGGCACAGGTGATCACGAGCGCGAGCACGCTTCGCTGGGATTTCCCGGCCTGCATATCCTCTCCTCCATGGGAACCGGGTGGTGATGTCATCGTCGACATTGAGCATTATGCCACCAAAACAGTACCCCGTCAATGGGTCCATATTAGGGGGAGTGAAATCATTGACAACTTGTCTGATTATTCAGCAAAAAGCCGTGTCCCATCGAATAATCCGGGAACGCAAATGCAATCGCAAACGCAGATATGAACGCAATCACCAACACGAATGCGAGCGCGCCGCAACACAAGCCACCCGCAACGCAAGACGCCCGGCTACCGCTTCTTCGAATCGCGTCCTTTGAAGTAGATGTCGAACACAATCCAGACGGACAGGATGAACGCGATCACGTAGCCAAGGAAACCAACAATCGGAATACCGAAAATCACCGGCTTGATGCCCGCGTAATACACAATCGACGAGCCGATGAACAGGCCGACCACGATAAGCGCCATCGTAAGCCTGTTCACCATGTTGGCGAGCAGGTGGATCGGCTCCTGCGAACCGACCATCTCCATATTGACGCGCAGCTGGCCGCGCGTGAGCATGCGGGACGCCACTTTCAGCTCGTTGGCGGCGGCAAGCAGACTGTGCAGCGCCTGATGGCTTTCGAGAGCCAGCGATTTCGTCTCGTCCTTGGCGAAATCCTTCTTCGACGTGCTCGACGCGATGTGGTCGGAGATGATCTGGATCATGTTCACGTCGGGAATGAATTCGTCAAGCAATCCCTCCAACGTGACCAGCGCACGGCCGACCGTGGTGACGGTGCTCGGCACTTCGATGCCGTGGCGTTGCGCCATCTGCGTCAGGGCCGTCAGCATGGCGGCGATGTCCAGTTCGGCCAGGTCCACTGTGCCGAATTCCTTGACGATCACGTCCAGATCGGCCAGCAATGCCGGATAATCCTCCGGATCGGCCTCAGCTCCGGCGAAACGCAGCAGACCGTCGGCAAGCTTGGGGGAATCCTGCTCGGCCACGGCGAAGATCATGTCCTTCAGCACGGAACGGGTTTTGGCGTTGAGCCGGCCAGTCATGCCCAGGTCGAGCAGCACGATCTGCCCACCGCGCACCATGATGTTGCCGGGGTGCGGGTCCGCGTGGAAGAAGCCTTCGTCGAGTACCTGCGTGGCGTAGTTGTCCACGAGTTTGGTGCCGATTTCCTTCAGGTCGTAGCCGGCTGCAAGCAGCTCGTCCGGATGGGAGACGGAGATGCCTTCCACGTAGTCCATGACCACCACGTGTTCGGTGCATAGTTCCGGGTACGGCTTCGGGCAGTCCATGTATTTGTAGCGTTCGCAGAATCGTTTGAATTCCGCCAGATTGCGCGTTTCGATGAGGAAGTCGGTTTCCGATTCGAAGGTGTCCCACAGTTCCTCGACCACGCCGGACAGGTCCACCACCTGCGCGCTGCGCATGGTTTTGGTGGCGATTCCCGCGATGGTGCGCATGATGGACACGTCCTGCGCCATGGTTTCGCGCACGCCCGGACGTTGCACTTTGATGGCCACGTCCTCGCCGGTGAGCAGTTTCGCACGATGCACCTGCGCAAGGCTGGCCGAGCCAAGCGGGGTGGGGTCGATATGGTCGAAGATCTCGTCCACGGGCCGGCCGTATTCGTCCTCAAGCACCTGCAGCACCGTGCTGTATGGCATGGGGTCGGCGTCGGCGCGCAGTTTGGACAGTTCGTCGCAGAACGATTGCGGCAGGATTTCGGAGCGCATGGACAGGATCTGTCCGACCTTGACGAACGTGGGACCGAGCGCTTCGAGCATGAGACGCATTTTGACGGGCGTGAGTCCGTGAACCACGTCGAATTTGTTGGCGATCTGCGCGATTTGCGCAAGACGCCGGAGTTTGCCGCGGCGGGTCAGATGGTAGCGCGCGGAGAACGTGTCTTTGCGCGCTCCGAAGATGCCGATGGTTTCGGACGATTGTGCGTTGGCACCGGCCGCTTTGCCGGTATCGTCCGTTTCGCCGGCATCGTCCGCGGATTCGTGGGCAAGCTCATCCGTCAGTCCGTTTGCTTGGGAGGCGGCGTCCGGCGAAGGGTCGGCCGTGGGGTTGATGACCGCGTTGACCCTGTCGGACAGCGTGACGGGCTCCACGCTTTCGGGGCGTGCCACGTCCGGCTTGTCGGATGGGTTTTTCAAAGACATGTCACTGCTCGCAAACGGTTGGGAAATCGGCTGGAAAGCCCGCGATGCCAGACGAACGTTTCGCCGGCGTCGCGCGGGCATAGCAAATCGCCGTCTGGGCGCTCACATGCGCGGCAGACGGCGATACGAAAGACTGGAGCTACTCGGCCTTGTCTTCGGTTTCGGCCGGGGCTGCATCCTTGGCCTCAGGGGCTTCCTTAGCCTCTTCGACCTTGTGCTTGAGTTCGGCGTTGAGGGCCTTGCCCTGCTCGACGGTCAGCTCGCCCTTCTTGACGAGGTCGTCAACGATTTCCTGGCTCTTCTCAACAGTGGTCGCCAAGGCACCGACGCCGGCGAGAAAGACCTTGCGCAGGCCGTCACCAAAATTAAAATCAGCCATGATGTCCTCCTTTAGGTGATGGTGGTACCACTCTATCGCATTTTCTTCACATCTGCGCCGAGCGAAACCGGTCAATCGCATAAAAAGTGGCGGATATCCGGCGTTCAGCGCAGGCGGTGCGATTGCCGGCGAACCGGCATGGCAGCCGTCAGCGCGGACGGGACATGGCCACGCGGCGAGCACGGTCGGCGATTTCGTCGATGCGATGCAGGGCGGCCCGTTGCGCGTCCGTCTGTCCGGCGGCGGCCGGATCGAACGTGCCGTAACGGCGTTCGACGGCGGTGCGGATCAGGAAATCGGCGATCGCGGGATTCTTCGGCAGCAGCGAGCCGTGCATGTACGTGCCGATCACGTTGTGGACGCGCGCGCCTTCCGTATGGTCCTCGCCGTTGTTGCCGGTGCCGTCCTGTTCGACGGTGCCGAGCGGCTGCACGCCGTCACGCAGGAACGTCTGTCCGGAATGGTTTTCGTAGCCAATAATCTTGCCGAAATCGGCGGAGGTTTCCGTAAGATTGCCGATCATGCGTGTTTCCTGGCCGACCGTGTACGCGCCGATCACGCCGATGCCGTCGAGTCGGGAGCCGTCGACCGTTTCGAAATACTCGCCGAACAGCTGGTACAGGCCGCAGATCATCAGCATCGGCACGCCGTCCGCCGCGAGCGAACGCAGCAGGTCGGCGCGTTGGAAGAAGTCGTCGATGATCTTCTTCTGGCCGGTGTCCTGGCCGCCGCCACCCAGAATCATGTCCACGTGCTCGGGCCAGTCGCAGCCCTGGTTGTAGGCGTGTACGCGCGGCTCGTAGCCGTACAGCGCGAGCCGGCGCTGGATGGTGAGCACGTTGCCGGAATCGCCGTAGATGTTCATATCCTTCGGATACAGCGACACGATGTCGATGACCTGGCTCATATCGTCTCCTCGTCTTCCTTCCGCTGTTTTGCTTTGCGATTGCGCGGTTTCGTTTCGCGCGGCGCTCACTTGCCCACGCCGGCGTCGGCCACGTCGGCGATTTTGGCGAGCGCGGCACGCGTTTTCAGCATGGCCGTGTACGTGCAGTAGATGTGTTTGGGGGTGCCAGAATTCGCGTTCACGAAGTTCACGACCGATTCCTCCAGGTCGGTGCTGACCGATTCGACCGGCACCTGATCGTATTCGAGGCGCAGGGCCATGTCCCACGCGCGTACGCCGGACACGGCTTTGACGCCGGTGCCGCGCAGCGAGGTGAAGTCCACGTCCCACAGCCAGCTCATGTCGCGGCCGTCGGCGTATTCGTCGTTGATGCAGATCATGGTGTCGCAGCCTTCGGGCTTGAACGAGGCCAGCGACAGGCGGAAGCCCATGGGGTTTTTGACGAGCAGCAGTTCCACGGGAGTGCCGTTCACGGTGATGACCTCGCCTCGGCCGAATGCCGGTGTGACCTCGCCGGCGGTGTCGATCATGGCCTGCGTGGTGGCGTGCGCGAAGGCGATCATACGGGGTGAGACGCCTGCCGCGCGCAGAATCTCGTCCGCAGCGGCCTGGTCGATGGCGTCATGCGAGCCGTTGCCGTCCGTTTCGGTACCGGTATCGGCACCGTCCACGTCGACACTGTCGGTGAGCGCGTCTTCGAACGGCAGGAACATCGCCTGCGCGTCCGCTGCGACGGCGCGCACCACGGCGAGCGCGGCGGCCGCGTTGTACAGGTTGTATACGCCTTCCAGTTTCACGGCCGTCTCATACGTTTCGCCGTCGATCGCGAAGGTGGCGCGGTGGTCGCCCACGGCGCGCAACGTCACGTCGGCGGGCAGCGCGTCGGGACCGTCCTGCGGTTGCGATGTGGCCGGCGCGGCAGCCGCAACGGCATCGGCAGTATCGCCGGCATTGCCCGAATCGCCAATATTTCCGCCATGTTCCGCACTGTCGTGCGCTTCCGCGTCAACAGTGGTGCTCATGTCGTCATCCGACGGGAAGAAGCCGCGCAACGATTCGTCAAGGCCGAAGTAGCGTACTTCCACGCCGTCTTCCGTATGCGCCACGTCAGCAAGACGGGCGATGCGCGGGTCCTCACGGTTGAGCACGACGGTACCGGTGGTGGCTTCCGCAGCTTTGGACAGCAGTCGCGCGGTGTTGTCAATCTCGCCGAAACGGTCAAGCTGGTCGCGCATCACGTTGAGCAGCAGACAGTAGTCGGGCGGCACCTGCTTGACGAAATGCACGGCGTACGCCTCGTCGAGTTCCAGCACCGCGATGTCGGCGTCGAGTTTGCCGGAAAGCGAGACTTCCGCAAGCAGCGACGAAACCACGCCACGGGTGAAGTTCGAGCCGGTCGGGTTGGTGAACA
>OLJW01003727.1_pt1 | contig 11168 bp, 9 predicted proteins | sample 1603411 | NCBI WGS metagenome assembly OLJW01 (sample SAMN04168659, study PRJEB22393) | human gut metagenome | biome: human gut microbiome; feature: stool | host: Homo sapiens | collected 2014-05-12 | reverse complement strand
GATATACCTTGTCCGGACTGTTCCACAGCTTTGTGGGAGCATTTGGTTCCATGTCCATATATGGCTCCATCTGGCTGTACCGGGCATATAAAGTATTTTTTGCAGCAGGCATTGTGGGAGCGCTTCTGTATCTGATCCGTTATAAAAAGCGGCGTAAAATATCCGGAAGAGAATGGTTCTTTCATATCAATATGTTGTATTGCATTTTCATGCCGGTTTTTCTGACAATTTATTATGCATATACCACAGATTATCAGAACCAGGGACGTTACCTGCTCCCGGCATTGATCCCGCTAATGTATTACATGACAAAAGGGATTCAGAAGCTTTCGGAAATCAGCTTCAGAGGCAGGACTTTTCCGAGATGGCTGGTAAATGCAGGCATTGCGGTATGCTTCCTGATCATTATCGGAGGCGCAATAGAAATGGTATATGTACGGGCACTTCCCGTGTATTTAGAGACAGGACTGGTACTGGAATAGTGCCGGTCCTGTCTTTATATTTTATTAATAATCTTTAGAATTATTTTCCGGAAAATCGGTTGACAATAATACCCGGTAGTGATATTTTAGGGTAAGAAGATGTTAGCACTCCTTTTAGATGAGTGCTAATAATCCCAAAGGGAGTGATGGAATGCAATTGGATGACAGAAAAAGAATTATATTGCAAGCCATTATCCGGAACTACTTGGAAACGGGAGAGCCGGTAGGCAGCAGGACCATTTCGAAATATACGGATCTGAATCTAAGTTCGGCAACCATTCGGAATGAGATGTCAGATCTGGAGGAGATGGGTTATATCATACAGCCCCACACTTCCGCAGGAAGAATTCCTTCCGATAAGGGATATCGCTTCTATGTGGATACCATGATGGCGACCAGAGAGCAGGAAGTCAATGAGATGAAGGATATGCTCTTAGAGAGACAGGATAAGCTGGAGAACCTGTTAAAACAGGTAGTCAAGACCCTGGCTCAGAACACACAGTATGCCACCATGATCAGTGCTCCGCAGGTACATCATAACAAGGTGAAGTTCATCCAGCTGTCCCGGGTAGATGCCGGACAGATTTTAGCAGTCATCGTTGCCGAAGGCAATGTGATTAAGAACACAATGCTCCACGTGGACGAGGCGCCGGATCAGGAAACCATGCTTAAGCTCAACATCCTGCTGAATACGCATTTAAACGGCAAATCCATGGATGAGATCAATCTGGGGACAATAGCCAACCTGAAGCAGCAGGCAGGAATACACAGCAGCATGGTGGGAGAAATTATCGATGCGGTGGCGGAAGCCATTCAGGCGGATGAGGACCTGGAGATTTATACCAGCGGCACCAACAACATCCTTAAATATCCGGAGCTGGCGGATAAGGAGCTGGCCGGACAGCTTATTACCACATTTGAAGAAAAACAGGCATTAAACCAGATAGTTCAGGAAACACTTGCTGATGAGAACAGCACCGGCATACAGGTATATATCGGTGATGAGACCCCGATACAGACAATGAAGGACTGCAGTATTGTTACAGCAACCTATGAACTGGGAGAAGGAATGAAAGGGACGGTGGGAATCATCGGACCGAAGAGAATGGATTACGACAGAGTCGTGGGCATTCTGAAGAATCTCATGAGCCAGCTGGATACGCTGTATAAGAAAAAATAGAAGTGTCAGGTACACAGAATGGAGTGAAGCAGAAAATGGAAAATAAAGATAACCGTAATCTGGAAGAAGAGATGGACACTGCTTCTGAGGCGAAGGCCGGAGAAGAGACAGCAGAAGCTCCCAGGACAGAGGAAACGGCAGACGCGGATACTGATTCTTCCGAAGGAAACGGAGAAGGCGGTGAAGCCGGGGCATCGGAGGATACCCAGGAGGATTCCGAACAGGCGGAGGATAATTCCTCTGTAGAAAAAGAGGGATTCTTCAAAAAGAAAAAGAAAGATAAAAAAGAAGAGGCCTTCAAAGTGAAAATAGACGAACTGGAAGACAGGGTAAAACGTCAGATGGCCGAATTTGAAAACTTCAGAAAACGTACCGACAAAGAAAAGGCAGCAATGTTCGAAACCGGAGCAAAAAGTGTGATAGAGAAAATCCTCCCGGTGGTTGACAACTTTGAAAGAGGTCTGGCAGCCGTACCGGAGAATGAGAAGGATTCCGCTTTTGTGGAAGGCATGAACAAGGTATATAAACAGCTGATGACCGAGCTGGACAACATGGGAGTAAAGCCCATCGAAGCTGCAGGTCAGGAATTCGATCCTAATTTCCACAATGCAGTGATGCATGTGGAGGATGAGGAATACGGTGAGAACATCGTAGTGGAGGAATTCCAGAAGGGTTACACATATCATGACGCTGTGGTAAGACACAGTATGGTTAAGGTGGCAAATTAAGTATTTCAGGCATGGCCTGATGAAATAGCCGTATTAAGCGGTAGAATGGAGGAGAATCATGAGCAAAATTATTGGTATCGACTTAGGTACAACAAATAGCTGTGTGGCAGTAATGGAAGGTGGAAAGCCCACCGTTATCGCCAATGCGGAAGGCGCAAGAACAACACCCAGTGTTGTCGCATTCACCAAGACAGGGGAAAGACTGGTAGGAGAGCCTGCAAAGCGTCAGGCAGTAACCAACGCGGACAGAACGGTTGCTTCCATCAAGAGACATATGGGAAGCGACTACAAGGTAGACATTGACAGTAAGAAATACTCCCCGCAGGAAATTTCCGCAATGATTCTGCAGAAGCTGAAAGCAGATGCGGAGAACTATCTGGGAGAAAAAGTAAACGAAGCTGTTATCACAGTTCCCGCTTACTTCAATGACGCACAGCGTCAGGCAACCAAGGATGCAGGAAAGATCGCAGGCCTGGATGTTAAGCGTATCATCAACGAGCCTACGGCAGCAGCGCTTGCCTATGGCCTTGATAATGAAAAAGAACAGAAAATCATGGTATACGACCTGGGCGGCGGTACCTTCGATGTTTCCATCATCGAAATCGGTGACGGCGTAATCGAAGTACTTGCAACCAATGGTGATACACGTCTGGGCGGTGATGATTTTGATAATAAAGTAATCGACTGGATGGTAAGCGAATTCAAGAAGCAGGAAGGCATCGACCTTTCCGGCGACAAGATGGCTATGCAGAGACTGAGAGAAGCTGCGGAAAAAGCCAAGAAAGAGCTTTCCAGCGCAACAACAACCAACATCAACCTTCCTTTCATCACAGCAACTGCAGATGGACCGAAGCACTTTGATATGGATCTGACAAGAGCCAAATTTGACGAACTTACCCATGACCTGGTGGAAAGAACAGCAATCCCCGTGCAGAACGCCCTGAGAGATGCGGGAATCACAGCATCTGAGCTTGGCAAGGTACTGCTGGTAGGCGGTTCCACACGTATTCCTGCCGTACAGGATAAGGTGAAACTGATGACAGGCCATGAGCCCAGCAAGACCCTGAATCCGGATGAATGTGTTGCTATCGGCGCTTCCATCCAGGGCGGCAAGCTGGCAGGCGACGCAGGCGCAGGCGATATCCTTCTTCTGGATGTTACCCCTCTGTCCCTGTCCATTGAAACCATGGGCGGTGTTGCTACAAGGCTGATTGAGAGAAATACTACCATTCCTACAAAGAAGAGCCAGATTTTCTCCACAGCGGCAGATAACCAGACTGCAGTTGATATCAACGTACTGCAGGGTGAAAGACAGTTTGCAAAGGATAACAAATCTCTCGGCCAGTTCAGACTGGATGGTATCCCGCCGGCAAGACGCGGTGTTCCTCAGATTGAAGTTACCTTTGATATCGATGCCAACGGTATCGTAAATGTATCCGCTAAGGATCTGGGCACAGGAAAAGAACAGCACATCACCATTACCGCAGGCTCCAATATGTCTGAAGGTGATATCGAGAAAGCGGTAAAGGAAGCTGCTGAGTACGAAGCTCAGGATAAGAAGAGAAAAGAAGCAATTGACACAAGAAATGAAGCTGATTCCTTCGTATTCCAGACAGAAAAAGCGCTGGAAGATGTAGGTGACAAGATTCCGGAAGCTGACAAGGCAAGCGTACAGGCAGATCTGGCTGCTCTGAAGACTCTGCTGGATCAGACAAAGGATCAGGAAATGACAGAATCCCAGGTTGCAGATATGAAGGCTGCCCAGGAAAAACTGATGCAGAGCGCACAGACCCTGTTCTCCAAGGTTTATGAGCAGGCGCAGGCAGCCGGCGGCGCAGCAGGCGCAGGCCCCGACATGGGCGGTGCAGCCGGAAGCGCAGGCTCCGCACCGGATGATGATGTAATTGACGGTGATTTCAGAGAAGTTTAAGCTTAAAAAATACAACACTAGGGGGCACTGCCGTGTCCCTTAGTGTTGCGTTCAGAAAAAGATGATTCTGCGGTGAATGCAGAACCAAGGGAGGCATATTTATGGCGGAACAAAAGAGAGATTATTATGAGGTCCTAGGCGTTGAGAAGAATGCTGACGACGCAGCCATTAAGAAAGCATACAGAGTCCTCGCCAAAAAATACCATCCTGATATGAACCCGGGAGATGCGGAGGCGGAAAAGAAATTTAAGGAAGCATCGGAGGCATATGCGATACTGAGTGATCCTGAGAAACGGCGCCAGTACGACCAGTTCGGCCATGCAGCCTTTGACAACGGCGCAGGTGGCGGCGGCTTCGGCGGCTTTGATTTCAACAGCGCAGATTTTGGCGATATTTTCGGTGATATATTTGGTGATTTCTTCGGCGGCGGATCCCGCAGAAGCGGCAGGGCGAGTAATGCACCCATGAAGGGCGCCAATCTTCGTACCAGTGTGCACATAACCTTCGAAGAAGCGGTATTCGGTACATCTAAGACCATAGAACTGAATGTAAAGGAAGAATGTAAGACCTGTCACGGAACGGGAGCCAAGGAGGGCACACAGCCCATTACCTGTCCCAAGTGCGGTGGTAAGGGCCAGGTGGTATTTACCCAGCAGTCCTTCTTCGGCACGGTCCGCAATGTACAGACCTGTCCGGACTGTAACGGCACCGGCAAGGTAATTAAAGATAAATGTACTGACTGCCATGGAAGCGGTTATGTACCCATGAAGAAACGGTTTGAGGTGGATATCCCTGCGGGAATCGACAACGGCCAGTGCAAGCGTCTGGCTGGCATGGGAGAACCGGGCGTCAACGGCGGCCCCAGGGGAGATGTGCTTGTAGAAGTCATTGTAGGGCGTCATCCCATATTCCAGCGCCAGGATTACAATATCTATTCCACGGTCCCTGTATCCTTTGCCGTAGCGGCTCTTGGCGGCGAGGTAGTTATTGATACGGTGGACGGCAAGGTTATTTATGATGTGAAGCCCGGAACCCAGACGGACACCAAAATCCGCCTGAAGGGAAAAGGCGTTCCCAACCTGCGTAACAAAGAGGTGCGCGGCGACCACTACGTAACTCTTGTAGTCCAGGTACCCGACAAGCTTTCCGGCGAAGCCAAGGAACTGCTCAGAAAATTCGACGAAGTTTCCGGCGACAGCCTGAATGCGGCGAAGAGAATGGGCGATGGCGGAGCTACGGAAGGGAAAGAAAAGAAGAAAAAAGGATTCTGGAAATAGGAATTTCCGGATTCCTGACAGATAACAAAAGGCAGCCCGCGGGGCTGCCTTTTGTATATAGAGGCGTTTTCCCGGAGGGAACGGGTAGATAACAGGCGAGCGCCTTAGGAGCGCTTTGCATAAGAGAACGCTGTATGAACGGAGTACAGCTGTTAGGAGAGTGGCTTAAAATAAATCCGGCTGTCCTCACCGCCCGTATCCGGCCGGTTTCCCATATAAATAAATCCGTATTTTTCATAGAACCCAATATGATCCGTAGCCAGATATACTTTTTCATGTCCCTGCCTCCTGGCTTCTTCACAAGCATGGCTGATGATTTGCTCACTGTATCTGTGTCCCCGGTACTCAGGCGCTGTAAATACAAACCCCAGCCAGGGAAACAGCCGGATATCATCGATACAGTCCTGATGTGTCAGGGTAACAAAGGAAACAAGTTCATCCCCATCGCACAGAAGAAACAGCTTGCCGCCTGTTCCCAGCACCGTTTCAAACCGGCCGTCCTTGAGCAGCACTGCCAGATATTTTGCTGCGCCCCAGTCGCAGCTCCCGATTTTTTCTATCCAGCATTCTTTTTTCCCATCTTCAAAATATTCGATTATCTGCATAAAGGGCCTCCTTGAAAATGATTTTTCTCCACATGGACCTGTGCCATCCGGTATTCTGCGCGCGCGTATACGGACGGCAGCCGACGCGGCGGTTAAGGATAGTAAACCTCATGCCGGTATGTCTTTGGCGCCGTTATCTGTTGCTCAAGTGTCTGCGGAAAAATAATTGACTTAATTATATCAGCCTGGAAACTAAAAGGACAGGTGTAATTGCAGTATGATTTGATGAATGGCAGACAGAAATAACAGATAAGAAATAACAGATAAGAAGCAACAAATAAGAAGCAACAAATAAGAAGCAATAAATAAGGAGCAACAGATAAAAATCAGAATTTCAGCCGGCTGAATAATTGAGCCGGGTAATAAAAATCAGATTTCTCCCGATGCGGGATGTCTGGTGCAGGGGTGTGCTATGTGTTAGAATAAAGAAAAACAGGCAGGCGGATACTATATAATCCGCAGAAAGAATGTATAGAAGAAAAAATGTAAACTAATTATAAATAAAAAATGTAATCAGAAAGGCGGGAACAAAATGCGGAAAAATGAAGAAGGAAAACTTGTGGATGAAAATGGTCTGACGGAGGAGGAGTTTCTCAGCCAATATCAGCCCCGGGATTATGAACGTCCGTCGGTTACGGTGGACATGCTCATTTTTGCTGTGGATAAGTCAGGCGAAAACAAGAGGCTTCTGTTGATAAAGCGGAAAAATCATCCGTATTTGGGCTGTTGGGCGCTGCCGGGAGGCTTTGTGGAGATGAAGGAGTCTCTGCGGGAGGCGGTCGCCAGGGAGTTGGAGGAGGAAACAGGCGTAAAGGGAATGCGTCTGGAGCAGCTTTACACATTTGGAGAGGTGGAGCGTGATCCCCGTACACGGATAATTTCAGTGGCCTTTATGGCTGTTGTGGATGATGAAGAGCTTTCAGTCCGGGCCGGGGACGATGCAGCGGAAGCTGTCTGGTTCCGGGTTTGGAAGGAGGAAGGGGAAAACGGGAAATGTATTTTCCTGGAATCAGCAGAAGCGGGAGTTCGTTTTGCCTATGCGGTGGAAAAGGAAGCGAAGGGTGAAGGGGAACGGAGGTGCAGGCCGATATTTGATGCGGAAGCGGAACGGGGACTGGCCTTCGATCATATAGAGGCGGTCCGTATGGGGCTGGAACGTTTGTAATAGTAGTAACTGACAGTTTATACTTAACTGCTGATGAACCCGGGTAATCCTTGCTAAGCCGACATGCCTATGATAGACTGGAAGCTGATAGAATTGTGAAGCTGTAACTCAACGGAGGTAAAGCATGAAAAAGCCATTACCAATAGGTGTTGATGATTTTAAAAAGCTTATTACAAGCGGATATTATTATGTTGATAAAACGTTGTTTATAAAGGAACTGTTAGATAAAAAAGGAGATGTAAATTTATTTACAAGGCCCAGGAGATTTGGGAAAACACTTAATATGAGTATGCTGAGATATTTTTTTGAGAAGAAAGATTCTCAGCCCGAATTGGAGGAAAATAAAAAGCTGTTTGATGGTCTGGGCATCATGGAAGCAGGAGAACGGTATAGAGGGGAGATGGGAAGGTATCCTATTATCTGTCTGACCTTGAAATCCGGTAAACAGCGTACTTATCAATCGGCCTATCATAAGCTGCGAAGAGAACTGGCCAATGAATTCGACAGGCATAGGAAAATAAAAGAGAGGCTTTCTCCAGAAAAAGCGGTCAGATATCAAAAAATTCTGGAGGAAACCGCTTCCGAAGATGATTTTTCAGGAGCCCTTCAGTTTTTAAGCGAGGCACTTTGGGAGAGTACAGGCCAAAAATCGATCATATTAATAGATGAATATGATGTTCCGCTGGAAAATGCTTATTTCAATGGTTTCTATGAAGAAATGTCGGATTTTATCCGTTCGCTTTTTGAATCTGCCTTAAAGTCAAACCCTTATCTTGAGTTTGGAGTGATCACGGGATGCCTGAGAATAACAAAAGAGTCGATTTTTACAGGGTTGAATAACCTGAAAATGGTATCAATCCTCAGCAATATATATGATGAGTACTTTGGTTTTACTCAAAAGGAAACCGAGGCGTTGTTAGATGAATACGATCGGGCAGATAAGATGGAAATAATGAAGGAATGGTATAATGGCTATCGGTTTGGTAATGCCGAGGTCTATAATCCCTGGAGTGTACTTAATTTTCTTGATGCGCTTCGGGAAAATGCAGGAGCCTTGCCGATGCCGTATTGGGCGAATACAAGCTCGAATGATATTGTTAAAAGCCTTGTAGAGCGGGCGGATATCTCAGTCAAGGGAGAACTGGAGCATTTAATCGATGGCGGGGCGATTGAAAAACCTGTACATGAAGATATTACTTATGACAGTATATACGGTTCAGATGATAATCTATGGAACTTTTTGTTCTTTACCGGATATCTGAAGCTGGTGGACAGACGGCTGCAGGCTGAAACGGAATATATCTTAATGGCCATTCCCAATATTGAGGTTAAGCATATTTTTAAGGGTACCATACGGAACTGGTTTACTGAGGAAATTGAAAAGAAAGATCTGGGAAAGTTTTTTACTGCGATTGAGCGGGGAAATGTGCGATATATGGAAGAAGAACTCTCAGCCTGTCTGCAGGAGACGATAAGCTTTTATGACTATGCGGAAAATTATTATCATGGATTTTTAACAGGATTGCTGAAAACACAAAATAAATACCGGGTGATATCCAATCAGGAGTCGGGGCTGGGAAGGCCGGATATTATTATGAAGTCCGCAAGTATACGCGGGCTTGCAATTATTATGGAGCTAAAGGTGGCAGACGATTTTTCGGAAATGGAAGCAGGGTGTATCCAGGCGCTTAACCAGATTGAGACGCGAAAATATTCAATGGAATTAGAGATGGAGGGATATAAAGATATTATAAAATATGGAATCTGTTTCTATAAAAAAGAATGTATGGTCCTAAAAATTTAATCTTGCGTTTTAACTTATTGAAACAACAGTTGGTTAATGGTATAATATGCCGAAGTATGAACTTGAAAAAAGATGGAATACAGAAGGTTTCTTTGAGTTTTATCTTTACAGCAGATACCTTTCGGCCGGATAAAACAAAGGCATCTGTCCTGCCTGCATAAAGGAGCGGAAGGAGCGTTTTGGGAAGAGCCGAAATTAAAGCCTTATTTTATTTGGGTTTTTGGGAAAGGCCAGAAGAGGCGTCGGCTTCTTTTGGCTATCTTCATTTTATGTCGGAGTCCTGCGGATCGTTAAAGGCAATTCCTGTCATTGAGGAGACGGGAATTATCATTATGGATGAAGCTGTAAGGCTGATTTCCGGGCTGTGAAAAATTATGGATAAAGAATACCTGTAAGGAGCATATAATATGAAATGGAAAAAATTCAGGATAAAAACAATAACGGATGCGGAGGACATAATTATCAGCACCCTTTATGATATTGGCCTGGAAGGGGCGCAGATCGAGGATAAGGTGCCGCTGACGGCCGCAGAAAAGGAGCAGATGTTCGTGGACATCCTGCCGGATGGGCCGGAGGATGACGGGATTGCGTGGCTCAGCTTTTTCGTGGAGGAAACAGAGGACGGGCATCTTCTGGTAGACGGCGAAGAGACGGACGAGGAGTCCGTTATGGAAAATGTGCGCAGGGAGTTGGAGGAGCTGCGGGTATTCTGCGATATCGGAGAAGGAAGCATTTCCGTGGATGAGACGGAGGATATTGACTGGATCAATAACTGGAAGCAGTATTTTCACCAGTTTTATATTGATGATCTCCTTGTTATCCCTTCCTGGGAAGAGGTGGAGGAAACGGATAAGGACAAGATGGTCCTTCATATTGATCCTGGTACGGCCTTCGGGACGGGGATGCATGAGACAACACAGCTTTGCATCAGGCAGCTGAAAAAGTTTGTGACGCCGGAAACCGTGCTTCTGGATGTGGGCACCGGCAGCGGAATCCTGGGGATTCTTGCACTGATGTTCGGAGCAAGGAGCGTGGTGGGAACTGATTTGGATCCCTGCGCAGTGGAAGCGGTACGTGAAAATCTGGAATCCAATCATATTGACCCGGATAAATTCGAAATGATGATTGGCAATATCATTACGGAAAAAGAAGTTCAGGATCGGGTGGGGTATGGCTGTTATGATATTGTGGCGGCAAATATCCTGGCTGATGTACTGGTAAACCTGACGCCGGTGATCTGCAGCCAGTTGAAGCCGGGAGGAATCTATATTACCTCAGGAATTATAGATGACAAGGAAACAACAGTGGTAGATGCGGTAAAGGCTGCCGGGCTGGAGCTTCTGGAGGTCAATTATCAGGGTGAATGGGTTGGCGTGACGGCGAGAAAGCCAGTGTGACAGTAACAGCCAGTTTGACAGGAGAGCGGGAATCGGAATGTATCAGTTTTTTGTGGAGCCCGGGCAGATTCAGGGAAAGACGGTTATCATCACGGGAAGTGATGTGAATCATATTAAGAATGTACTGCGTATGAAGCCGGGAGAGGAAATCGCGGTAAGCAACGGTGTCGATGGACGGGAGTACAGATGCGGGATTGAGGAAATCCGGGAGGACGAGGTGGTTTGCACGCTTCGTTTCATCAAAGAGGATGGGCTGGAGCTGCCTTCCAGGATTTACCTGTTCCAGTGTCTGCCCAAGGCGGATAAAATGGAGCTTGTCATCCAGAAGGCGGTGGAGCTGGGGGCCTTTGCAGTGGTGCCTGTGGCGGCTAAGCGCTGTGTGGTAAAGCTGGATGCGAAAAAGGAAAAGAGCAAGCTGGCAAGGTGGCAGGGAATTGCCGAGTCTGCGGCCAAGCAGAGCAAACGCCGCATCGTACCGGAGGTAATGCCGGTGATGTCCATGCAGGAGGCGCTGCATTTTGCAAAGGATATGGATGTGAAGCTTTTTCCTTACGAGCTGGCTGAAGGGATGGGAAAGACAAAGGAGCTGATCGCAGGCAT
>OLJW01003710.1_pt1 | contig 11200 bp, 9 predicted proteins | sample 1603411 | NCBI WGS metagenome assembly OLJW01 (sample SAMN04168659, study PRJEB22393) | human gut metagenome | biome: human gut microbiome; feature: stool | host: Homo sapiens | collected 2014-05-12 | reverse complement strand
GGCCGCTGCATACCGCTGAACTGCCCCGCAATGACCGTTGGGTTGCCGCAGTACGGGCAGCTTGTCGCGGCAGTGGTTTCATCGCAGATCAGCTCTGCGCCGCAGGACGGGCAGGAATAGCTGCGCAGCCCGGCGGCCTCGTTTTCGCTCCAGACGGAGTCGGGCGGGGGCGCCTCTTTGTTTTGCGCGGCGGTTTCGGCAGCGGCTTCCTTCTGGGCATACATGGCTTCGATCTCGGCGGTGTCGTAGCTGCTGCCGCAGAAATCGCACACCAGCTTGCCGCTGGCACCGTCAAAGTGCAGCGGGCCGGTACAGGCCGGGCATTGGTAGTTGGTAAGCTGCGTTGCCATTATGCGTCACCTTTCTTTCCTTCGGTTTGCAGCTGCCCTGCCAGATCCTCAAAAAAATCACGCAGGGCGCTGCGCGTATTGCCATCGGCATCCAGATAACGGTAGACGATCTCGTCATCCGTGGCCTTGTAAATCAGGCAAACGCTATCTAACGTTTCATCGGTGATAAATAAGCCGGGAGGGCTTTCCTTTTCGTCCGGCAGGCTCTCCAGCCCCAGCTTTTCTGCCAGAGCCAGGGCTTCTTGCCAATGGGTGTCCTCAACAGGGATATTTTCCAGCTCCACCCATTCATCATCCTTGTAATTACAGCTGAAAAGGCAGCCGTCAGCCGGGTCGTTTCTTATGCTAAACCCATAGGTGTCGTCATAGCACATGCCGGAATAACTGATGCTGATACCGGTCAGTGTGCCGGGCGGCGCTTTTTTACAGCCGGACATTGTCAGAAAAGCGGCTGCGGCGCAAAGCACCGCAGCGATTTTTTTGCGCATTACTGGCCAAACGGCTTACCGCACTCCGGGCAGAACTTGGGCGGATGGGCCGGGTCATCCGGGGTCCAGCCGCACTGGCTGCACTTGGCGGGAGCCGGGGCGGGCTTGGGGCTGCCGCAGTTGCAGCAGAACTTACCGGTGTTGGAAGTGCCGCAGCTGCATACCCAGCTGGCGGCTGCGGGTGCCGGGGCAGGCTTGGGGCTGCCGCAGTTTGCGCAGAATTTTCCGGTGTTGCCGGTCTGGCCGCAGCTGCAGGTCCAGCCTGCGGGGGCAGAGGCCGGGGCGGGCTGTGCGGCGGCCTGCTGCTGGGCACCCATCTGGTACAGGTTCTGGGCGTTCATACCGCCCGCCGCACCGGCCATATTCATGCCCATAAAGGCCATGGCGGGGCCTGCGCCCTGATTACCGGCCGCGGTCTGCATGGCACTGGCCTGTGCGCCGACAAGATGCGCAGCGGCGCGGGTCGGGTCCATAAAGGCTGCGTTGCGCTGCATTTCCTTGAGCATCTGCTCATCTTCCTCGCTGGCCTTCACGCTGGAAACGCCGAAGGATACGATCTCGATGCCGCGCAGCTTGCCCCACTTGGCAGAGAGCACATCGTTGAGGGCCTCGGCAAGCTCCATCGTATGGCCGGGCAGTGCGGAATAGCGGATGCCCATATCGCTGATCTTGGCAAAGGCGGGCTGCAGGGCGGTCATCAGCTCGGATTTCAGCTGCCCGTCGATCTCGTCGCGGGTGTAGCCTTCCTCCACGTTGCCGCAGACATTGGTGTAGAACAAAATGGGGTTGGTGATGCGGTAGCTGTACTCGCCGAAGCAGCGGATGGCAATGTCGATGTCGATGCCGGCGCGCTGATCCACCACGCGGAAGGGCACCGGGCTGGGCGTGCCGTATTTGTTGCCCACCAGCTCCTTGGTGTTGAAGTAGTAGATACGCTGATCCATCGGGGCCTCGCCGCCGAAGGTAAAGCGCTTGCCGATGTTTTGGAACACTGCGCCGATGGACTCGGACAAATCGCCGCTGAACAGCGTCGGCGCGCTGCCGGTATCGTAGGTGTACTCACCCGGCTCGGCGCACATATCCACGACCTTGCCCTGCTCCACGATCATGGCACACTGGCCGTCGGCAACGGCCACGATGGAGCCGTTGGAGATAATGTTGTCATTGCCTTTGGTGTTGGCGCTGCGTCCGCTCTGGCGTTTCCAGCCGCGGGTAGCCAACAGGTCAGCTGGCATGGCTTCACAATAAAAGTATTCCTTCCACTGGTCGGCCATAACGCCGCCAGCAGCGCCCATTGCAGCTCTGATAAGTCCCATAATGATCCTCCTATATCAGGGGCGGGCAGGGCCCGCCCCATTTTGTACAGATAAATCAGTTCGTTATTTGTTGGCCAAGGCGGCCTTGTACTCCTCATAGCGGGGCGGCAGCTCTTCGAGATCCTCGTTCCACTCGGTGCCGTCCAGCCTCATGTAGAAGCTGACCGCACAGGCCGTACCGTCGTCGCCCTCGTAGTCATACATGAACAGCGAGATGCTGTCGTTATACGGGTACAGGTTGAACTTATACGCATCGCTCTCGGTTATGTTCTGGTCAAGCACCCAGTCGTAGCCGTCCAGGATAGGCTCGATATGGTCATCATAGACATTGACCCACATCGTGATGACCGGGTCATCGGGCATACCGTCACGGTAAACCTCAAAGTAGTGGCTGCCGTCATCGCTCTCACCGATGTAGCCCCAGCAATCGTAGGTGTCGGTGTCAAAGTAATCACGGTTCGGTACATTCTTGTAGTTTTCCATCCGGAACCAGCCGTACCAGTTGGTGTTGCCCAAATCATCGTAGGTGTTGCCGTCGTCGTAGGTGTAGGGCGGGTCAGGCTCATCCGGGCCGTCGATCCAGCCGTCGCCGTCATATTCGTCCTCGCCGCCGTCCAGCAAAGCGGGGTCGATTTCAGGCTTGGTGTCGCTGCGCTTAAAGACCATGGTCATACCGTCAAACTCAATGGTCAGCAGGTCACCCTCGCGGGTGTAGGTCATGGCCGGGGTATCGGGGTCGGTCAGCGCGTAGAAGCTGCCGTCCTTCCATTGGAAGGTGACAAAATCCTCCATGTAGGTTTCGCCGGTGCCGTCCGCGCGCAGCTCAATGTAGAAGTCCTCCATATCGACGAGGGCAAGCTCCTCCTTGGAGAGGGTGTACTCGCTGTCGGAGGCGGATTCCAGCACATAGATGCCCACATCGGTATCGCTGCCTGCGGTGGTGCTCTGGGTCATGCTGTCACCGTCCAGAGGCTGCTGCATGGTGCTGCCGGACTTGACGAAGTAGATCGTCACGCCCTGTCCCTGCACATCGTTCAGGGTCAGGATTTCGTCCTGCAGGGTGCCGGTGCAGCTCAGGCCGCCGCAATCCAGCTGGAAGACCCCGCCGTTCAGCGTCCACTTGCCGTAGGACTTGGTGCCGTCTACCGTTACAACGCACTTGCCCTTATCATTCAGGTCCATCAGGAACCCGCTGCCGAAGGCATCCTCGACCTGCGTCACGGAGCCGCCGATCTCGGCGTAGGCTGCTTCCCAAGTGCCCTGATTCGGGTCACTGGCGTTCGGCTTGCCGGTGCGGATGGAGCCGCTGATCATTGTTACGATGATCATAAGCAGGAATATCACCGGGATGGCGATCAGGATCATCCGCTTGGGGGTCATTGGTGCGCGGGGGCGCTTGGGCTTGCCGCCGGGGGCTACATTGCCGTAAGGGTTGCCACCCGTGCCGCCGGGTGGCGGCGGCGTGACAGCATGGGGAGCATCCGGCGGTGTGTTTCTGGCGTAAAGCGGTGCGCCCGCGCCGGTCTGCGGCGGTGTGCCGGACGCATTGCCCGCGTAAGGATTCGCTGCGTTCGTCTGGGGCTGCGGGGCGGCAGGTGCGCCGCCTGCATAGGGATTGCCGCCGCTTGCCTGGGGCTGCGGGGGCGCAGGTGCAGCCTGAGTCGGCTGAACCGGGGGCTGGGGCACAGCTGCGGGCTGTGCGGCGGGCTGCGGTACGGATACTTTTGCACCGCAATTTTCGCAGAATTTAGTACCGGGCTTTAACTCGGCACCACATTGCGTACAGGTTGCCATAGTGTCTGCCTCCTTTACAAGATAATCGTATCAGATTTTTTTATTCTTCTGTCATTTGGAACCAAACGGATTCATCCTTTGGCAGGTTCAGCAGGGATTCCCCGCCGATATGCCTTACGTAAAAGCCGCCGTAATCGGTGGGCATCATGGCCACGGTTTCGCGCTGTGCGCGCCCTAGATCCATGCGGTACAGCGAAATGCTGCAGATCCAGCCGCGGTGATCCATACCAAGGTAGGTGATGCCGCTGTCCCATGTGGCGGGCTCTCGGTTTTCGTTTCGGTATTCGCCGATGTAGAAGTTCGGCTGATCCTCGCAAATTTCAAACCAGGTACCGGTGTAGTCACTTACATACGAGCCGATCAGGCTGGAAAGTTCCATCGGGTCGGCATTGTGCATGGCCTCGACCAGGTTGAATTTTTCATTGTTGCGGGAGACAGCGTACACCGTTGTATACTCGGCCTCGAAATCCGCATCGTAAGCGGTGCCGATCTCAAACTTGACGATCTCGTTGACGCCGTACAGCGGGCCGCCGTTGGCCATGGTGCCGCACTGTGCGCCGCTGATGACGTCGATGTACTCGACATTGCCGTCCTCGGTCAGCAGGAACACATAGGGGGCATAATCCTGGCCGACACTGGTCATGAGCATCTTTACATAGTTGCCGTAGCAGCCGTTTACCGTAAACTCGGTTTGGTCGCCCAGCTCGTACCATTCCTTCATGTCTTGGTAGGTAACTGCGCCGTCGGAGCTTACATAGTCGGTCAGGGCGCGCACCGTTACCTTGCCGGTGGCGGTCACATCGCAGGTAAACCATTCGTCCTGGCCGTGCAGCACCTGGCCGCTGGCCTGCCGCTTGTTGGGGTCAACCTGAACATCTGTCCAGTACATTCCCGACCCGGCGGGGGTGTACATCGGTACGGTCACGACAAAACCGTTTGAAAAATGGGGAAATATGGAGTAGTAGGTAAATACACTGTCAAGCTCGCTCAGGCTTTGCGCGCGCATCTTGTACAGCATGGCGGTATATTCGGGGTCATAGCCGCCGAAATGGACATCGAAATGCTGTGCTGTGGCGCGCTGCAGCGCGTTCAGGGTCTTTGCGCTGTCGGTGTAGCCCATGTATTCGAGCAAATCCAGATTGGTAAGCTCCTGCCCTGTGGCAAAGTTGTAATGGTAGCTGCCCACATCGTGGTTGAACAACGTGTCGGAACTGGTCACCTGCAGGCTCAGCACGGGGCCGTTCCAGTTGCTGACCCAGATGATGAAGCCGGTGTCGATGAAATCATTGCGGGAACGGGCATCCTGGGCACGCTCTACCAGATAGCCGTATCGGTAGTTGATCATCTCGTTGATGTGCTTGGCGTCCTCGGTGTCATCATCGATCTGCGGTACTTCATAAAAATAGGTGTCCTCGATGCCGTTGGGGTCGGTGTAGGTAAAGCGCTCGCTGTACAGCGGGATAATGCGGGAATCATCCAGCCTCCGGCTGCTTTGCGGCTTGACAGCGGCTTCGTCCTTTTGAATGGTCGGGGTCGTATCGTCGGACGACTCGACTGTCGGTTCCGTTATCGGGGCGGAAACCGACGGGGTGCCGGAAGATGCCGAGGCAGGCGGGGCATTGCTGCGCCCGCAGCCCGTTGTGATCAGCAGCAGGGCCGCCGCCGTCAGGGATAGCAGTTTTTTCATGGTCGGTTCACCTGCCTTTTCGTTGCGGGTAGTGTGTGTCAGCGATTGCCTTAGCCAAAGGTAACGCTGTTCAGAATGGTGTCGCCCTCGGTGCCAGGGTCAATGTCTACGCCGGAGATTTTGATGGCCAGCCAGCCACCGGTGGGCATCTCGCCGTAGTATTCCGTCCACAACATACCTACGTTTTTGTAGGTGCGTCCGGCCATCTCCACGCCGCCGATGGTGCGCGGGGCAAGCTCCTCCACGTTTTCAAAGTCGTCGTAATAATAGTTGATCTTGTCCAGCCCGCTTTTCAGTTCAAAGGTTATGCGCGGGTCTCCGGAGAAGATATGGCTGGGGTCATCGGTCGGGAACAGCTTGATATCCGCGAAACGGGGCGAAACGGACTTGTACCAGCCCTGGTCGGGGCAGGTCACGTTGAGCACCAGCGTATAGTCCGAACCGAATGCCTCCAGGGTCTGGGTGTTCAGGCCAGCGGCCGATGGATAATCGGGATTTTCTGCAGGAGCGGAAGCAGGGGCCGGTTCGGCGGTAGCTTCCGGCTCCGGCTCTGCAGCAGGCTCCGATGCAGGTTCGGATGCAGGCTCGGATGCCGCGTCGGTCTTGGGCTCTGCCGGGGTCTCCGTCTGGGGTTCAACAGCCGGTTCGGCGGCCTGCGCTTTCAGGTCGGATAAACCGGAATCGACCTCTTTGGTCACATCCCCCTTGGAGCAACCGGCCAAAGCCATAAGCATCATGGCTGCCAATGCGGCAGCGAGCGTTCGTTGTACTTTTTTCATAGCTGTCCTCCTTTTGGTCATAAAGTGTCCATCATAGCGCTCAGATAAGCGGGCGAGACGGAAGCGTAGACGAAATCATCGACAATATGGTCCTTTTTTGCCAGGCACACGGCGGTGGCCAGCTCGGGATATTCGGCCTCATCCACAAGCAGTACCGTTTTGCAGTGCGGGCAGACATCCCGCAGGTCGTTTGCCAGCAGCAGTCTGTCCTGCAGGGTGCGCGGCGGATGCGGGCAGACCTCCAGCAGCAGGACATCTGCCCTGCAGGAACGGCATAGCTTTACAATATCCTTTGTCTTAGGACCAGCGTTTTGCACCTGGAAGTCCGGCCCGCCCTGTTTCAGTGCCATTGTCAATGCGCTCGTCATCACAGAGTATTGCGCGTCCAAAACGATCCTCCGCACGGCGTAGCCCTCCTTTCCTGCAAAGAACACGATTTGTCAATTTCATCATACAGGAATCGGACGATTTCTGCCCCCACCATTTGGATAGTTTTTTGGACTTTTTTCTGCTTTTTTCAGTCCTATTGCAAAAAAGTGCAGATTGCGTCATAATGATACTGGAAAGAAACAGACGGATGATCTACCCTTTGGAAAGGACAGGCACTATGACAAAGGTACGGCTTGGCAACCTGTGTTTAGCCGCTGCGGTTGCAGGGGTGATTCTCTGCGCTGTCCTGATGCGGGCGTTTTATATGCCGTATTCCGGCTTTTGGCGCACGGTGCTGTATAATATTCTGATCTTTTCCTGGGCGGTATCGGTCTGGTGGCGTATCCTGCACGCACAGACCCGCCACTGCCTGCTGGGTGCTGCCGCCCTGATGCTGTTCTGGCTGGATATCCGCCTGATCCGCTATGACTTTGCCCAGACGCCGGAGATGCTGCGGCGATTGTGGTATGCGTACTATATCCCGATGCTGCTGATCCCGACCCTTGCACTTTATACGCTTTTCTTTTTGGATCGGGGGCAGTCCGCCCCGCTGTACAAGTACCGGTACGTGATTTTTGTATTCCCTGTGGTACTGTTCAGCCTGGTGCTGACAAACGACTGTCATCAGCTTGTGTTTGCGTTCCCACCCGGGCAGGAGGTACTGGGCAGCCCCGATTACACCTATCGGTTCGTATATTACCTCTGTCTGCTGTGGATATTTTCCTGTGCCGTGTTCACGGTGGTGTACCTTGTACGGCGCTGCCGTATTCCACATACAAAGCGCATCCTCTGGCTGCCGCTTGTGCCGATTTTTTTGGCCACGCTCTATGCTTTACTGTACAAGCATATTTTAAATGTGCCGTGGATGCATGCGATTGCCGGTGACATGACCGTGGTGCAATGCCTGACCTTTTCAGCGTCCTTTGAGGCGTGCATCCGGTGCGGGCTTATCCAATCCAATATGGGGTATGCCACGCTGTTTGAGGTATCTATGGCCAAGGGTCTGATCACGGACCGGGCGTTTGTGCCTGTGCAATGCTCCATGCGGGCAGCACCGCTTCATGAGGAGCAGCTGCGTCAGGCGCTCACCGGCAGTGTCCAGTTGGATGCAACGACCCAGCTTCACGGCCACCCGATCCGGAAAGGGTATATTTTCTGGCAGGAGGACATCACCGAACTGGTGGCTCTGCTGGAGGAGCTGCGTCTCACGCAGGAGGAATTGCATGACATCGGGGACGTCATACAGGCGGAAACAGCCCAGAAGGCACAATGGCTGAAGCTGAGCGAGCAGAACCGGCTGTATGACAAGATCGAGACCGTCACAGCCCGCCAGCTGGCACGGATACAGGAATATCTGATCGCGCTCAAGGCCACGGACGATATCGATACCGCCCGGCGGCTGCTGAAGCACATCGTCATTTTGGGAACCTATATCAAGCGGCGCAGCAACCTTGTTTTTGTCTGCGACAAGGCGGAGGACATCGACACCACGGAGCTGCGGCTGAGCCTGTTTGAATCGGCCGAGAGCCTGCGCCTGAGTGATATACGCTGCGCCGTACAGATTGCCGACACAGCAAAGATTTCCCCTGCATCCGCCGTGGCAATCTATGACGCCTTTGAAGCCATCATAGAAGCGACCATGCCGGGATTGCAGGAGATCCTTTTCTGCGCCGAGTATACGGCGCAGGGCTGGGGGCTGCGCTGCAGCGTTCAATGCACCGACGCGCCCGCTGCGCTGCCCGGCCTGCCGCAGATGCAGCTTGAACGGGATGATGACGGGCTTTTGTATTTCACAATGTTTCCAGCAGAGGGAGGCGGCCTATGATTCCCCGAATCTCCCGCAACGCCGTCAAGGAAGGCTTTGACACGCTGCCGGCGGCCATCTGCTACTTTGACCGCAATGGTCTGCTGCGTCTGATCAATCACAGGATGCAGGAAATCGCCGCAGTCCTCTGTGGCCGGGATCTGCAGACCCTTACGGATCTGGAGCAGGCGCTGCGCAGTCCCGGCGGCGGTGTGCGGCTGCGCGATGAGGCCGCCCGCATCTACGAATTCCCGGACGGAACGGTATATCATTTCACGGTGCGCCCTGTTCAGGACAAATACGGTATACCGTACACCGAGGTGATGGCCACCGATGTCACCCAGCTGGCTACATTGCATGCTGCACTGCAGCAGGAAAACGAGCGCCTTGCCGATGCGAACCGCCGCGCAAAGCGCTTATATGACAATATGCCCGACATTGTGCGGGAGGAAGAAATCCTGAAAATGAAGATGCGGGTGCATGACGACATCGGCCATACCCTGCTTGCCGCACGGCGCGCACTGCGGCATGAGCATGACCTCGCCCGGCTCAGGAGCGAAGCTGCGAAGTGGGAAAGCTCCATCTCCCTGCTATGCCGCGCCCGGCAGGAGAATGCTACAGAGGACCCGCTGAGCTATATGCAAAGGCGGGCGGCTGTTCTGGGTGCAGCCGTACAGCTGCGCGGTGCGTACCCTGCTGCACGCGCCACCCGCGAGCTCTACGCACTGATCCTGCGGGAATGTACCTCCAACGCTGTGCGGCATGCGGGCGCCACGGAATTATACGCTGATTCCGAACATCGGTCACAGGCATGGCACCTTTGCATCACGAACAACGGCGCACCGCCCAAGGCGGAGATAAAGGAAGGCGGCGGGCTTTCCTCGCTCCGCCGCCGTATTGAAAAAGCAGGGGGTACGATAACCGTACATTCCCTGCCTGTATTTGTTCTGGAAGTCACCCTGCCCGATAAGGAGAGCACTAATGATACGCGTTATGATCGTTGAGGACCAAAAGCTGGTACGGAGCCTGCTTGAAAGCTATATTCAGAACGAGGACGGGTATCAGCTTGCTGTGTCTATCCCCGGCGCTGCAGAGGCTCCAATCCTGTGCGATACCGAGGACATCGACCTTGTGCTGATGGATGTGCAGACAGAACACCGCGAAAACGGCCTGGCCGCCGCCCAAAAAATACGAGAAGCGCACCCGGAAATCAAGATCGTGGTGGCGACCTCGCTTATTGACACACAGGTCTTGGCACGCGCAAAAGCCGTGGGCGCGGACAGCCTGTGGTATAAGGACGGCGATGAAGGGACCCTGATGCAGGTCGTGCGCCGCACGATGGCGGGGGAGCATATCTTCCCCGATGCACCGCCCAGCGTGGAGATCGGCACTGCCATGAGCGCCGAGTTCACCAAAGGAGAGATGAAGGTCCTGCGCTGTCTCGTGCGCGGGCTGTCCTATAACGAGATTGCAAAAGAGCTCGGCATCGAGCCATCCACCGTGAAGTACCACGTCATCAATATGCTGCAAAAGACAAACTTAGAGAATAAGCTCCAACTTGCCATCGCCGCCACCGAAGCCAAATTGGTGGTGGAGTTGGCGGAGGAGTAATTTATACGATATAAAAATAGTTGGCAGATACCTGAACCGTTATTCCATAGCAAACGGTGCGTGAAAAATAAAGAACCCGCGGGCTAAAAAACAGTCCACTGGACTGTTTTTTGTGCGCTGCGGCGCACCGTCTGGTTCGATTCCTCGCACGGGATACACGAAAAAACACTCCAGCATAAGCTGGAGTGCTTTTTGGTGATACACGCGGGAATCTCCCGGGTGCTTTACTTTTTACGCACCACATTAGTCAAGCGATAGAATCCGTTGCAGCGACGGATTCTGTTTTTGTTTTTATGGGGGTTACAGAGCGATTGAGGCAATCGCTGGTTTTGCCGATGAAGCGGTAGTAGATTTCGATGCGCATCACCGTTTCACCGTCGATTATCTCTTTCTCGTGGACGATGATTTTCTCAATCAGCGTGTGAACCAGTTCCTCATCCAGTTCCGTAATGTCTGCATACGGGGCGACCAAATTGGTGAAATCCTGTATGCCCTGCGTTTTGGTGGTTGCTTCGGTGAGCAACGCTTGAATTTCTGTGGCGCGGGTTTTCAATTCTTTTGTTTCCGCTTCATACTTGGCAGATAGGGTTTGGTAGAGGTCATTCGAGAGCCGTCCGAACACGTTATCCTCGTAGATGCGCTGCACCAGCGTGGCCAGTTCGGACAGGCGGCGCTGGGCTGCGTCCAATTCTTTTTTCATGGCTTTCTGCTCGCTCAACTGCCCAGCCTGTGACAAGCCCATCAGATAGTCCGCATACGCATCGGCATCCTCGGCAGCCAGCATAGCGTGACGGCGGATGTCTGCCAGCACGATAGCCTTGACCTGTTCCAGCGAGATATAGTGCGTGGTACACACCTTGCCGCCGTAACGCCGATTGGCGTTGCAACTGAATGTCCCCAACGACTTGCGGCGCTCGTCTTTTTTGCGGCTGCAAAACGCCA
>OLJW01003703.1_pt1 | contig 11206 bp, 10 predicted proteins | sample 1603411 | NCBI WGS metagenome assembly OLJW01 (sample SAMN04168659, study PRJEB22393) | human gut metagenome | biome: human gut microbiome; feature: stool | host: Homo sapiens | collected 2014-05-12 | reverse complement strand
TTTTCGTTTTACTGTTGATGGAAATCAGCATCATAGTATCTGAACGTTGGGCCGTACCATCTTCACTTCGGTCAACACCTAATAATAAGATATTGGTAATGGCATTATCGGAAATTACGTCCCAAGTCGGTGCATCGGACGGTTGTTCCACATAACTGGTAGTATCAACAGGTTTATAATTGATTCGTGAAAGCATAATTGCAACAAAGGCAACAACGCCAATGATAATTGCAACTACAACACATATAATTGCAATAATAATTTTTTTTGCTTTCTTTTTTTTCTTTCTGGGAGGTAAATCATCACCGCCGCCATTTTTCTTGGATTTTTTTGAGGAACTGTAAATATCACGATTGACGTAATTATAGCGGTCAATATCTTCGTTGGAAGCAGGTGGCCTGTTCGTTCTTCCGCCGTTTCTCCGCTGATTTTGCTGAGCAGAACTATTTGTTCGTTCAGGACGATTCTGTTGTCTTTGAGTTCCGCTGAGTGGTCCATTTGTCTCGCTGTTTCTGTAACGAGGTGCTCTCTGGGAATTTCTTTGTTCCCTGCTGGAAGAATAAATATCTCTATCATCATCACGGGGACGTCCGCGATTGTTATCTGCCATAGTATACTCCTTTAAGCGATTGATAAATCGCTATAACCTTATAGTGCTATATTATATATGTATATAATGAAATATAATCTATTTTATTTTATTGTATTGTGGTACTTATGTCAACTGTCCATGTCATGGAAAGGCCCGTTTTCCTTAAATTCTTACAGTTTAAATACAAAATCAACTTGATTTTGTAAAAACCATTGATTATCATAAGTATAAATATATTTTATCGGAAAAGAGGCAGCATTTTATGGTTAAAAAGAAGAAAAAGAAAATTGACAAACGAACATGGATGATTCGTATTGTTGCAATGGGTTGCGCATTATTGATGTTAGCTACTGTTATTATTGCCGCTCTTTTCTCATTTTAATAAATTAAAAGGGTCAGTACAATTTTAAGAAAAACAAAAACATAGCATTACGCTATCAATAACAATTATGAATAGGAACATGTACCATGGAATACAGAAGATTTGAAAATACGATTATTGCACGCATTGATAAAGGGGAAGAGATACTGGAACAAGTAAAAATAATTGCGCTAAAAGAAAATATCCGATTGGCAAGTGTTCAGGCATTAGGTGCAGTTGGCAGATTTACCGTAGGCGTATTTCAAACAGACCAAAAAATATATCAGTCCAATGAATTTCAAGGTGATTTTGAAATTGTATCTTTAGTTGGCACAATTAATACGATGAACCATGAATTTTATTGTCATTTACATATGAGTGCGGGAAATGAAAAAGGCGAAGTGTTTGGAGGACATCTGAATCAAGCCATTGTCAGTGCAACTTGTGAGATGGTAATCGCTATTGTAAATGGTAATGTAGACAGATGCTACAGTGATGAGATAGGTTTAAATTTGTTTCGATTTTAACCGTTAAATAGATAGATAGAAAAAGGGAGGACGATTTCCTCCCTTTTTTCTATATTAAGGTATTTCATCTTTATTAGACTGTTTCTCTTCTCCGGTAACATTCAAAGTGATATTTACAAATAAATAGTGATTGTTAAATTGGTATTAAAATGATATTCGGTTTTTAAATGAACTCTAAATTATTTTTAACGTAATATTTACAAACAGGCTGTAAACTAAACTCATCTTAACAAACAGATGAGGAGAAAGAAAAATGAGAAAAACAAAAATCAAAAGAATTGTTACAGCAGTACTTGCTTCTGCTCTCATGGTTTCTACAGCAGCACTATTTGCAGGTTGTGGATCTACTGATACCGGAACATCCGGCGGCAGTACCGCAGAAAGTTCTTTAAGCGGAAAACTTACTTTAAATGGTTCTACATCTATGGCAACCGTTTGCCAAGCTTTGGGTGAAGTGTTCCATGAGCAAAATCCGGGCGTTACAGTAGAGAAAAGCGGAACCGGTTCCGGTGATGCTTCCAAAGCTGTACTTGCCGGTACTGCTTTGATTGGTGACCTTTCCCGCGAATTAAAAGACAGTGAAAATCCGGATCAATTTGAAGTGGTTCAAATTGCAACTGACGGTATTGCAATTGCAGTACATAAAGATAATCCTGTAAGTGATTTAACACAAGAGCAAATTGCAAAAATCTTTACAGGTGAAATTACCAACTGGAGTGAAGTTGGTGGACAAGATCAAGCAATTACCGTATTGGGTCGTGAGGCTTCTTCCGGAACAAGAGATGGTTTTGAGGCTATCTTCGGTGTAGAAGGTGAAGCAAAATATGCAGCAGAGTTGACATCAACAGGTGAAGTATTAAACCGTGTAGCAAGCGACCCTGCAGCAGTTGGTTACATCTCTTTGGCATCAGTATCCCCATCTATCAAAGCTGTAAAAGTTGACGGTGTTGAGGCTACAGATGAAAACATTCTAAATGGTACTTACAAAGTATCCAGACCATTCATTCAAATTTATAAAAAAGGTACTGACAGTGAACTTGTAAAAGCTTGGTTTGATTTTATAAAATCTGACGAAGGCAAACAAGTGATTGAAGATGTTGGACTAATTCCGGCAGAATAATTCAAAGAAACATTCTTTTACTTACTACATTTTCCCTAAAATAGATCAACAAAAATCCCCTTTCCAAGTATGATAATACATTGGAAAGGGGATTTTTGTATGCAAATTATTCTTTTCCGAATAATTTCTGCGCATAATATACAGAACCCATTGCATCTTTGGAATAAAAGTCTGCATGTATCATATCCGCATATTCTTGTGTTAATACAGCGCCTCCTACCATTACTTTGACACAAGGCGCTTTTTCTTTTAATAATCGTATGGTTTCTTCCATATTTACAACAGTGGTTGTCATCAAAGCGCTGAGTCCTACCAGCTGAACATTTTGTTCTATGGCGGTATCTACAACCAAACTTGGGTCGACATCTTTTCCCAGATCAATGACATCGTAGCTGTAGTTTTCCAAAAGTACTTTTACAATATTTTTTCCAATATCGTGAATGTCACCTTTTACGGTTGCCAGAATAATTTTTTCTCCTTTTTCCTGAACGGTACCACTTTTTTCAAAATGTACTTTAATTGCTTCAAAGGCGGCTTTGGCAGCTTCGGCACTCATCAACAATTGAGGAAGGAACAGTGTGCCTTGTTCAAATTCTTTTCCTACAACGTCCAGAGCAGGTACCAACAGTTTATTGATAATTTCCAACGGTTCCATTGTTTTTAATAATTCCTGCGCAGCTGCATGCGCGCTTTCTTTCAGTCCTTTGATAACGGCTTGATCCAGAGGCATGTCGGCGCCGGCAGGAGCAGCCGTTTCTGTTGTTTGTCCAGAATAAACAGAGATATATTCCATGCATTGTTTGTCAACACCGCTTAGCGCACAGTAGGAGTAATATGCTTTCATCATACCTTGTGAACCGGGATTCATAATAGCTGCGCTTAATCCGTTTTGCATAGCCATGGTAAAAAATGCAGCGTTGATGTTTTCGCGTTGGGGCAATCCAAAAGAAATGTTGGAAACACCCAAAGAAGTATAAGCTCCCAGTTCATCGCGAATGAGCTGCAATGCCTTTAATGTTACGGCAGCCGCTTCTTGTTCAGCACTGATGGTCATGGCAAGTACGTCAAATATCAAATCTGTTTTGGGAATACCGTATGTTTCAGCCGTAGCAATGATTTTTTTCGCAACTTCCAAACGTCCTTCTGCGGTAGGAGGGATGCCGTTTTCATCTAAGGTTAAAGCGATTACAACACCACCGTATTTTTTTACAAGCGGAAATACTTCATGCATAGAATGTTCTTTTCCGTTTACAGAGTTAATTAACGGCTTTCCGTTATAAATACGCATGGCTTTTTCCATTGCAATTGGGTCTGTGGTGTCAATTTGTAATGGAAGGTCAATTACACTTTGAATTTCTTTGATTGCATCCTGCATCAATTGTACTTCATCAATTTCAGGTAAGCCCACGTTTACATCTAATACATGCGCGCCGTTTTGCTGTTGGGTAATGCCTTCTTTTAAAATGTAATCCATATCATGATCACGCAATGCTTGCTTAAAACGAGATTTACCCGTTGGATTGATGCGTTCTCCTATGATGATTGGACGGGGACCGAACTGAACGGTATGGGTATAGGAAGAGATGACGGTAAGGTTCTTTTTCTCTATTGGAACAGGCATAATTCCCTTACATACTTTGATGGTTTCCGCAAGATGTGCAGGGGTAGTTCCGCAGCAGCCGCCGATAATCCATGCGCCTTCCATTACAATATCGAGCATTTCTTTCGCAAATTCTTCAGGATTTACATCATATACTGTTTGTCCGTTTACATTTTTGGGCAGACCTGCATTTGGATTTACGATAATAGGAGTGGAGCAGCAGGCTGTCAACTCTTTCATAAACGCTTTCATTTGTGTTGGGCCAAGTCCGCAGTTAAAGCCGATTCCATCTACGCCAAGCCCTTCCAGCAATGCCACAGCCGCAGGAATGTCTCCGCCTGTCAGCAGTTTTGCATTTTCGTCAAATGTCATGGTAACAAATACAGGTAATTTTGTATTTTCTTTTACCGCCAGTACAGCTGCTTTTACTTCATGTGTATCGCTCATGGTTTCAATCAGAGCTACATCAGCTCCTGCTTGCTCGCCTACCATAGCCATTTCTTTAAATGCTTCGTATGCCCCGTCAAATTCCAAATCTCCCAACGGGCGAAGCAATTTACCTGTAGGACCAATATCCATTGCAACCAGTCCATGACCGTTCTCGTTTACTGCTTGTTTTGCAATGGAAACTGCTTTTTCAATCAATTCTTTTGCTGTGTAACCACTGTCTTCCATTTTAATGGAGTTCGCGCCAAATGTATTTGTTTTGACAATATCGCATCCTGCCTTTAAATAGTCGCGATGCACATTTAAAATGAATTCAGGTTTTTCTACATTCCAGACTTCAGGCAATTCTCCTGGGGCAAGTCCATTTTGTTGTAAAATGGAACCCATGCCGCCCTCAAAGAAAATAATACGTTTTCCAAGTTGCTTTAAAATATCCATGGTTATTCTTCCTTTCTAAACGGACAGTTTTTTGCCTGACAAGTCATGCACCTTGCAATATGGCAGGTTGTGGATTCTTCTGTCAATCCAATGACAGCGGTTACGGATTTGCTCGGCGCCAAAATAAGACTGTCCATGACAGTAAGGCCGATGCGTTTTTGGCAGTTTAAGACACCCAGTAAGTCTTTTTGATAGGTAAGCGGAAAATCTCCATAGCCGGGACTGAAACGAGGACGTAAATAAAGTCCTTGTTTACCTGCTTCTTCTTTCATGAAATCCTGCTGCTCATCACAGTATGCCTCAATCACGGTAGCGGCACAAGCTTGCAGAATAACGGCTTTGCTCATATCCAGCTTGTTGTATTTTTGAATCAGCAAGTCTGTTTGTGCGCCAAGTGTAGCAGCAAAAATGGCTGCTTCCTTGCAGCCGTTAATATGCTGAGACAAATTTTTACTTTGAATGGAAATGGAGCCAATGGTTACAATGTGATTTTCACCAAAAGTAACAGGAAAAATTTGATAAATACATTTTGGCGAGATGACTCTCAGTAGTTCGGCAAGACAAGATTCAATGCTGTTTGTAACAATCTCATCGGCAGGTTTTCCGCGGTATCCCAAATAGCGCAGTATTTCTTTGCGACTAATATCCATTACGTAATTCATTCTCCTTAGACCGGAACAGCAGCTGTACGCTTGTCCAAAATTTCAGATAAATTGGATACAATGGTTTCTGCAATGTCCGGTTTATTCATAGTATATAAATGAATGGCTTTTACACCGTTGGCAATCAAATCAATGATTTGTTCTGTGGCATAAGCAATCCCTGCTTGTTTCATTGCAAGCGGGCTGTCGCCAAATTTTTCGACCATAGCACCCAAACGTTCCGGTAAATATGTTCCGGAAATCTGACAAATACGCTTGATTTGGCTGCTGTTGGTTACGGGCATAATTCCCGCAACAATGGGAACATGGATGCCTTTGGCCAAAGTTTTATACAAAAAATTATATAAAATTTGATTATCAAAAAACATTTGTGTGGTTAAAAAATCGCAGCCGCAGTCTACTTTTTGTTTAAGATGGTCAATGTCATCCATTTTACGGCTGCATTCAATATGCCCTTCGGGATAGCAGGCTGCGCCTACGCAAAAATCCCCTTGAGATTTGATATCTTCTATCAATTGATATGCATAGCGGTAATCTTTCACAGCATCTTCTGGATTCATACCTTGAGGGACATCACCCCGCAGGGCTAATATATTGGTAATGCGCTTGTCCTTTAATTGATGCAATGTAGAGGCAATATCAGATTTGGCAGATGCTACGCAAGTAAGATGCGCCAGCGCCGGAATTTGATATTGTGTTTGAATATGGTCTGCAATTTCAATGGTGCGTTTGGAATTGCTGCCGCCTGCACCGTATGTAACGCTGATAAAGTCAGGATTGGTCTTGGCAATTCCTTTGATTACGCTTTTACATTCATCCAATGGGATATGTGGTTTTGGAGGAAAAATTTCGCAGGAAAAAGTGACGGAATTTTGTTCAATCAAATCAATTATTTTCATATGTGGTAAATCCTCTCTGAAGGATATTTTATGGTTACAAACTCATTTTAGAATCGGTAATATTATACCAAAAAAAAAGATGGAATAAAACCCAAATCAATGAGATGTTTGGATTTTTTCCATCTAAAATGTAATTAAGAAATAGGATAGAATGATTTGAGAAAATATAAAGGGGTTATTCTCGTTAAAGTTTTGTAAATGCTTGCGTCAAATCTTCAATAATGTCATCAATATGTTCAATACCAATAGAGAGGCGTACTGTGTTAGGGGAAATACCACAGGCTTTTAATTCCTCTGCATTTAATTGAGAATGGGTCGTGCTTGCAGGATGGATGACCAAAGATTTTGCATCTGCCACATTTGCAAGAAGAGAGAAAATTTCAAGAGAGTCAATAAAGCGTTTTGCCTCTTGTTCTCCTCCTTTGATTTCAAATGTGAAGATAGAGCCGGCGCCTTTTGGGAAGTATTTCTGATATAAGTCATAATATTTGCTGTCAGGCAAGGATGGATGGTTAACGCGTTCTACTTGGGGATGTTGTTTCAAAAACTCAACTACTTTCAGCGCATTTTCCGTATGGCGTTCTACACGAAGGGAAAGCGTTTCCAATCCTTGAATGAATAGGAAAGAGTGGAATGGACTCAAGGTTGCACCGGTATCCCGAAGCAAATTGGTGCGGATACGGGTAATATAAGCTGCCGCACCTATATCTTTTGCAAAATTAATGCCGTGGTAACTGTCGCAAGGTTGGGACAGTCCCGGGAATTTATCTGAATTCCAATCAAACTTGCCGGCATCTACAATCACACCGCCCAATGCGGCTCCGTGACCGCCAATAAATTTTGTTGCGGAATGTACCACAATGTCAGCGCCGTGTTCAATGGGACGGAATAGGTAAGGGGTTGCAAATGTATTATCAATAACCAGAGGAATGCCATGTTTATGGGCAATATCCGCTACTGCTTTTACATCAATAATGCTGGAATTTGGATTGCCCAAAGATTCAATAAAAATCAATTTTGTGTTTTCCTGAATAGCGTCTTCAAAATTTTGTAAAGTATCAGGGTCAACAAAGGTTGTGGTGATATTGTCCTCAGGTAATGTATGGGCAAATAAATTATAGGTGCCTCCATATAGAGTAGAAGCTGCCACAATATGGTCGCCTGCGCGGGTAATATTTTTTACTGCGTATGTTATGGCCGCAGAACCGGAAGCAGTTGCCAGTGCGGCAATACCGCCTTCCAAAGCGGCAATACGCTTTTCAAATACATCTGTAGTAGGATTCATCAATCGACTGTAAATATTGCCGCCTTCACTTAACCCAAATCGACCTGCAGCTTGGTCACAGTCTTTAAATACATATGAAGTGGTTTGATAGATTGGAACCGCACGGGCGTCTGTTGCGGAATCAGGGGTTTCTTGACCAATATGCAATTGTTGTGTTTCAAATCTCCAATTTTTGTTGCTCATAATAATATACTCACTTTCTATTTATCTTGGTTTTTAGTATGAAATATGAGCGTCACATTCGGTCTACTGCGCTGCAGCAGCGAAACCGTATCGTAATAGTTTTGAGTGGCATAACTGCGCCTCCAGTTAATTTGTATAATTCATATAGAATTAGTAATGTTTTTGTTAATGTTATTCTACTCCGTTCATTTACAGATGTCAATAGGAAACTTCAAATATTTTGCAGGTAAATTTCCAATAATAGCTTGTTATCAGTTTTATTGATAACCTGTAATAGCCACAGACAATAAAGCCCTGAATTAACATATAATTCAGGTATATATCTTGTATTTTTTTGATGAAAAATAAAAAAAGACGCTTCAAACAGAAGCGTCTTTGGCATAAATCATGCAGTTAAGATAACATTTTTTTCATATCTTGGTCATAACACGGGGCAATTTCTTCATCTCCGTATTCCGCATGATATTTTTCCACTAAATCAGCAAGTGTAATATTGTCCACTACATTTTGAACAGCCTCGTGTATTTGGCGCCACACATCTAATGTAATGCAAGCGTTAGAGCGAGGGCAGGTATTTGTCTCATAGTCTAAACAAGGAACGGGAGAAAGGGTACCCTCCATTACATTTAAAATCATGCCGACGGTATAATCTTTGGGTTCTCTGGAAAGACGGTAGCCGCCGTTTGCTCCTCTGGCACTTTTTACAAAACCGGCCTTACAAAGCTGGTTGATAATTTGTTCCAGGTATTTATCAGATATTTCTTGCCTTGTTGAAATATTTTTTATGCTGATATAATTATCCTTACCGTTTACGGCAAGATCCAACATAAGGCGAAGAGCATATCTACCTTTGGTAGAAATTCTCATATGTACTCCTTCCTAATCAAGTGACAATGATTGAAGTTGACCTTTATATAATAATATATCGTTTATAAAATAGATTGATTCAACTTGATATTATACAATAATTCTTCTATTTCGTCCATAGTAAAAATAGGCATTATTCGGGAATCCAAAATTTATTTGACGATTCTCGTTGATTTCCTACAGAACTGCAGGAAAAACTTTATACACAATTGCACCGTATTTGCCTTGCCTTTCTGCAATACATTATGTTATGCTAAAAGTACATCTTATCTGGAAGATGATTCTGAAAGAGCAGATGATGTTGCAAAAAAGAATCGTTCTGATATATACAAGGGTTCGTCCCAAGTAAGAAGGCGGTCAAATTGTTACGAATCTAAGACACCCCAAACAAATTTTTTGTTTGGAAGGTATGTTTCGTATATGACTCTTATACCGCTTTTGGTATAAGAGTCTTTTTTGTTTACATCATATCAGAAAAGAAAGGATTGGGTCAAATGGAAACCAGAATCGGGTTAATTGGCATTATTGTGGAGGATTTAAACGCAACAGAAAAGTTAAATCAAATATTGCATGATTATGGCTCTTATATCATCGGCAGAATGGGGTTGCCTCATCGCGAGAAAAAGCTGAGTATTATCAGTGTGGTAGTAGATGCCCCAAATGATGTTATCAGTGCATTATCCGGAAAGCTAGGTATGATTAAAGGTATTACCGTAAAGACCATTTACTCTAAAACATCCGAAGGATAACAAGTATCTGCAGAAGAGGAGTGTATGTATATGTATGATGTAAAATCAAGAGTAGCTACAGAGTTTATCGATGATAAGGAAATTTTAGACACGATTGCATATGCAAAACAAAACAAAAGTAATCGTAAACTAATTGGGCAGCTGATTAACAGAGCAAAAGATTGTAAAGGGCTTACCCATAGAGAAGCAGCTGTACTGTTAGAGTGTGACCAAGCAGATTTAAATGAGCAGATGTTTCATCTTGCAAAGCAAATCAAACAAAAATTATACGGCAACCGTATTGTTATGTTTGCACCGCTGTATTTGTCCAATTATTGTGTCAATGGATGTACCTATTGTCCTTATCATTATAAGAATAAAACGATTTGCAGAAAAAAATTGACGCAAGAGGAAATTCGTAGGGAAGTCATTGCATTGCAGGATATGGGTCACAAACGTTTGGCTTTGGAAGCGGGTGAAGATCCTGTAAATAATCCTCTGGAATATATTTTGGAAAGCATTGAAACCATCTACAGCATTCAGCATAAAAATGGCGCTATCCGCAGGGTAAATGTAAATATTGCGGCAACTACAGTAGAAAACTATAAAAAGTTAAGAGATGCAGGCATTGGAACTTACATTTTGTTTCAGGAAACCTACCATAAAGAAAATTATGAGAAACTGCATCCTACCGGTCCAAAACATAATTATGCCTATCATACAGAAGCAATGGACAGAGCAATGGAAGCCGGCATTGACGATGTGGGAATCGGCGTTTTATTTGGCTTGAATATGTATCGTTATGATTTTGTGGGTTTGCTGATGCACGCGGAACATTTGGAGGCTGCCATGGGTGTAGGTCCCCATACCATCAGCGTGCCTCGTATCCGTCCTGCAGATGATATTGATGCAGAAGATTTTAAAGATGCAATCAGCGATGAAATTTTTGAAAAAATTGTAGCAGTGCTCCGCATTGCGGTTCCTTATACAGGTATGATTATTTCCACAAGAGAATCTCAAAAAACAAGAGAACGCGTTTTGGATTTGGGTGTTTCTCAGCTAAGCGGCGGTTCACGTACCAGTGTAGGGGGATATGCGGAAGACGAGCCGGAAGAAGAAAATTCCGCACAGTTTGACTTAAACGATACCAGAACTTTGGACCAGATTGTAAACTGGTTATTGGACGGAGGCTTTATTCCAAGTTTTTGTACTGCTTGTTATCGCGAAGGAAGAACGGGAGATCGTTTTATGCAATTATGTAAATCTGGTCAAATCTCGAATTGTTGTCATCCTAATGCTTTGATGACATTAAAGGAATATAGTCAAGATTATGCCGGTGATGATACTAAGTTAAAAGCTGATAATTTAATTATGAAGGAATTAGATAATATCACTAGTGATAAAGTTAGAAAAATTTGTCAAGAACGTCTTACGATGATTGAAGACGGGAAACGTGATTTCAGGTTCTAATAATGGCAGGGTTAAATAAAACACCAG
>OLJW01003699.1_pt1 | contig 11214 bp, 9 predicted proteins | sample 1603411 | NCBI WGS metagenome assembly OLJW01 (sample SAMN04168659, study PRJEB22393) | human gut metagenome | biome: human gut microbiome; feature: stool | host: Homo sapiens | collected 2014-05-12 | reverse complement strand
TTCTGCAACATTTGAGGACGTTGTGGGCCAGGCGGGCATTACCACGGCGCTGAAGAACCAGATATTGCACGACAAAGTAGGACATGCCTACATTTTTACAGGCACGCGCGGCACCGGTAAAACGACCTGCGCCAAGATATTCGCCAAAGCAGTGAACTGTCAAAGCCGGAATGGCGCAGACCCTTGCGGACAATGCCCGGTATGTACGGGTATTGACGATGGCAGTGTGATGGACGTTGTGGAAATCGACGCCGCATCCAACAATGGCGTGGACAATATCCGGGATCTGCGGGATGAAACGGCTTACACGCCCAGTGTCTGCACATACAAAGTATATATTATCGACGAGGTGCACATGCTCTCCACAGCGGCGTTCAATGCGCTGCTCAAAATAATGGAGGAACCGCCCAGCCACGTTATTTTTATTTTGGCCACCACGGAGATCCACAAGGTGCCCGCGACGATTCTGTCCCGATGCCAACGCTATGATTTCACCCGCATTGCGCCTCAGGATATCGAGGGCCGTTTGCTGTATGTGGCCGGGCAGGAGAAAATCGAATTGACGCCGGATGCCGCCGGGCTGATCGCGCGGTTGGCCGACGGGGCGATGCGCGACGCGCTTTCCATTTTGGATACATGCGCAGGCGTGACGAACCAGGTGGATGCGGACGTTGTGCGCCGTATGGCGGGCGTGACTGATAAAAGCTACCTGTTTGATTTGGCCGGTGCCGTGGCAAGGCAGGATGCGGCGGGCGCGCTTCGCCTGGTGGCGGAGCTGCGGGAGAAATCCATCGATATCAAGCGCTTGTGCGATGAAATGATCCTGCATTACCGCAATCTGCTGCTTGCCGGAATGTCCGGCGGACAAGGTCTGCTGGTAGGTGTGAGCCCGGAAGAAGAGCGGAAGTATCTGGAGGCTGCGCCCAAAGTTCCTCAGAATGATGCGGTACGCGCCATCAAGATCTTATGCGGTGCGCTGGACAAGATGGGGAAGGGGACCGACGCGCGCATCGAGCTGGAAGTCGCGTTGTTCAAGCTGTGCGAGGATGCGCCGGATATCCAGACGGTTCATCCTGTTGTTTCGCAGCCCTTTGCTGCTGTGCCTGCCGCCCCGCAGCCGTTTGCGGCGGCTTCTGTCTCTGCGCCGGGAGCGCAGTTAAGTGCGGCAGCTGCTTCGGCTGCTGAAACTGCACCGGCGGTTGTGTCCTCTGCCCAAATGCCTGCTTCAGCCGCCGAAGCCAAACCTGTGGCTGTATCCTCTCCGCAGCAGGCACCGAAGAAGGAACCTTCCGCGCCGAAGCCGGCGGCGCCATCTCTGGCGCCGCCTCCGCCGTTGGCGGACGGTGTGGTACAGGAGCCGTTTGCGGCATGGAAAAAAGTCGTTGCGGCGATGGAGGCCAAGGATCAGCTTTTGTTTGTCTATTTGCGCAATTCCAATGCATTTTATGATGGCAAGCGTGTATTGATCGACGGAAGCGACCTTTTCTTGGAGTATATGCGCAAAAATGACTATTCGGCAGACCTTATCAAAAAAACCATTGCCGAAGTGACGGGCACAAGATATGCCATCGGACCCTACAAGCGCAAAAGGCAGGAGGAAGAGGCCAGACAGAGTGCCGAAGACGTTCTAAGCCAGCTGGAACGGCAGGGTGTTGAAATAGTTTACGAAAACGAATGATATAAAGGAGAAATCGTAATGAAAGCAAGATTACCGCAGGGGTACGGCAAGCAGAGCCAGCAGCAGCTGATGCAGCAGGTGCAGCAGATGCAGGAGAATATGCGTCTGAAGCAGGAGGAACTGGAAAACACGGAGTACAGCGTCACCTCGGGCGGCGGCATGGTAGAACTGAAGATGACGGGCAAACATCAGGTGACAGGGCTGAAAATCAACCCGGACGTTGTTGAAAAAGATGACGTGGAAATGCTGGAAGACCTGATTGCTGCGGCGGTAAACGAAGCTGTGCGTGTGGTGGACGAAGCATCGGAAAAGGAAATGGGTGCGCTGACGGGCGGACTGAATATTCCGGGGCTGGGTCTGTAACGGGAAGAACGCAGAAGGAGCGAGAATCGCATTATGGGATATAACGCGGCGCCGCTGGAACGGCTGATCGAACAATTCGCCAAGCTGCCGGGCATCGGCCGGAAAGGCGCCACGCGCCTGGCGTATCAGGTGCTGAGCATGGATAAAGAAGAAGCTCTGGACTTTGCCCGCGCCATTGAAGAAGCCCATACGAAAATCCATCGCTGCAGAGTGTGCCAGAATTTTACAGAGGATGAGATCTGTGCCATCTGTACCGGAGAGGCGCGGGACCACAGCGTGATCTGTGTGGTGGAAAACCCGCGGGACGTGACGGCGTTTGAACGCACGCGGGAATATCGGGGGCTGTACCACGTGCTGCACGGGCTGATTTCTCCGATGGACGGTGTGGGCGCAGAACAGCTCTGCATCAAAGAGCTGTTGGCGCGTATTCAGGCAGGCGGTGTAAAGGAAATCATTATGGCGACCAATCCCACGGTGGAGGGAGAGGCGACAGCCATGTATGTGGCGAAGCTTGTCAAGCCTCTGGGTGTGAAAGCCACGCGGCTTGCCTATGGCCTTCCCGTGGGCAGTAATCTGGAGTATGCCGATGAGGTAACACTGGGGCGTTCACTGGCAAACCGCGGCGAATTGTGACGTGTGCGGGCGAAGCGCTTGACAAAGGGGCCGCAATCGGGTATTCTATTATCCCACGGCAGGAGGTGACAAAATGGCCGGACAGGAAAACAGCAAGTTGATCGCAGTGAACCGCAAGGCACGCCACGACTATTTTGTCATGGAAGCCATGGAGGCGGGCGTCGAGCTGGTGGGAACGGAAGTGAAAAGCATCCGTACCGGCGCAGTAAATCTGAAGGACTCGTGGGTGGAGATCGACGGCGGTGAGCTGTATGTTTTGGGCATGCACATCAGCCCATATGAGAAAGGCAACATTTTTAACCGGGACCCGGTGCGTAAACGCAAGCTGCTGGTGCATAAACGGGAGATCAAACACCTGCAGGAGCAGCAGAAGCTGCAAGGATATACACTGATCCCCTTGCAGCTTTATTTCAAACGTGGTAAAGTAAAGTTGGAGCTTGGTGTGTGCAAAGGCAAAAAGCTCTATGACAAGAGAGCCGATATGGCGGCGCGGGAAGCAAAACGGGACATCGACCGCGCCATGAAAGAGCAGCGCCGTTAAGGCTGTCATCGAACAGCCTTTTATATGGGGATGTAAAGGTTTCGACGGGGAGAGGAAAGCGAAAGCAGCGGGTAGTGCTCGGGGGACGCACTTAAAACGCCTCCAAAAAAATAGCTAACAACAATAAATTAGCTGTCGCTGCCTAATTAAAGGCAGCTGTCTTGCCCGGCTTACCGCGCGCCGGGGTCAAGGCATCATTTAGCGGTGCACGTGAGCAGCATCAAGCTTTGTTTGCTGCCATGAACTGATGAAGCTACCGAAGCGGCGGCCCGTTTACCGGCCTGCCGATGGGGGAATCCTGTAGGTGAACTGCACCCGGAGATACTAGCGTGGACCTCTTTTCGGACACGGGTTCGATTCCCGTCATCTCCACCATAACTGGACACCAATTTTGACACAATGTGTATCAGAGCGGGTGTCCAGTTTCTTTTTGCAAAGTCCCTGCCATTTAACGAAAGCGGGCACTACGGCGACCACTCCTTGGTTGCCGTAGTGCCTTTTTGTGTATAAACTTTTTAATTTTTAGAGCTGGATGTTGTGCATAATACGAACAGGTAGAATTATAAGGTCAACGCACTCCTTGCGTCCTTTCTGCTCGATTATTCGTATTTGACTTCAATAACCGCTGAGTCACCGCCCAACAATCCCGCCAGTTTCTCCGCAGCCAAGTTAATATGCCCCAGTTTGGTGTAGTTCCAAGTGTTTGAGGAAAAAAACACCACAAGCTGATTGCCGGAATACAGCACAATATCTCTCGGCTCGGTGGTCATCTGTACATCATTTCTGGAAAAACTCTGAGGCAGACTGCCCACTTGTTCAAAGCCGCCGTAAATCGTAGTGTTTACTGTAATTGTTCCGTTTTGGGCATAGACGAGCAATTCCTCAACTGTTTCATTATCCTCCCACGAGACATCCAACGCCATACCATTTACGATCATCGTGAGTTCTTTTTCCTGTGGCTCGGGCCCAGGCAGAGTGGTGCTTTTCTCAGATCGCGTAGTTCTCGGCTTGGCGGTGATTTCTGCATGCGACGATATACTGTCTGGAACATACCGCTGCTCAGAGCAGCTGCAGAGCAGCGATACAGTCGCTAACAGCAGACAAAGAAAAATCCGTTCTTTCATTTAAGATATTCCTCAAAAAAACTTTTCAGTTTTTCAAAGGGGATTGCAGTCGGGCTGTCATAGAGGTCAACGTGGTTTGCACCCGGAATGATCATCAATTCCTTGTTGTCTCCGGTCAGCTTTTCATATGCACCCTCGCTGAAATAACGGGAGTGCGCCTTTTCTCCATGCACCAGTAGGACGGCAGAGCGAATTTCGCTGGAATACTGCAAAATCGGCATATTTATAAAGGGAAGAGAAGAAGTGACATTCCAGCCACTGCCCGAATTGAGAGAGCGAGGATGGTAGCCGCGCCGGGTCTTATAATAGCTATGGTAATCCTTCACAAACTGCGGTGCATCCTCCGGCAGTGGGTCGACCACGCCGCCGGCAAGAGCGTAGCTGCCGTTTTTGTAGTCCTCGGTGCGCTGGATGTTCATCGCCTGTTTCTTTGCGTAACGGGCATCGGCGGTGTTTTCGCTGTCAAAATATCCATTGGCGTTCACACGAGCCATATCATACATGGTCATGGCAGCGGTTGCCTTAATGCGGGTATCCATAGCAGCGGCATTGACTGCCATGCCGCCCCAGCCGCAAATGCCGATGATACCGATGCGGTCGGGGTCAACATTTTCCTGCACGGACAGAAAATCCACCGCGGCACAGAAATCTTCCGTGTTGATGTCCGGGGATGCCACATAACGGGGACTGCCGCCGCTTTCGCCGGTAAAGGACGGGTCAAAGGCGATGGTCAAGAATCCAAACTCCGCCATTGTCTGAGCGTACAGCCCGGAAGACTGCTCCTTCACCGCGCCGAAAGGACCGCTGACCGCAATGGCTGAGAGCTTTCCGGCAGCATTTTTTGGCGTATACATATCCGCCGCCAGCGTGATGCCATAGCGGTTATGGAAGGTGATTTTCTGATGGTCTACTTTGTTGCTTTTGGGAAAGACCTTATCCCATTCTTGGGTCAATTCTAAATTTTCCACGTTTATACCTCCTTGCCTGACTGATAAGCCTGTTCCAGTGCAGGATGTCCGGCAATATCGCCAACGCTGCTGACACCGCCTGCAAAGATGGTTTCTGCCAATTCACAGCGGTCAAAGCAGTCTACCCAGCCTTGTACCGCCTTGACAGTGCCCTCTACCGTCGCTGCTTCATTCTCCGCCGCCGTTGCCAGAAGATAAGCTTTTGTAAAAGCATAGTCCGTACCGAACAGCGGATTGGCACGATCCAGCATGGTTTTAAACTGGCCGCTGACGCTGTAGTAATAGACCGGGGTGGCAAACACCAGCACATCTGCGTCGTGCATCTTTGCGGCAATCTCCGCCGCGTCGTCTTTAATTACACAATGGCCGGCCTTGAGGCAAGCCAGACAGCCTTTGCAGAACCCAATCTGCTTTTCACGAAGCCAGACTGTTTCTACATGGTTTCCGGCATCCTGTGCGCCTTTTGCAAAAGATGCTGCCAGTGTTTCGGAATTGCCGCCTTTACGAGGACTGGAAGAAATAATCAAAACATTTTTACGCATCGAAAAATCTCCTTTTTCCATTGCATCGGTTTTGCATTTCTGCTATAGTTATGGTAATACATAAACCTGACTTTAGGTCAAGATGGATTTGAAAATTTATTTGTAATTTTTTCAGGAGAGCGTATGTATACGATTGGACAAGTTTCAGAAATGTTCGGTTTGCCCATTTCTACCTTGCGCTATTACGATAAACAGGGACTTTTTCCGGAGATGGAGCGAGTATCGGGCATCCGCAAATTTAATGATACCGAACTTGAAGCATTGAGGGTTATTGAGTGTTTGAAAAAGTCCGGACTGGAAATCAAGGATATTAAGCAATTTATGGACTGGTGCGTGAAAGGTGCATCCACCTACTCCCAGAGAAAGGCACTCTTTGAAAAGCAAAGGGAAACACTGGAGGCGGAAATTGCCCATATGAACCAAGTGTTGGATATGCTGAAATTCAAGTGCTGGTACTATGGGCAGGCAGCGCAGGATGGCAGCGAAGATCGGGTGCGGAGCATGATTCCTAACGGTTTGCCGGAGGATGTACGGAAAGCATACGAGAATGCACACCATGATTAAAAACAAACAATTAAAAGAAGCACATACCGTTTGACCCTTGCACACAAGGTTGGAGAGGTTCACATTTGGTGTCAAAAAGAGTCTTTGTTTTTTCACGTGAATTCGAACTTGTGCCGATTGGCGATGGGTTCGGATTGGTTTATTAACGAAGAAAAAATTTTATAAAGTTTACACTATTGAAGTTCAAGCAAAGCTTTCCATAACGGATGGTGCCGCATACCCATAAATGAAAGACATCCTCCGTATTGCTGGAAACCAATAAGCGGCCGCCGGAATCATTCCGGCGGCCGCTTATTAAATGGTTTTCCCATGTGCTTTCACGCGCTTTTAGTCCAGCACAATGGCATGGACGGCTTCGATCAGATCGACTGCGCTGGTACGCGTCACCAGCGACACCGGCGCACCGTCAACCACCGCAAGGCAGTGAGAGCCGTCGTAGCGATACAGTTTAATCTGAACTTCCGGATGATTTTCATTATCCAGATAAACCGTCAGGCCAATCTCTTCTTGCTGCGAGGGCTGCTCGGACGTAAAGCTTTCCGCAACCAAGCCTTCCAGAGCGCTCTGGAACATGGCGATATCCAGCTCTTCCTCGCCATAGAAATATGTGCGATCGTTGCCTTTTTTTTCGGAAGCAATGGTATACTCCGCACCATCAAGAGAAATGTCGATTTGCTCGATGTCTGCAAAGTCTGCGCTGAGCACCTCAAGATGACGAAGAGAGTTGTACGCCGCGGCTGTCAGCGCTTTGTAATCCGCTGCAGATATCTGATAGACGATCTGCGATTCCCCAACCCGCGCGTAAGCCGTAATCTCTTCCTCTTTGCTGTCTGTCTCTCCGTTTTCGACGCTGCTCTCCGCTTCGGTTGTCTCATCCGCTTCGGCCGCAGTCTTTTCATCAGGAGCCCGGCTGATATTCAGCACAAAGGCATCGGAAAAGCTCTCGCCATCTTCGTCTTCCGAAGTGTAGTTCAGCGAAATTGTCAGTTCCGGTGAATCCAGCCCATAGGACTGCAGCTCTTCCTCCGTTGCGTTATAGGTGACATAATCCGTCAGAACTGCGTCGGTTATGCTGTCCAGATAGCTCTGCACGCGTTCGGTGTCCAACGGCAGCATTTCGCCGCCTATTTGGGCAAAATAAACATCATCGGCACAATAGGTGTTATCGCTGCCCTCCTCATAAACGATACTGTATGTTTCATCTCCGGAAAATTGGATCGAAGCCACGGCATCGAAGCGGGGGACATCATCGTGGTCGATCATGTCGCTGAGCACTGCGTCGAACTGATCCAGCGGGTCGTTTTGCACCAGATAGACATTTCCATCTCCGATTGAAACGTACCGCTCGGAATCCATGCTGCTGTAATCGCCCAACTGCACCTCATATTCCTGTTCATCGGTGGAAAACCGGATGGTGCAAACCGGGACATCCAGCCCGTATTGACCGTAATCTTGAACATTCTCAATAATAAAGGACGCGCCGAATTCCTCAAACTGCGCCAGCAGTCCATTTATCTTTTCCTCACTTACAGGAAACGCTTCATCTTCATCGTAAAGCCATACTTCTTCCTTGTGAAAAGAGAGGGATTCCTCCTGATACTCCCACGACAGCGATGTTACTGTGTCGCTGGGAACCTTCAAAATGATTTCATCGCTGTTTTTGATCTGCTCCTGATGTTCTTCGAACCGGAGTACACCGAAGGTTGCGATGCAGGCGACGGCCAGAACGCCCAGCAGCAGATACAGCCTTTTATACCGTTTCATTCTGTTTTTTCCTCCTTGTCAGTACCACGCAGATGCCGATTCCCAGATACAAAAGCGGGAACACGCCGATCATCATCACCTTCAGCAAAGAGGACGTGGACGCGCTGATCGTCAGATAATTGTAATTCAGCGACTTGCTTCGAATCGCCATGGCTTCGCTCTCGCCGACCAGAGATGACAACGCGTTCATGGCCATGTCTCCGTTGGCCCCAGAGGAATAGGCATTGTACATATCCTCAAGGAAGCTCGACGAGGCGAACCAGACGATTTTCCCGCCGCTGTTGGCCTCGACCGAGAGTGCAACAGAGAATGGACCGTCAATGTCGTCCTCCTCTTTTTCATAGGTGGAAAGGCTGTATCCTGCAATTTTGCTGAAGGCTGCGTCTGAGGTCGTGAGCAGCTCTGTCACAGTCCCATTTCCGGAAGAGCCGGTGATCTTCATCCCTTGGGAAATCGGCATGATGGGAAAATAGTTTTCTTCAATCAGAGAGTCTGTAATGTCACTGCCGGCCATATCCGGAAGCAGTACATAAGGCGCCTGAAACGCATAGTGTTCCCGGTCCGCCTCAATTACTACGCCGTCGCTGGCCTCTACGCCATATGCCTCCAACAGACCGTACAGATTTTTCAGCGTCCCTTCCTCTGTGGGCCCTGCCATGACAAGCAGCTTTCCACCGTCTGTCACATAGTTGGCCAGCATTTTCTGTTCTTCCTCGGAAATATCGCTGGTGGGTGCGTAAATCAGCACACAGTCCGCTTCCTCCGGCACGGAATCTACCGTCAACAGTGAAAAGCTGCTGACCTCAATGTTCTCCTTTTCAATTTGTTCACTGAATGTAGCCGGAAGCTCTGCTTCGCCGTGCCCCTCCAGCATATACAACTGCGGCAGTTCCTCGCTGACCACATAATCAATGGCTGAGGTAATGGCGCCTTCGCCGTCAAAGGAGGTGTTGTAGGAATAGGAATACACATCTGCTTCTTGGATATAGATATCGTCATAGCCGATAAACCGGCTGCGGTCTCCGCATTCCACAATCAAGCTGTTGTTTTGAACGGTTTCGTTTGTATACTGTTCCGTGAAGGTCGGGAAAACGTCCGGGTTTTTCTTTACGACCTTGATATGCCCGGAAAGGGTTTCGTACTTGCTGAGCAGGTTTTCAATGATGTCGTCCTCTTTTCCGGATTGAACGATCCAGTAAATCGTCACGTCCTGCTCCAGTGCGTTCACAACCACCTTTGTGTTGCTTGTAACGGAGTACAATTTCGTAGAGCTGATGTCGTATTTTGTCATTGCGGAGGGCAGGGCAGAAGCAAAGACATTTGCCACGACCAAAAGTGCCAGCACTACGGCAGAGATTATCAGCGAGTACGAGCCGCCGCGAAAGGCGTTGAGGCTTGGCGGATTTTTCTTTAGCGGGTTCATCTTTTTCATCAGTTATACCTCCGTTTCTCAAGCGATTGCACAGACAGAAACAGGAAGAATACAATAACCGACAGAAAATATACGATGGCCGTCATGTCAAACACTCCGTTGACAAAGGTGTAAAAACGCTCAAACAGCGACAGCTTTTCCATAATGCGCGGCAGCAAACCCTCAAATTTAGAGCTGTCGATAAAGCAGACCGCCGCAATTGCCAGGAGCAGAATAAAACTGAACGCATAGGCGAGGTTATCGTTTTTTGTCAAATATCGGATTACCGCCCCCAAAGCCAGAACAATAACGCCCAGAGCAATCACAGAGCCGGTTGCCGTGGAAGAGACGTACTCTGAAAGGCTGACGCTGTAATAATTCAGCAAAATTACAGCAATGCCGATGCCCGCGGCAAAGCCCTGGTTTTCTGTAAGGGAAGAAATAAACACGCCCACTGCAATCAGCGCGGCGCCCAGAACAAAAAAGGCAAAAACAGAACCATAGGATGTCAATAGATAAACGTCGCCGAACTGCGAGAAAATCAGCGGGTAAATACAGATGATGCACAGAGGGATAAGATAGACCGTGAGCAGTGCCAGATATTTCCCGATGACTACCTGTGTGGTGGTGATGGGCAGGGAATACAGGAGCTGATCTGTTTTCTGCTTGCGCTCCTCCGCGATGACGCGCATCGTCAGGATTGGGACGATGACCACAAAGACGAGACAGCCGAAGCTGAGAACATATTCAAAGTTGCTCACGGCTGCCTGAAGATTATACATCATGGCGCCGATCCCAACAAAAGCCAACAGAAATGCGCCCACAACATAGGCGGTCAGCGAATGGAAATACGCCCGCAATTCATGCTTCAATACCGCAGTCATTTACTCATCCCCTCGCTTTCTCCCTCTTTAGCTGTTTGGGCTCGTCCTTCAGGCGGCTGTTTTTCTCCGTCGTTCTCTGTCAGCTCGATAAACACGTCCTCCAGATTCGCTTTTTTCAGCGACATCTCAAGCAGAGCTGTTTTTCTTGTGGAAAAGGCAAAAAACACTGCGCGGGATACTGCAAAAATGTCTTCACAGTCGGTTTTGATATGCGCCTGCACAAATCTTTCATCCCGCGCCTCGATGCGCACATCCGAGATGTTTTTGACGGAGGAGAGGATCTCCCGGATCTCCTGTTGGGACGAGTCGGCTGTGATGGTGATCTCGTTCGGCGCCAGCAGCCTTTTTTCCAGGTTCTCCGGTTCATCAAAGGCGACCAGCCTTCCTTTGGAGATAATCAAAATCCGGTCGCAGATCGTCTGCACCTCTGACAGGATGTGTGAGCTGAAAATAACAGTGTGCGTTTGTCCCAGCTCTTTGATCAACGCGCGGATCTCAATGATCTGCATGGGGTCCAGACCGACAGTCGGTTCGTCAAGGACGATGACCCTCGGATTGCCCAGCAGCGCTTGCGCGATTCCGACGCGCTGCTTGTAACCCTTTGAAAGCGAGGAAATCCTGCGGCCCTTCACATCTCCGATTTTTGTCTGGCGAATCACTTCCTCGATTTGAGATTCCAGCTCTGCGCCATGAAGCCCTTTGGCCTCACCTACAAAACGCAGATATTCCATCGGCGTTTCGT
>OLJW01003687.1_pt1 | contig 11256 bp, 9 predicted proteins | sample 1603411 | NCBI WGS metagenome assembly OLJW01 (sample SAMN04168659, study PRJEB22393) | human gut metagenome | biome: human gut microbiome; feature: stool | host: Homo sapiens | collected 2014-05-12 | reverse complement strand
GAGGGTATTGATTTGCCCGCGGATATTCTGACGGTCGAAGAAATGGTAGGTGCATTATGTCAATTCAATTAAATCATTTGACACACGTTTACAACGAAGGCACCACCTTTGAAAAAGTGGCATTGAACGATGTGACACTGGAGATTCAGACGGGCGAATTTATCGGCTTAATCGGGCATACCGGCTCAGGAAAATCCACGCTGATTCAGCATCTGAACGGCATTATTTCTCCTTCTTCGGGTGAAATTCTGCTGGACGGCGAAAATATCCATAAGGATAAGGCAAAGCTGAAGGAGGTGCGCAGACGGATTGGTCTGGCGTTCCAGTATCCTGAATATCAGCTGTTTGAAATGACAGTATATAAGGATGTTGCATTCGGCCCGACGAATCTGGGGCTGTCTGCGGAGCAGATTCATGAAAATGTGGTTGCGGCATTAAATATTGTAGGAATTGACGAGACGTTTTACGAAAAATCTCCGTTTGAGCTTTCCGGCGGGCAGAAGCGCCGTGTGGCAATCGCAGGCGTGCTGGCAATGAATCCGGAGGTGCTGATTCTGGATGAGCCTACCGCGGGGCTTGACCCCAAGGGCAGAGATGAAATTCTGGCGGCAATCCACAAGCTGCATGAGGAAAGAGGAATTACGGTTATTCTGGTGAGTCACAGTATGGAAGATGTGGCAAGACTGGTAGACCGTATTATCGTGATGCACAAGGGCAAGGTTGCTATGACAGGTACGCCCAGAGAGATTTTTTCTCATCCCATGGAGCTGGAGCAGATGGGACTGGCGGCACCGCAGGTTAGCTATGTTTTTGCAAAGCTGAAGGAAAAAGGCTATGATGTGCCGACGGATATTTATACGGTTGAGGAAGCAAGGGATGCCTTGTTAAAATTGGTAAAGCAGGTGAAAGCATGATTAGAGATATTACAATCGGTCAGTATTATCCTGCGGAATCTGCCATTCATAAGATGGACGCAAGGCTGAAGCTGATGATTACCTTTGTTTTTATTGTAACTTTGTTTTTGGTAAATACCTTTGTGGGGTATGTGTTTGTTATTGCCTGCATGGGGCTGACAATTCGGGCATCGAAGGTGCCGTTTAAATTTATGACACGCGGTTTGAAGAGTATTATCGTTATTATTCTTTTTACGGTGGTCATCAATCTGTTCATGACGCAGGGGGAGCATGTTCTGCTGCGCGTGGGCTTTTTGCGGGTGACAATGGAGGGGGTACTTCTGGCGGCGAAAATGTGCGTCCGTCTGGTGCTTCTGATTATCGGTTCCTCTGTGCTGACATTGACGACAACGCCCATTCAGCTGACAGATGCCATCGAATATATTTTGAAGCCCTTCAAAAGAATTGGTGTGCCTGCGCATGAAATTGCAATGATGATGACGATTGCACTGCGCTTTATTCCGACACTGCTGGATGAAACGGATAAGATTATGAAGGCGCAGCAGGCGAGAGGTGCCGATTTTGATACGGGCAATCTGATTCAGAAGGCGAAATCCCTGATTCCCATTCTGGTGCCTTTGTTTATTTCTGCATTCCGCAGAGCAGAGGAGCTGGCAATGGCGATGGAAGCAAGATGCTACCATGGGGATGAACACCGTACGAGAATGAACGTGATGACAATGAAAAGCAGCGATTACCGCGCGGCAGTGATGGCTGCGGTCTATACAGTTGTGATTATCGGGCTGCGGTTTGTGGCAAAGGCAGTGCCGTTTATTATTTAAGAAAGAAACACTCTCCAATCGGAGGGTGTTTTTTCAAAAAATACAAAAGAGAAGGGTGAAAGCATGATTGGTTTGGGAACACTTATCAATGTTGGCGCGATTATCATTGGAGGCCTGCTGGGGCTGTTTCTGGGACGAAACGTGAAGGTGCGCTATCAGGATATCCTTATGATTGCTGTTGGGATTTGTGTGCTGATGCTTGGCATTGGCGGCACAATGGAGCAGATGCTTTCGATTACGGATGGAAGGCTTGCCAGCGGCGGTTCTATGATGCTGATTATTACCATGGCGGTTGGCGCTTTGGCAGGCGAATGGATGAATATTGAGAAAAAGATGGAGCAGTTCGGTGTCTGGCTGAAAAAGAAAACCGGCAGCAACGGGGATAATGCCTTTGTGGATGCCTTTGTAACGACATCGTTGACGGTCTGCATTGGCGCAATGGCAGTGGTTGGGGCGATTCAGGACGGGATTTACGGCGATTATAGTATTCTGGCGGCAAAGGCAATTCTGGATTTGATTATTGTATTTATCATGACGGCTTCGATGGGAAAGGGGTGTATCCTTTCTGCGATTCCTGTTGGAATTTTTCAGGGACTGGTAACGCTTCTGGCAAGGCTGATTGAGCCCTTTATGACAGAGGCGGCATTGTCAAATCTTTCCTTTGTCGGCTCAGTGCTGCTGTTCTGTGTCGGAGTAAATCTGGTCTGGGGCAAAAAGGTGAAGGTGGCGAATCTGCTGCCGGCGATTCTGCTTGCGGTGCTGTGGAGCTTTGCGCCTTGGGCATAAAAAGGAGAATAGGATTGATGAAACGGATTTTACTGACAATCGCATACGATGGAACGAATTATTCCGGCTGGCAGAAGCAGAAGGATGAAGCGGTGATCACTGTGGAAGGCGAACTGACGAAGGCTTTGCGGCTGCTGTTCCGCAATCCTGCGTTGGAGTGCGTCGGCGCAAGCAGAACGGACGCAGGCGTGCATGCCTTGGGGCAGCGTGCGGTGATTGACGTGGAAACAAGTATCCCGGCGGAGAAAATCCCTCTGGCGATTCGCTCCTTTTTGCCTGCGGATATCGTGGTGACAAAGGCGGAGAAAGTTGCAGAGACATTTCACCCACGGTTTGACTGTGTGAAAAAAACGTACGAATATCGTTTCTGGAATGCGCCTGCGAAGAATCCGAAGGAACGGCTCTATTCCGCCTATGTGCAGAAGCCGTTGGATGTGGAGCGGATGAATGAGGGGGCAAAGGCATTTCTCGGAACGCATGATTTTGCGGCATTCTGTGCGGCAGGCGCGCAGGTTTCGACCACAGTGCGGACGATTTTTGACTGTCATGTGGAAAAGCAGGGAGAGAGTGTGCGGATTCTGGTGACGGGGGACGGCTTCCTTTACAATATGGTGCGGATTCTGGCAGGGACGCTGCTTGCGGTCGGCATGGGAAGGCTGGAGCCAAAGGCGGTTGCCGCAATCATCGCAGGGAAGGACCGCCGCGCCGCAGGGCAGACCGCGGAGCCGCAGGGCTTAACCCTTCTGGAGATTTTCTATGACGAAAAAGACCTGTACGAAGCAGCGAAAAATTGATAATTTAACAAAAATCTCTTGACACGGTCTGTATACAAGATTATAATATAAGGGCTGTTAATATGATTTTAAGGCTGAAAACAGCTTTAAATATATGTTTCTCAAGGTGGGACCCAATAAGTTATGTGTTTTGCGCATAATGGAGATCGACCGTATTCGTTCCTGCGTTGCGGCGAAGTCAACGGGTCAAACAAAATAATATGACAGGAGGTAAAAACCATGAGAACTACTTACATCGCTAAAGAAGCGGACATCGTAAAAAAGTGGTACGTGATTGACGCTGAAGGCGTAACACTGGGCCGTCTGGCTTCCGAAGTTGCATCTATTCTGAGAGGGAAAAACAAACCTCAGTATGCACCCAATGCTGACATGGGCGACTATGTTATTATTGTGAATGCAGAAAAAGTTGCTGTTACAGGCAAAAAGCTGGAACAGAAAATGTATCGTCACCACTCCGGTTGGACAGGCGGTCTGAAAGAAACAAGACTGGACAAAATGCTGGAAACACACCCCGAAAGAGTTATCGAGCACGCTGTAAAAGGTATGCTTCCTAAGAATGCTCTGGGCAGAAAGATGTTCGGCAAGCTGCATGTTTACGCAGGCGCAGAACACCCTCACGCAGCACAGAAACCCGAAACACTGGAATTCAAATTCTAATCGAAGGAGGAAAGCATAATGGCAGCAGCTAGATATTACGGCACAGGCAGAAGAAAATCTTCCGTAGCTAGAGTATACCTGGTACCCGGCAACGGTAAAATTACAATCAATAAAAGAGACATCGACGAATATTTCGGTCTGGAAACACTGAAACTGATCGTTCGTCAGCCTCTGGAACTGACAGAAACAGCAGCAAAATTTGACGTTATCGTTAACGTTTGCGGCGGTGGCTTTACAGGTCAGGCAGGCGCAATCAGACACGGTATCTCCAGAGCACTGCTTCAGGCAGATGGTGACTACAGACCTTCTCTGAAAAAAGCAGGCTTCCTGACAAGAGACCCTCGTATGAAAGAAAGAAAGAAACCGGGTCTGAAAGCAGCAAGACGCGCACCTCAGTTCTCCAAGAGATAATTACGCGTTTCAAAAAGCATTTACAGAAATCCTCAAAACCTTGTGTTTTGGGGATTTTTTACTTGGCATTTTTTCCGAAAGGGATTAAAATTCTGTTATAAAAGCGTTCAAAGCCGACAAATCCTATCAAAAATATTGACGGGAAAACAAAAATAAGTTAAATTACTTATGTAAAGTATACAGGTGCAGAGGCACTTTCTCAAAGATTTCAATGACTTCGGAGGGATATATGTGACGAAAGAGCATGGAAAGAAGAAAAACAGACTGGAAGGTATCGCCCGTTTTATTGTAGAAAAACGCAAGGCGATTTATTTGATTTATATTTTACTGGCGATTTTTTGTTGCTTCTCCGCAGGATGGGTTTCGGTAGACAACACGCTGACGGACTATCTGGCGGATGATACGGAAACGAGCCGCGGCCTCAAGCGGATGGAGGAGGAATTTATTACCTATGCAACGGCGGAGGTTATGGTGGATAACATTTCGTATGCCGATGCGGAGGTGCTTTGTGATACTCTGGAGGATATCGAAGGGGTGAAATCCATCACCTTTGATGATACAACCAAGCATTATGTGGATGGGGCGGCGCTCTTTTCTGTTACCTTTGACGGAGAGAACGACGATCCGCTTTGTGAGGAATCCTTACATAAAATCGAAACGGAAATGCAGGACTATGATGCGTATATTTCTGCGGAGCTGGGCAACACCAAGGCGGAAACCATCGCGAAGGAAATCAATGTTGTTATGGTGCTGACCTGCGGCATTATTCTGGCGGTGCTGCTGTTTACCTCCCGTACCTATATGGAAGTGCCTGTTATGATTATGACCTTTGGCGCGGCGGCGATTCTGAATAAGGGGAGCAACTTTATGTTCGGGGAAATCTCCTTCGTTTCGGACTCCATTGCGATTGTATTGCAGCTTGCGCTGGCGATAGACTATGCGATTATCCTATGCCACAGATATATGGAAGAAAGAGAGAGTAGCGAGCCGATGGATGCCGTTGTTGCGGCGCTTTGCAAGGCAATTCCCGAAATTTCCGGCAGCTGCTTGACAACGCTTTCCGGCTTGGCTGCGATGGCATTTATGCACTTCCAGATTGGTCTGGATATGAGTATGGTGCTGATTAAGGCGATTATTCTGAGTATTCTGTCTGTATTCACGCTGATGCCGGGTCTTTTGTATTCCTTCAGCAGCAAAATCGACAGCACACATCACAGAAATTTTGTGCCGAATATTACAGGCTTTACGAATGTTGTCATTCGTCTGCGCCATGTAACACCGATTATTTTTGCAGTCTGCCTGATTGCGTCCTTTCTGATTTCGCAGAACTGCCCTTATGTATACAGCTATGAGCATCTGACGACCTATACGAAGAATGATTCGCAGATTGCGGAGGAAAAAATCAAGGATACCTTTACGGCATCGAATATCCTTGCACTGCTGATTCCCAGCGGAGATTATGAGAAGGAGCAGCAGCTGGCGGAGGCGCTGGAGGCAATGCCGGAGGTGGATACGGTTACGAGCCTGGCGACCACAGAGGCGGAGGAAAAGGACGGCGAAACCCTGCATCTGGGAGATAAGATGACACCCAGAGAGCTGGCGGAATTTGCCGATATTGATATTGAGCTGGTGGATTTGCTGTATACGGCGTATGCGGTGGATCAGAAGGAATACGGGCATATCGTGGGTGGTATCGACCATTACGGGGTACCTCTGATTGATATGTTTGAATTTATTTATGATGAGATACAGGACGGCGCAGTTTCTCTGGATGCTGAACAGCAGAAGGATTTAGATGACCTGTATGATGAGCTGACAGACGGGAAGGACCAGCTGAACAGCGGAAAATACAGCCGTCTGGTTATGGATTTGAATGTATCGCAGGAGAGCGAGGAAACCTTTGCTTTTCTGGACAAGGCAAGACAAACGGCGCAGAATTATTATGGGGATGATGTGCTTCTGGTCGGCAATGCGACAAGCAACTTCGACCTTTCCGCAACCTTTGGGGAGGATAATACCCTAATCAGCATCCTTTCTATTGTGTTCGTTATGATTGTTCTGCTCCTGACGTTCCAGTCGGCGGGGGTTCCGTTTATTCTGATTCTGGTGATTCAGGGCAGTGTATGGATGAACTTTACCTACCCGACCCTGCGTGGCACGCCCATTTTCTTCATGAGCTATCTGGTTGTCAGCTCAATTCAGATGGGTGCGAATATTGACTATGCGATTGTTATCACGAACCGTTATATGGAGCTGCGTCAGAAGATGCCGAAGATTGAGGCCATGAAGCAGTCGCTGAATCTGGCGTTCCCGACGATTTTCACTTCAGGGAGTATCCTTGCGGCGGCAGGTACGGCAATCGGGTTCCTTTCTTCGGATGGGGCGATTTCCGGTATCGGTATCTGCTTAGGCAGAGGGACATTGCTTTCTATTCTGCTGGTTATGGGAATTTTGCCGCAGCTTTTGCTGTTGGGTGATTTCATCATTGATAAGACCTCCTTCAAGAAGCCGGAGAGGAAGGAAAAGAAGGCGAATGAGGAGGAAAATGAGGAGAAGAAAGAAAACGTGCCAATCGGAAAGGAGGCGGTGGAAGGTGCATAAGGGACTGAAAAAAGGAATTGCCGTTCTGGCGGCTGCGGTGCTCTTTTGCGGCAGCACTCCTGTGGATATCTATGCGGCGAATACGGTGACGATTTCCACGAGAAAGGACTTTCTCCGCTTTGCGAAAAATTGTACCTTGGACAGCTGGTCGGCAGGGAAAACCGTTGTGCTGACGGCGGATATTGATTTGGGACGCGTGAATTTTTCACCCATCCCGATTTTCGGGGGCACCTTTGAAGGCAACGGGCATACGATTTCGGGGCTGAATCTGGAGCAGGATGGCTCTCAGCTTGGCTTATTCCGCTATGTTGCGGAGGGTGGCGTTGTGAAAAACCTAAAGGTCGAGGGGAACGTAACCCCCGGCGGCAGCAGAAGCAGCATCGGCGGTATTGTCGGTGAAAACAACGGCACGATTACGGGATGCAGCTTTGACGGTACAGTGGAAGGCAAGGATACGGTCGGCGGTGTTGTCGGCAAAAATAAAGGCGAGGTGCGCGAATGCAGTGCATCAGGCGAAATTCACGGTGAGCTGTCTGTCGGCGGCATTGCAGGCGAAAACAACGGTTTTCTGGCGGAATGCAGAAATGAGGCGGATGTCAATACCGAATACGAGGAAAAAAAGCAGGAGCTTTCCGACATTGATACAGATGCGGCGGCAATTCTGGAAAAATACAGAATTTCAAAGGAGAACACCGAGCGCAGCAATCTGACCTATACGGATATTGGCGGCGTGGTCGGTTTCAGCGATGGCGTGGTGCAGGGCTGCGACAACTATGGCGAGGTTGGCTATCCGCATGTCGGTTATAATATCGGCGGTGTGGCAGGCAGACAGTCCGGCTATCTTCTGGGCTGCGACAACAACGCAGCGGTACACGGAAGAAAGGATATCGGCGGGATTGTTGGGCAGGCAGAGCCGTATCTCTGGCTGAATACCTCGGCGGACAGATTGGACGAGGTACGCGATAATCTGGATATTCTGCATGATATGGCAAATCAGCTTCTGGATGATACCAATGGTCTGGGGGACGATGTTGAGGTTTACCTGAACGGGATGTCCGACCATTCCGAAACGGCGAGCGACCGCGCAAGAGAGGTCAAGAATCAGCTGCAGGATTTTGCGGATGATAATATTGACGAAATCAATACATGGACGGCACTGCTTTCCGATACCATGCGAAAGCTGGAGGACCCGATGAATGGTCTGTCGGATGGAATCGAGGACTTAGGCAAGAATATGCAGGATTTAGGCGATGCTTTTTCTCCGCTGAAAAAGGATTTGCCTGAGATTGACGGTCTGGAGGATGTGGAAGCGCAGGTAGAGAAGATGCAGCGGACACAACGGCAGCTTGCGCAGGCGGTACAGACGCTTTTGCAGGAGCAGAAGGCGCTCAGGGATGCCATTGCCGCAGGCGATCAGGAAAAGGTACGGGAAATCATGCAGCAGATTACGGCAACCCTGCAGCAGATGATGGGATTGCAGCGGCAGCTTCTGGAGGAGCAGAAGGAGCTTGCAGGGCTTCTGGCGGATTTGCCGGATGATGTGAAGGATGCGGCGGATATTGTGCAGAGAAGGCTGAAAAGAACCATTGCCAACGCGCAGGATGCATTGGATGATATTGCTGATACAACGGAAAACATTGCGGATTCCATGCGTGATATGAGTGATATTATTTCGGATCTGGCGAATGAAGATCCGGCAACCTTTGTGAAGCTGGGGGATGATTTTCAGGAATCGAGCGATGCGCTGTTTGATTCCATGGGAGATATCTCGGATGATTTGAAGGGGCTGCGTGAGTCTCTGAAAAGCGGCAGACAGACCCTGACGGCGGATATCCGCAGCATAAGCGATCAGTTCCAGAAGATTATGAATCTGCTGTTTGACGAAATAGATGATTTGCGGGATGGCGCGGATAAGGATTTGGATGATATCTTTATTGATGTTTCCGATGAGGAAATCAACCGCACGAAGCAGGGAAAGATTGCGAGTAGCCATAACTACGGCGAGGTTGAGGGCGACCGCAACGCAGGTGGTATTGCGGGTGCGATGTCGATTGACCTTGCGATTGACCCGGAGGATGATATTGCACATCCAAAAACATTGAGCTTTACCTATCGCATGAAGGTGATTTTGCAGGACTGCATCAATGACGGCAAGATTACGGGCAAGAAGGACTGCGTCGGGGGCGTGGTCGGCTATGCGGAAAGCGGTACGGTATATCGTTGTGAAAACTACGCAGAGGCGGAAAGCACAACAGGCAATTATGTCGGCGGCATTGCAGGCTTTAGCGAGGGCACGATTCGCAGCAGCTATGCCAAGGGCAGCATGACCGGCGGACAATATGTCGGCGGCATTGCCGGCAAGGGCGAAAATGTATATGATTCCTGCGTCATTGCGACCGTAGACGGGGACGAAAAGCTAGGCGTTGTGCTGGGCGGTGCGGAGGATACCGACAGCCTGCGCGGTAATTATTACGCAGAGCAGGATTTGGGCGCAGTGGACGGCATCAGCTATGCAGGAAAGGCGGAGCCGATTTCCTATGAGGCTATGAAGGAAATCAGCGGAATTCCCAAGCGCTTTATCAGCTTTACCGTAAACTTTATTGCGGACGGCAAAACAGTGGAAACCCAGGAGGTGCCTTACGGCATGGAAACGAGCCGCATCAAGCTGCCGGATATTCCCGAAAAGAAGGGGAGCTTCGGCACATGGGCGGCGTTTGAAACCGATACCGTACAGGGCGATATCAAAATCGAATGTGCATATACGCCTTATGTTACGGTTGTTTCCAGCATGGAAAAGAACGAAAGCGGTAAGATGTCCCTTGCGCTGGCGGATGGTGACTATACCGATGAGGCAGAGCTGCATATCTTTGCAAATGCGGAGGAAGCGGCACCTGCGCAGGCAAAGGGCAAGACGGTTGTGTATGATGTGATTCTGGAGGACAGAGACCTTTCCGATACGGAAAAAACCACCTTGCGTCTTTTGAATGAGGATAAGGAGAAGGTTTCCGTTTGGCAAAAGAACGGCGAAGACTGGAAGGAATTGGATACGAAGAATCGTGGGAAATATGTGGTCTGCAAGATTGACGGCACGGAAGGCACGCTTTGCATCAGCTACGAGGGTGCAGCGAAAAAGACGATGCTGTTTGTCTGCATGGCAGGCATTGCGGCGGTTGCTGTGATTTTCGGTGCTGTGAAGCTGAAAAAGGGCAGAAAGCAGAAAAAGCAGACAGGAACAGAAGAATAAAAATATTTTGAGGACGGCGGCTTTTCCTTTTAGGCTTGCCGTCCTTATGTTATACTGGAGAAAAAGAGGTGAGCGTATGAAGAACGGCAAATATTGTATTTTGATTGCAGATGATGAAAAGGAAATTCGGGATATTTTGCGGCTGCTGCTGGAGGGCGAAGGCTATGCGGTGCTGACTGCGGAAGATGGCAGAGAAGCGATCGCAGAAGCGGCGGCGGAGGTTGATTTATATATTCTGGATGTGAATATGCCGGAGGTATCAGGATTCCCTGCGGCGGCGGAAATTCGCAAGCACTTTGATGCGCCGATTGTTTTTCTGACGGCGTATTCCACAGAATCGGATAAGGTGATGGGCTTTTCTGTCGGGGCAGATGATTATATCATAAAGCCGTTTTCCAATATGGAGCTGCTGATGCGCGTGAAGGCGATTCTGCGGCGAAGCAGCGGTGCAAAAGCACCTGTGGTGACAGAGAAAATTCCCTTTGCGGATTTGATTCTGGATACGGAGAGCCGCTCTGTTTCCAGACAGGGGGAAATGATTCCGCTGACATATACGGAGTTTCAGATTTTGGAGCTTCTTGTGACGCATAAAAAGAAGATTTATTCCCTGGAAAATATCTATCAAAGCATCTGGGGAGAGGATGCCGTTGGCGACAGTGCGATTATGGTGCATATCAAAAATATCCGCAAGAAGCTGGGGGATGATTCCAGGAACCCGAAATATATCAAGACGGCGTGGGGACGGGGGTATTATGTTGACCAATGAGAATGGAAGGAAAACAAAGCGGCTTTCGCGCGAGATTCTGGGACTGCTGCTGATTACGGCAGTGATTGCGCTGTTTTTCTGGGGCTTTTTATATCTGACGGCAAATTCCATTTCCGAAACCTATTTCACAGAGCGCAACCTGCAGCCCTCAGAGGGACAATGGCTGACATTGCGAGCATGGATTCGCAGTGTGAGCCTGCTTTCGACGGTGATTCTGTTTCTGGTGCTGTTTCTGTTCCTGCTGGGGCAAAAGCTGGCGTAT
>OLJW01003672.1_pt1 | contig 11288 bp, 11 predicted proteins | sample 1603411 | NCBI WGS metagenome assembly OLJW01 (sample SAMN04168659, study PRJEB22393) | human gut metagenome | biome: human gut microbiome; feature: stool | host: Homo sapiens | collected 2014-05-12 | reverse complement strand
CTTTTACTTTCTGAACAACTACCGCACCTTCTTTACCAGCGTTGGCTACGATCTGGCGCAACGGTTCTTCGATAGCGCGTTTAACGATTTCGATACCGGTTGTTTCGTCTTCGTTTTCACCCTTCAGACCTTCCAGTGCTTCGATAGCACGGATATAAGCAACACCACCACCAGGAACCGTACCTTCTTCGATAGCGGCGCGAGTTGCATGCAGAGCATCGTCAACACGGTCTTTCTTTTCTTTCATTTCAACTTCAGAAGGAGCACCTACATACAATACGGCAACACCACCGGCCATCTTAGCCAGACGTTCCTGCAGTTTTTCTTTATCGTAGTCGGAAGTCGTATTTTCGATCTGAGTCTTGATCTGGCCGATACGAGCCTGGATAGCATCCTTATCGCCTGCTCCGTTTACGATAGTAGTCGTGTCTTTGTCTACCGTAACCTTTTCAGCCGTACCCAGCATATCCATAGTAGCACCTTCCAGCTTTAAGCCTTTTTCTTCGGAGATCACAACGCCACCTGTCAGGACAGCGATATCTTCCAGCATAGCTTTACGACGATCGCCGAAGCCCGGAGCCTTGACAGCACAGATCTTCAAAGAACCACGCAGACGGTTTACAACCAAAGTTGCCAATGCTTCGCTATCGATATCTTCAGCGATGATCAACAGAGGACGACCGCTCTGAACTGCCGGTTCAAGGATAGGCAGCAAATCTTTCAATACAGAGATCTTCTTGTCGTAGATCAGGATATACGGATTTTCCATCTCGCATTCCATCTTTTCCGTGTTGGTTACAAAATACGGAGAGATATAACCACGATCGAACTGCATACCTTCTACCACGTCTACTGTTGTTTCCGTGCCTTTAGCTTCTTCTACAGTGATAACACCTTCAGTTTTTACTCTCTGCATAGCTTCAGCGATCAGTTTACCGATAGCTTCGTCACCGTTAGCAGAAATCTTGGCAACATGCTCGATCTTTTCGAACTGGTCACCAACAGCTTCAGACTGGGCAGCGATGCTTTCTACGACTTTAGCCACCGCTTTGTCGATACCACGTTTCAAGTCCATAGGGTTGGCACCCGCCGTTACATTCTTCAGACCGACACCGATAATAGACTGTGCCAGAACTGTTGCAGTTGTCGTACCGTCACCGGCATTGTCGTTAGTCTTGGAAGCGACTTCCTTAACCAACTGAGCACCCATGTTTTCAAACGGGCAAGCAACTTCAACTTCTTTAGCTACCGTTACACCGTCTTTTGTAATGTGCGGAGCACCGAATTTCTTTTCGATGATCACATTACGTCCCTTCGGACCCAGTGTTACTTTTACTGCGTTAGCCAATTCATCCACACCTTTCTTCAGAAGGTCGCGGGCATCCATATCGTATTTAATTTCTTTTGCCATGATTATATTATTTTTTTATTGTATATGTTATGTTAGCTATTTATAAAAATAATTTGATTTTTTTCTATAAAATAAAAAGATTCTAAGCAATCAATTTGCCTAGAATCTTTTTACACATATTCAAATTTACTTTATGCTTTCAATCCCTTACGAACTAACGCTCTCTTAAGTGCCAACTCTGCCCTTGCAATATCAATATCTGCGCTCTTAGCTTCAAGTCTCTTTCTTGCTCTCTCTTCCGCTTTCTTTGCACGTTCAACATCGATATCTTCCGGCCATTCTGCAACTTCTGCCAGGATACTCATGGTTGTTTCTGTGACTTCCACAAATCCTTTTAATAATGCCGCTTTCTTCTTGGTTCCGTCTTCTTCTGTGATCGTTAAGACTCCAGGTGCGATGATCATCGTCATCGGAATGTGTCTTGCGTAGATTCCGACTTCTCCTTCGGTTGTATTTAACTCAACGAATGTGACATCTCCTGTATAAAATGAGCGTTCTGGTGTAATGACTTCTAATTTCATTGTGTTTTCAGCCATAGGATCACCTACTTATTTCTTGCTGCAAAACGTTCTACAACTTCTTCAATGGTTCCTGCATTCAAGAACATTCCTTCTGGAATCTCATCGTGTTTTCCTTCTAAGATTTCTTTGAATCCCTGGATCGTATCACTTAAGGATACATACTGTCCTGGTTTTCCAGTAAACTGTTCGGCTACGAAGAATGGCTGTGATAAGAATCTCTGTACCTTTCTTGCGCGGTCTACGACCAGTTTCTCGTCTTCTGAAAGTTCATCCATACCTAAGATTGCAATGATATCCTGTAATTCTTTGTATTTTTGCAGAATCTCCTGAACACCACGAGCTACTTTGTAATGTTCTTCTCCAACGACTTTTGGATCGAGAATTCTGGATGTTGATTCCAATGGATCTACTGCTGGATAAATTCCCATCTCTGAGATCGCACGTGATAATACAGTTGTTGCATCCAGATGGGCAAATGTTGTTGCTGGTGCTGGGTCTGTTAAGTCATCGGCTGGCACATAAACTGCCTGTACGGATGTAATAGATCCGTTCTTTGTAGATGTGATACGTTCCTGTAGAGCACCAACTTCATTTGCCAGTGTTGGCTGATAACCTACGGCTGATGGCATACGTCCTAACAGCGCTGATACCTCTGATCCTGCCTGTACATAACGGAAAATGTTATCGATGAATAATAACACGTTCTGTTTTTCCTGATCACGGAAATATTCTGCCATGGTAAGTCCTGTCTGGGCAACTCTCATACGAGATCCAGGTGGCTCATTCATCTGTCCAAAGACTAAGGCTGTATTTTTGATAACTCCGGATTCTGTCATTTCATTCCAGAGGTCATTTCCTTCTCTTGAACGTTCTCCTACACCTGTGAAGATGGAATATCCACCATGTTCTGTTGCGATATTATGAATCAGTTCCTGAATTAAGACTGTCTTACCAACTCCAGCACCACCAAACAGACCGATCTTACCACCTTTTGCATATGGAGCTAAAAGGTCGATGACTTTAATACCTGTCTCAAACATTTCTACAACAGGGCTCTGGTCTTCAAATTTAGGTGGTTCACGATGGATCGCCCATTTTTCTTCTGATTCTACAGGTTCTCCTTTATCAATTGCTTCTCCAAGTACGTTAAACATACGTCCTAATGTCTGTTTTCCAACTGGAACTTTGATTGGTCCACCAGTTGCTGTGACTTCCATTCCTTTGTGAAGTCCTTCACTGGCTGCTAACAGGATACAGCGCACAGTACGATTTCCCATATGCTGTTCCACTTCCATAACAACTTCTTTTCCTTTATTAACAACGGTCAAGGCGTCATGAATCAAAGGGAGCTGTTCAGTTTCAAATTCTACGTCGATTACTGGACCAAGAATCTGTACGATTTTTCCTTTTTCCATTTTATTTCCCTTCCTTCACTGTTACTCTTTCTTTAATGATTTAGCTCCGGCACACACCTCAGTGATCTCCTGAGTGATCGCTGCCTGACGAGCACGGTTATACATAAGTCCCAGTGATCTTATCATTTCTCTCGCACTCTTGCTTGCACCTTCCATCGCCATCATTCTGGCGTTTAATTCACTGGAAAATGATTCTACCATCGCACCATAGACAAGTCCTTTGATATAGTTTGGTGCCAGGCGGTCAAGCACCGCCTTTACGGATGGCTGAAATTCTGTCATATGTGATCTCTTTCCTTTTCCTGCAAACTCATACTGATCTGGGTTTAATGGTAACACACGGATCATCTTTGGTTCTGAGGTAATGGATGTGATCATCTTAGTATAGATAATATAGACTTCGTCAAGTTCTCCTGATACATATTCCTCGATCATTTTTTCTGCAATTCTTCTTGCTCTGTAGATCGTAGGATCTTGTGTTGTATAGAAGAAATCCTCGTCCATCTGGGCTGCATTTCTTCGTCCGAAATAATTACGTCCCATATATCCAATCACGAACAGTTTATCATCTTCATTAATATTCTCTTCTGCCATTTTTGTAATGTTATGATTATAGGCCCCGGCAAGTCCACGGTCTGCAGTCATCACAAGATATCCTTTTTTTGGATGTTCTTTCTTTCTTTTGTTTAAGAAAATGTGCTGAAGATCTGGCGTATGTGCCATGATATCAAGCAGAGATGCCTGAAGCATTTCAAAGTATGGAGTTGTGGCATCTAACTGCTTTCTTGCTTTCTTTAATTTGGAAGATGAAATCAGATACATCGCATTTGTAATCTTTAATGTATCTTCGATACTGTTCATCCTTGTTTTAATTTCTCTGATATTTGCCATAGTGATCACCTACTTTAAATAGGCTTCTATCGCCTCTTGGATCTCTTTTGCAATGTCATCTGTTAAGACTTTGCCTTCGTCGATCTTCTTCACTGTCTCTGGATATTTCTGTTCAAAGAATGCTGTCATTTCTTCTGTCTCTGCCTTTAATTCTTTGACTGGAACATCATTTAACATCTTATGACCTGCTGCAAACAGAAGTAAAATCTGTTTATGTAATGCCATTGGATGGTACAATGGCTGTTTTAACAGTTCGATCAGATGAGATCCATAATTTAATGTTGCTTTTGTTCCATCGTCAAGGTCTGAACTAAACTGTGTAAATACCTCAAGTTCTCGATACTGAGCTAAGTCAATACGAAGGTTTCCGGCTACTTTCTTCATGATCTTTGTCTGTGCTGCTCCACCTACACGGGATACAGAAAGTCCAACATTGACCGCTGGTCTTACACCGGAGAAGAATAACTCACTTTCAAGGAAGATCTGTCCGTCTGTGATAGAGATTACGTTTGTAGGAATGTACGCGGATACGTCTCCTGCCTGTGTTTCGATGATCGGTAATGCTGTGATTGATCCACCACCAAGTTCATCACTTAATCGACAAGAACGTTCTAGTAATCTTGAATGTAAGTAGAATACATCTCCAGGATAAGCTTCACGTCCAGGTGGACGATCCAGCAGTAAGGAAATTGCACGATAAGCAACGGCGTGCTTAGACAGATCATCATATACGATCAAAACGTCTTTTCCCTGATGCATAAAATGCTCTGCGATCGCTGTTCCTGCATATGGTGCAATGTACTGTAAAGATGCAAGGTCACTTGCAGATGCGGATACTACGATAGAGTAATCCATAGCACCATGTTTACTTAATGTTGTTACGATCTGTGATACTGTTGATGCTTTCTGTCCGATTGCTACATAAATACAGATAACATCCTGTCCTTTTTGATTTAAGATCGTATCAACTGCGATCGATGTTTTACCTGTCTGACGGTCACCGATGATCAGCTCACGCTGTCCACGTCCGATTGGGAACATAGAGTCAATCGCTAAGATACCTGTCTGTAATGGCTGGTCAACAGATTTTCTGTCGATAACTCCTGCTGCCTCATGTTCAATTGGTCTTCTCTCGTCAGTTTTAATCTCACCTTTTCCATCGATTGGTTCTCCGATTGCATTAACGACACGTCCGATCATAGCATCTCCAACCGGGATATCTGCCTGTACACCGGTTCTTGCTACTTTAGATCCTTCCATTAATCCATGATCGGAACCAAGTAAAACACAACCGATACAGTTTCTTTCAACATTCAATACAAGTCCATGGACACCTGTTTCAAATACAACAAGCTCTCCATACATTGCCTGGTCCATTCCATAGACTGTTGCAATACCATCTGCGATCTGAATGATTCTTCCTTCTTCTTTGACCTCAGTTTTCTGGTCATAGTTTTCAATTTGATCTTTTAATACAGAAACGACTGTTTCTGGATTGATACTGCTCACCTGATCCTCACCTCCATGTAAGTTTCTGCTGTAATTTTCTCATTTTTCCACTCAGGCTGTTATCATAAACGTGGTCTCCAACTTTCAGTACAAAACCACCGATCAAGTCTTTCTCTTCTTTTAAAGTAAGCTCTACCTTGTCCGCCTGATATTGTTTCATAAGATACTGTTTGATTCGCTCAAGCTGTTCGTCTTTTGGCATTGTCACATAGTCAAACTCTGCCTTGATGATCTTATCTGTCTTGTGTTTTAGTTCATCATAATACTCAACTGCCTCGTCAAAACTAGCGATATCATCATTATCACATACAACTTTTAAGAAACTTTTTATATCATCAGAAAACAACTTTTCCACCACATTTTCTTTTTCTTTCTTTGTGATCGTTGGATTCTCTAATGCACTTAAAAGCTCTTCATTTTCATGAAGCATGTCCTGTGCTTTTTGTAAACTTTCTTTTTTGATTCCAAGTTCAAACAATACCTGTCCATACGTCATGGAAATTCTCTTCATATGCTAGACACCTGCCTCTTTCAGGAAATCATCCAAAAGCTTTTCGTTGCCTTTGTCGTTTGCTTCTTTTTCCACAACTTTCGAAGCTGCCATAAGTGCGATACCTGCGATCTCTGTCTGAAGACCTGCGATCGTCTTTTGTTTCTCAGCTTCAATGTCTTTACGGGCATTTTCTTTCATAAGAGCAATCTCTTCTTTTGTCTGATCCATCTTATTCTGGTATTCATTCTTGGCTCTTGCTCTTGCGTCGGAAACGATCTGTCCTGCCTCATCCTTTGCCTGTGCAAGGTTTTTCTCATATTCCTGCTTGATCTCTTCTGCTTCAGCTTTCGTCTGTGCTGCATCATCTAAGTCACTTGAGATCATTTTTTTTCTTTTCTCCATGACCTCACTGACTGGACCAAATAAGAATTTTCTAAGCAAGAGATAAAATACGACAATGTTGACGATCGGCCAGATAATGCCCCAGTCTAATTTCAGAAACATATCTTCCGCCTCCTACTTCTATTTCATTACGATCAACAGAATCGCAACAACTAATCCATAAATTGATGTAGCTTCGGCTAATGCACAACCAAGTAATAATGTTTTATTGATATTTCCAGCTTCTTCTGGCTGTCTTGCGATTGCTCCAAGTGCTCCATTTGTTGCAACACCGATACCAATACCTGCTCCTAAACCTGTTAATACTGCAATTCCTGCTCCAATAGCTGCTAATCCCATAGTTCTAATCTCCTTTTAAATAAAAATTAAATTTGTGTATCTGTCATGATACATCTTACTCAATTGATTCACTGATAAACAGTGATGTTAACAATACAAATACATATGCCTGCAACAATCCATCGAAAAAGTCGAAGTAACAACTAAATGGTAATGGCACGATCGCTGGTGCGATATGTGTGATCAATTCCATCAAAACGAATGCTCCTAAGACATTTCCAAAAAGTCGCATACACAGTGATAACGGTCTTGTAAATAATTCAAGGATGTTAATGGCCGCCATCATTGGCATAGGTTCCACATAACTGTGTATATACCCCTTCAATCCTTTCTCGTGGATTCCAGAATATATGATCAAAAACAAACTGATGATCGCTAATCCTGCGGTAACATTCAGATCTTTCGTTGGCGGTTTCGCTCTGAAAAATCCCGAAATATTTGCGCAGCCAAGATAAATCAGAATTGTTCCAAGAAACGGTATGTAACGTTTCCCTTTTTCGCCGACCAGACCACCGATGAAGTTATAGATGAAACCGACTAAGGCTTCCACATAAACTTGCGGTCCTTCTGGTATGACTTTCAGGTTCCGTACGAATATGATGCAGAGCAACACTACGATTGCCATGATCACCCATGTTGTTACGGCTGACTGCGGTACTGGAATACCTCCACCGATGGGGATCGTAAAGCTTGTCTTAAGTGACAACTCTTCCATCAGATAATCTCCCAATGAACCCATTTTCTCCTCACCTTCTTTAATTTTAATTTTTTGCAGAGATTCAAGGGTTTAATTCCTGCAAAAGTAAAAGAGTGTCTACGATATATCTTGTAAACACCCTTGTTCTGGAAGTTATTTTATTCCTCAAATTTTTATTTGTCAATTCTTTTTCCGTTAAGATTGTGTTTGTTTTTTGTTTAATACTTACAAAGAACCACTTCTAAATTTAGTAAAAAGCACCAAAACATAAGGGTTTTCAGTGTATACAAATGAACATTGGTCAGTTTTTTTGTGTTAAGATCTGATAATTTTTTTCTGCTTCTTAACTGAATCTTAACTGTTTTTTATCATCTTCAAAGTGATTTTGTATACAAAAAAAGACATGCAAACTGTTGATCACTTCTAAAAAACTGTCTGCATATCTTCTTTATTCATATGGCTTATATCTTATTTTTATATAGCTTTGATTTTCTCTTCTAGTCTTCGATCATATTGATACGACGAATGTGTCTCTCATCATTTGAGAATTCTGTCTCAAGGAATGTATCAACGATATCAAGTGCTAAACCTTCTCCAACAACACGTGCTCCCATTGCAAGAATGTTTGCATCATTATGTTCTCTTGTTGCGTGTGCGCTGAATGTGTCACTGCAAAGTGCTGCACGGATTCCTTTGATCTTATTCGCTGTAATAGAGATTCCGATTCCTGTTCCACAGATTAAGATTCCCTGTTTTACTTCTCCGTCTTTGACTGCATTCGCAACTGCTTTTGCATAAACTGGATAATCGCAGGATTCTTCTGAATAGCATCCATAATCTTTCACTGCATATCCTTTTTCTTCCAGATGTTTGATAACTGCCTGTTTTAATGCATACCCACCGTGATCACTACCAATACCTATCATTTTGTTTCCTCCTAGTCTTTCTTGCCATATTTTCTTAACTAAACGGGCAATCTGTTCAAAACAGCGCTCGTAGTCGTCATCTTCCATGCCATATGGGTCAATGATCGCACCTTCCACTCTGGCATATTCGTTCAATGTCGCGATCTCTTTGTATCCATGATATTCTTCTAAGATCTTATCTTTCTGCTCTTCTGTCATGGTTAAGATCAGATCGCTTTCTTCTACTTCTTCCTGCGTAAGCTGCGCCGACCGAAAATCAAGACTTTCAATCCCGCATGTCTTTATTACCATGTCTGCTGCTTTGACATGGACAGGTTCTGGAAATAATACGACCAACCCTCTTGAGATTACTTCAACATTCTTCTGATCTGCATCCAAAAGATACTGGCGAAGAATCGACTCTGCAATAAAGCTTCGGCACGTATTATTCGTACTCACCATTATTATCTTCTTCAAAATATTCTCCTTTTTAAATACGGAGGATTTCATGTCCTGCTGCTTTTACCATACGGTTCATAATCGCCTCACTTAAGGGTTCACCTTCAAATCCTTCGGAATAGATCATATCAACATCCTTATGGTCAAATTCTCTTAATACATCATATAAATGTGCTGTCACTGTCTCAAGATGTGCTCTCTGTCCTACAGAAACAACTTCATCTGCCTCATAGAGATCTTTTGTCTCATCCGATGCAATGATTCCTATCTTCTTACCCTGTTCCTTTTGTTCTTTCGCAAGCTGATTGATATGATCGACGACTTTCTCCTGATCATCGCCTAATACAAGCACCATCTCCGCCTTTGGTGCATAGTGTTTGTACTTCATTCCAGGTGCTCTTGGAATTCCGTGATCGCTTGCTTTTAAAGATGTATTCATCAATACTTCACACCCAAGAAATTCTTCCATGGACTCCTTTGTGATCCATCCTGGTCTTAGGATCACTGGAACTATTTCTGTAAAATCAATGATCGTTGATTCTACACCTACCATAACAGCTCCCCCATCTAAGATCATCGGAATCTTTCCATGAAGATCTTCCATGACATGTTCTGCTTTTGTCGGACTTGGACGCCCAGATGTATTCGCACTTGGTGCTGCGATCGGCACTCCTGATCTTCTGATCAGCTCTAATGCAACTGGATGATCCGGCATACGGATCGCTACTGTATCAAGTCCGCCTGTCACACAATCTGGTACCTGATCCGCTTTCTGCAAGATCACCGTCATAGGTCCCGGCCAGAAATGTTCCATCGCACGTCTTGCATTGTCTGGAATCTCTTTGACCAGAGATTCTACCATCTGCATATCACATACGTGAAGGATCAATGGATTATCGGAAGGTCTTCATTTTGCTGCATAAATCTTTCTTGCCGCATCAGGAAACAATCCATTACCTCCAAGGCCATAGACAGTCTCTGTTGGAAATGCTACAAGTTCGCCTTCTTTAATCAGTCTTCCGGCTTCTTCCATGTCCTTTTTGCAATCTTCCATATTATTAATTTTTACAAGTCTTGTTTCCATATTAAACTCTCCTGACTTTTAATCTTTCTTCAATGATTAAATGTAGTCATTTGGATTTATTATAACATTAAATATGGAAAAAATAAAGTATTGCACCATTGAGACTTCGCAATTTATACTTTTGATACTTACATCATATAATGATTAATAAAAAGAAAAAGGATGTTCTTCCTATGAATCAACAACATCGTTTCATCTTCTGGGGTGTTCTTCTGATCGTCGTTTTATTATCTGTTTCTTCTATTACATTCCCTATCTTTGTTGCACAGACTGTCAAGAATCAAAATGTGATCTGTATCGATGCCGGACATGGCGGTTCTGATCCTGGGAAGGTTGGAAATTCGAATATTTTAGAAAAGGATATCAACCTTTCTCTTGCATTAAAGCTTCAAAAACTTCTGGAAAAGAAAAATTATAAAGTATATATGACAAGAAATGGGGACTATAATCTTGCGGATTCGAAAGAAAATGAGAAACGAAGTGATCTATCCAATCGAAAGCAGCTCATTTTTGAGAATGATCCTATGGCAGTGATCAGCATTCATCAGAATAGTTATCCAAGCAGTGATGTCCATGGAGCTCAGGTTTTCTATCCGCAAGGGTCTGAGAAATCAAAGCAGTTAGCGGATCATATCCAGTCTGCTTTGATCAAGGGGCTTGATCCGAACAATCACAGGGAGGCAAAGGCAAATGCTGAGTATTATCTGTTTCGGGATAATCCTTATCCGATCGTGATCGTGGAGTGTGGTTTTTTATCTAATCCTGAGGAATTAAGGTCACTTCAAGATAATAACTATCAAAAAAGCTGTTCAATGTTGTCCGATATGCAACATGTGAATTGATACCATCCTCAACATCTCTACGTAGGTTTTTCTCCATCTCGCGGAGAGAAACGCAGTTCCGTTTTCCCGTCGGGAGTTTATCTGTTTCAACCAGCTTCCAACTATATACGCTGTGCCTGCCTCCTTTTTCATCATAGTACCTATACTCGTATTTGCCATCCTCTCGTTGTCGTTCCCCTTGTTTCAGGAGACGCCCTTTGGAATCGCGTCTTTTGTCGGACACAATATCCTCCTTCCAAGAGAATGCCCACACACATATATAATAATATGAACATCCCATGTTTTCAATAAGTTTTCTGTAATTTCCCTGTTGCAAAGCC
>OLJW01003671.1_pt1 | contig 11290 bp, 7 predicted proteins | sample 1603411 | NCBI WGS metagenome assembly OLJW01 (sample SAMN04168659, study PRJEB22393) | human gut metagenome | biome: human gut microbiome; feature: stool | host: Homo sapiens | collected 2014-05-12 | reverse complement strand
CGACCACCGAGATCTACACTCTTTCCCTACACGACGCTCTTCCGATCTCGGCAGGATGACGAAATAGCTCGCCTCCAGCCTTGTTTCGCGTACCAGCCTGTCCTTGCCTCCCTCGACGGGCACGACGCGTTCCCGCTCCACACGCTCCGTATACGGGACCAGCAGATACGGGCCGGAAAGCTGCTGCAGCCCGCCCCATGTCCGGCTGATGTCCGCCACCACTTCACGGTACAGCGACGAGCGTTCCCCTACGAGGCTTTCCACCATCAACAGCGGAATCAGGAGCAACAGTGCGATGCCCGCTACGACGGCGTAACGAAACATCATCGAATCCTTCAATTGATCCTGCAACACGGCCTTGTCCGTATTGTGCGGCGTCTCCACAACATCCTCCACGGGCAACTGAGGTTCTCGGGACTTTTCTGAAGGAGCCCCCTGCTCTCCAGACGTTTCGAACGCGAACGTATCTTCGGCGGTCAGGGATTCTGTCCGGACCACCCCTTTCTCCGCAGCCCCTGGAGGAGGCAACGGCTCCGCCGCAGTAACCGGGGTCTGTCCGGAAACCCGGCGCGTCCGGCGCATGATCCATCTGACTATGGCCACGAAACCGATACACAACGGGATCAAAATCAACACGAGTACAAGCAGGCCGATCAACATCACTTCGAACATACTTTATTTCCTGTCAATGCGACTCAACAGTTCCACCAACGGGGAACATCGGAGGTTCCCTCCCCGCCAATGTGCACTCAACAGGCACGCACAGCAAGCCTTGCCTTCTTTCTCCGGCCATAAGATGTGTCTGTTCCGTCCGCTCTATTTTCTACCACGTCACCCATACCAATGGAGCAGCCCTTCTCCGCACCCGGATTACCGCATAAACGGTATGTCCGTACAGATACCAATTACGCCAGCAAGAATCCCCGTGCGAACCCCGAAGGGCTTTCCAAACATAAAAAAAGCCCTCCCGAAATCTCAGGAGGGCTTTGCTCAATCCATAGCAGGGTGGAGCACCACGCGGCCTTCCGCCAATGAGCGGGGCACGTCGATGATACGTTGGTTGCGCGACCCTCGGAACCGGATAATCAAGGACTTCTCCTCCAGTATGAAGGGGCCGTCCACAAGGATATCCAGCTGGCGCAGCAACGGCATATGCCGGCTATCCGCAAGCAGCTCCTCATAATTGACCGGCTCCCTGAACTTCAGCACCTCCTCAGGAATGGTGGGAGGCTTATAGAAAACCTTCAGGGCATCCACCTGCATGTCCCGAAGCTCATAGGACATATATTTATAAGCCTTATACTCCAGCAGCTTCTGAACTAGCTCCGCCCTGGGGTCCTCTTCCTCGCCCTCTTCATTCACTTCCCGGGGAAGAAGCATCCTGCATTTGATATCCAGCAGCGTGGCCGCCATCAGCAGAAACTCGCTCATCACATTCATATCCCCTTCTTCCATCTGACGGATATACTCCATGTACTGCTCCGTGATTTCCGCAATGGGGATATCGTAAATATCCACTTTATTCTTTTCTATTAAATGCAGCAGAAGGTCCAGCGGGCCTTCGAATACCTGCAGCTTGACTTCGATCGCCATCAGTTCCCTCTTTCCGGCTCCAGGCGGACCACAATCAGTTCTCCCGGGTTAAATACCCGTATTGGCAGCGTGTGGGTTCCCAGCCCCCTGCCCAGTACCATTTTACTCTTTCCTTCCTCATACAGGCCCCCGTCATATCTGGGGAAAAGGCGCAGCGCCGGGGAAAGCACGCCTCCCAGCACCGGCAGCCGCATAATGCCGCCATGCACATGCCCTGAAAGCACCAGATCCGCTCCCCAACCCGCATAGGCCTGGAAATAATCCGGATTGTGGGCAAGCAGGATGTTATATTCATCCGCGCAGGGTCGTCCCAACAGCGAATTGAGGTAAGAAACCTTCATCACACTTTTGCGAAGCTTCTTATAATAATCCATATCGATTTCCACGCCGAAAATCCGGATTCCCGTTTCCGGCAGTAAAACGCTCTCATTTTCCAGGAGCACCACTCCCGCCCGGCGCAGCTGCTTTGCATACCGCTCATACCGATCCTCGTACCTCTCCGTATCCGTTTTCACACGGTATTCGTGATTGCCGTTGGCATAATAAACCGGATACTTCTCCGCCAGGGCGCTCACCGTCTCCAGCGCCGGCGCAAAGGAGCCGGAAACCTGTGAGGTCAGCATATCCCCCGCAATCAGGACGCCGTCGGGACGGCACTCCTCCACCGCCTCAAGCAGCCTGCTGTTATGTTCCCCGAACTGCTTGTTATGCAGATCGGAGAGCATGACGAAACAGCAGCTCTTCTTCAGTCCCCTGCAGGGGATACGGTATTCAACGGTTACAAAACGGTTGACATCCCGTATTATAACAACAAGGAAAAAAAGAACACATAAAGCCATCAGGCCCAATAAAATCTGTATCAATTGCTTACTCCTTTGCCTTCAGCTCCTCTTATATATAAGAAGCAGCAGCTGTACGGCATCCCTGCTCCGGCCGCCTGCACGAAAAGGGGATGCTGAACAGTTATCAGCAGTATATCATATTTTTAAATATTATAAAAGAAAATATGCCAGAACTTTCAAAACATAATCCCGGTAAACGGCCTTCTCCACATTCTCGGAAAACAGGATGGGCACGGTGCCGATCGTCTCTCCATTCAGCCTGTAGACCGCTTCTCCCGCCTTATCTCCCGCCTTTACCGGTGCCTGTGCGCTCTCCGGAAGATGTATCACCTTTTCTATAGTGCTCAAATCATTTCCCTTCACGTCCAGATAGGAAAAGCCCTGCTGATAGGACAGGCCCGCGTCATCCTGGACGCCGCCGTCAATGAGAAGCCTGGGCAGCGCATCCTGGTTGGCATCCTTATACAGGGCGCTCACGCTGTAGCCATAGTTAAGCAGGGTGGCCGCATCGCTGAAACGTACCTTATAATCCGGCGCTGTCATTACTACGGCTATCAGATCAATATCATCCTTCCTGGCCGTGGCGGACAGGCAATATTTCGCCTTGCTGGTGGAACCGGTTTTCAGGCCCGTGGTCCACTGGTACTGCTTCAGCAGCTTATTGGTGCTGGAAAGGGTAAAGGTGGAGCTGCCTCTTGCCGTATTGTGGGTGATATCCTCCATCCAGATCATGGTGTAATTAAAAACATCCGGATGCCTTGTAATCAGCTCCCTTGACATGGCCGCCACATCCCGGGCCGTGGTATAGTGATTATCCGAATCCGTCAGGCCGCAGCAATCCTCAAAATGAGTGCCGTTCATCCCCAGCGCCTGCGCTTTTTCATTCATCCTGGAGACAAATTCTTCTTCACTGCCCGCAATGAACTCCGCCATGGCCACTGCCGCATCATTTCCGCTGGCCACCGCAATACATTTGATCATGGTGTCCACCGTCTGCATTTCCCCTTCCTCCAGAAAAACCTGGGAGCCGCCCATGGACTGCGCATGGGCGCTGGTCATCACTTCATCCTCCAGCTTGATGTCCCCTCTTTCCAGCGCTTCAAAAATCAGCAGCAGCGTCATGATTTTGGTAATGCTGGCCGGAGAACAGGCAGCGTCCGCATTCTGTTCATAGATCACAGTTCCGGTGGATGCCTCCAGCAGAATGGCAGAGGGCGCTGCAATGGTAACCGGAGCGCCTTCCTCCGCATACGCCTTTATCCCCGGCATCCATATCAGACATATGACCAGCATGAAAGAAATGATTTTCCTCGCCGTCACCTTTCGATACACACAATTCATAAGGGAAACTCCCCTCTACATAAGTTCTATAACACATTTTATGTAGACCTGGGGGGATTATTCCTTCGGCGTGCCTGTCCCTGAAAATAAAAAGAAAAATCCGCGGTTCCGCCGGAGCTTTATCACTCCGGCAGATCCGCGGTTCCTTTCGGGCACCTGAATTCCTGTGCCGCGCTTCTTACACCTTTTATATTTTGTCCGGTTACTGCGCCGCCTGTGCCTGGGCGATTACCGCTGCGGCGATTGCGGGATCCACAGGAAGCCCCGTTGCGGTGTCAATCATATTCCCTGTCGCCGGGTCAAGCACCCAGGTGGAAGGATCCACGCCGGTCAGATCGATATCCGGCACCACCACTTCCTGGCCGTAGCCTGTTGCATCGAATATATAGGTCTTGCCGTCCAGCACCAGCGTCTTGTTCATCGCCATGCTGCCGTCCTCCTGGAAGTAGCGTACGCCCTTCTCATCGGTAAACCAGCCGTACTGCATGGAACCGTCCGCACCGAACAGATAGGTCAGACCGCCGATGTTTACAAATCCCTTCTGCATGAAGCCGTTTACGTCAAAGTAGTAATTCTTTCCCTGGATATTCACCAGATCATGGAGCATATGGCCGTCTTTCGTGTCCATATAGAAGGTATTTACGCCGTCCGTCAGCCAGCCATTGGTGTAAAGGGTTCCGTCCGCATTCATGAAATAACGGTTCCCTTCATAGTCCACCCAGCCGTACTGCATACGGTAATTATTGTAAAAATAAGTATTACCGCCCCTTGTGGTAAAGCCGTAAGGGATGATGATATTGGAATAATCCTTGAACTGGAAATTCAAATCCACACGTCCAGCAATGCCGCTCACCGTTCCGCTGTTGGAAAACTGCCAGAAGGCCGGATTGGGATATTCACAGGCCTCTGCATACTGTGCCACCCATACGTCAAAAGGGATTGGCCCAACTCTCTGTGTCAGCCAGTTCTTGCTGGAGTACACCATGGGCTGGTAGCCTGCGCTCTGTATAATGGAACAGAAAACCACCGTAAGCGCCTGCAGCTGCTCAGGAGTCATCGTTTTATGCACCGCATCCTCAAGATCAAAAACCACGGGCATGCTTACCGTAAAGGGCGCGATGGCAGCCAGTGTGAACTGGGCCTCCGCCATGGCCGCCTCAACTGTCGTGGCATAAGAATAAAGATAAACTCCCGTCTTAAGCCCCGCCGCATTGGCTCCCACCATGTTGGCGGCAAAATAAGGATCCAGGCCGCTCTTGGCGCTGCCTACTTTAATAAATGCAAAGCTGTATCCCTCCGCTGCCACTGCGCTCCAGTTAATGGCGCCCTGATATTTGGAAACGTCAATTCCCTTTGCTATGGCTCCGGCCGCTTCCGCTTCCACGCCGGACGCAAGGAACGTGCTCAGTCCGATTACCGCAGCCAGCGCCAGACTGACAATTCTTTTCTTCCAGTTCATATGTAGCTTTCCTCCTGCTTTTGTGTCCCGATGAATAATAAAAGACGGGGGCCTGAAGGTCCCCGCCTTTTACGTCAGAGTTAATACCATCTGGCTTTGAATTCCTGATATTTTTCCACCAGCCTGTCCCTCTGATCCGTCACATTGAAGTGCAGCGCAGCAAGCAGCTGATGTAAAAAGTCAATTGTAAAAATAAAAATAATCGCTTTCAGCACCCACAATCCGGGGCCGTATGTATACCATGAGGCAACATCCATCACAGCCTGATGGAGATAACCGATTATGATTACCGCATAAAATCCCCATGCTATTGTACTTTCCAGGCAGATAATCCCCTGATAGTTAAAGGGCTTCTCCCTGTAGTCCCACCATACCTCACCGAAAAGGCGAAGCATCAGACGCCCTACCATGTACTCAAAGACAGTCGCCGTAAAGGCTCCCGCCAGGTACAGCATTACCGGATTCCCGGCAAAAGGGCGCAGTAAAAAATAGCCTGCAAGCGCTCCGATCCCATAAATAGGGCAAAATGGACCTTTTGCAAATCCTCTGTTTGTCAGCCTGCGGTTACAGAACGACATGTAGACAGATTCCACAAACCAGCCCAAAATACTGTAAATACAGAACGCCGCGAGCAGATGATAAACATCATTTCCCAGTATTCCACCTATCCACATATTTCTTTCCCCTCTGATCTCCGGCCTTAGGTTCAATGCACAGGATGTCCTGAATGCAGCTTCCGTATAAAGCAGCGTCAGCCCCATCTCCCTGGCAGAAATTTCCAGCCGGATAAAACACAAGTCCTTGGTAGTAAATGCCAAGGACTTCCGTTTGCTTAGTTATATTTACGTTTTCTAGCCGCTTCGGATTTCTTCTTACGTCTTACGCTGGGCTTTTCGTAATGCTCTCTTTTGCGGATTTCCTGCTGGATCCCGGCTTTTGCGCAGCTTCTTTTAAAACGACGTAAAGCGCTGTCCAAAGTCTCATTTTCTTTTACGATAATGTTTGACATAGCTCACACCTGACCTCCCTTCAGTCCCTTCAAGTTCACGACTGATTGGGTTTTTTATGCATACCAATGCACAAGAAACATTATACCAAAAATTGCAGGTACGTCAACCATTTTTTTTGCAATTTAAGTATATTTTAAGAAAAAGTGCATTGAAAGTCCTTTTTTCATCAGTTTTTGGTCACTTTTTCCAAATTTCCGTGCTGTTAACAAGTTACTTAAGCTGTCCTTCCAGAACCTTCTCCACTTCGGCAATCGCCTGGGGGATTCCTGCGGGATTCTTTCCTCCGGCCTGCGCCATGTTCGGACGTCCGCCGCCGCCTCCGCCTACCAGTGCCGCGATTCCCTTGATCAGATTGCCGGCATGGGCTCCCTGTGCCATAGCGCTGTCCGTTGCCATCGCCACCAGGTTCACCTTTCCGTCTTTTTCTGAAGCCAGGACAACAACGCCCTCGCCCAGCTTCTCTTTAAGCTGGTCTCCCAGATCGCGAAGACCGTTCATGTCAGCGCCGTCCGCCTTGGCAGCCAGCAGCTTCACACCCTTGATCTCCTTCACCTGATCCATGACATTGCCCAGGGATTCCCTGGCAGCCTTGCTCTTTAAGGATTCGTTTTCACTGGAAAGCTGCTTCACCTCAGCCATAAGGTGCGTAAGCTTCTCCGTAAGATTGGCGGGAGTCGCCTTCACAATCTTCGCGGCCTCTGAAAGCCTGTCTTCCAGTTCTTTATAGTAAGCGAATACGCCGGGGCCGGTAAGCGCCTCAATTCTTCTCACACCTGCCGCCACACCGCTTTCCGAAAGGATCTTGAATACGGCAATATCACCGGTATTGGCCACATGGGTGCCGCCGCACAGCTCTGTGGAGAAATCTCCCATCTGCACCACGCGCACACTGTCGCCGTATTTCTCGCCAAACAGCGCCATCGCGCCTGTTTTCTTCGCTTCCTCCAGCGTCATGACTGAAGTCCTGACGGGAAGATGCGCATTGATTTCATCATTTACAATCTGCTCAACCTTTGCCAGCTCCTCCGGGGTCATGGCGGAGAAATGGCTGAAGTCAAAACGCAGCCTGTGGGCATCCACATAGGAACCGGCCTGTTCCACATGGGAACCGAGCACAGTGCGCAGGGCTTTCTGAAGAAGGTGGGTTGCGCTGTGGTTCTTGCAGGTATCCGCTCTTCCTGCAGGATTCACGGAAAGCTCCACTTTATCACCCAGCTTGATCATTCCACTGGTCATTCTTCCGATATGGCCGATTTTGCCGCCTGCCAGATGAATGGTATCCTGTACCACAAATTCACCGTCGCCGCAACGGATTACGCCGGTATCGCCGCACTGTCCGCCCATGGTTCCGTAGAAGGGTGTCTGCGCCACGATAATCGTGCCGGACTCCCCGTCGGTAAGGGCATCCACAACAGCCTCCTCCGTAGTCATTGCCGTTACGTCAGATTCCCATGACAGCTTGTCATAGCCTACGAATTCAGAGGTGATAGCAGGGTCGATGGACTCATAAACCGTAACGTCCGCGCCCATATAGTTGGTTACCTTCCTGGCCTTGCGGGCTTTTTCCTTCTGCTCCTTCATGGCAGCCTGGAAGCCCTCCTCATCAATGGTGAGGTTCTTCTCCTCCAGGATTTCCATGGTGAGATCCAGAGGGAAGCCATAGGTATCATAAAGCCGGAAAGCATCTTCGCCCGAAAGCTGCGTTCTGCCTTCCTTCTCCATATTCTCTTCCATCTCGGCCAGAATATTCAGGCCCTGGTCAATGGTTTTGTTGAATTTGCTTTCTTCCTGCGTCAGGACGTTGAAAATAAAGTCCTTTTTCTCTTCCAGCTCCGGATAACCGTCTTTGCTTCCTTCAATTACCGTGCTGCTCAAGTTGGCCAGGAAATCTCCTTCGATTCCCAGAAGCCTTCCATGACGGGCCGCGCGGCGGATGATACGGCGCAGCACATAGCCCCTTCCTTCATTGGAGGGCATGATGCCGTCTGAAATCATAAAGGTGGCGGAACGGATATGATCCGTTACAATACGGATGGATACGTCCCATTCATGCTTTTCTTTGTAGGTCTTTCCCGCCAGCTCGCATACGCGGTTGCGCAGCGCCTGGATGGTATCCACATCAAAAATAGACTCCACATCCTGCACAACGGCAGCCAGACGTTCCAGTCCCATGCCGGTATCTATGTTCTTCTGGGACAGATCCGTATAGTTTCCGTGTCCGTCGTTGTCAAACTGGGTAAATACATTGTTCCATACTTCAATATAGCGGTCGCATTCGCAGCCTACGGTACAGCCGGGCTTTCCGCAGCCGTACTTCTCGCCGCGGTCGTAGTAAACCTCGGAGCAGGGACCGCAGGGGCCTGAGCCGTGTTCCCAGAAGTTGTCCTCCTTGCCGAAACGGAAGATGCGCTCCGCCGGAATTCCGATTTCCTTATTCCAGATATCAAAGGCTTCATCATCATCCAGATATACGGAAGGATAAAGCCTGTCCGCTTCCAGTCCCACCACTTCGGTCAGGAACTCCCAGCACCAGGCAATCGCTTCATGCTTGAAATAATCCCCGAAGGAGAAGTTGCCCAGCATTTCAAAAAAGGTTCCGTGCCTGTCCGTTTTGCCGATATTTTCAATATCGCCGGTACGGATACACTTCTGACAGGTAGTCACCCTTTTGCGGGGCGGAATCTCCTGTCCTGTAAAATAAGGCTTGAGCGGCGCCATGCCTGAATTGATTAACAGCAGGCTGTTGTCGTTATGCGGCACCAGGGAAAAGCTTTTCATCACCAGATGTCCTTTGCTTTCAAAGAAGTCAAGGAACATCTTTCTCAGTTCATTTACTCCGTATTTATTCACGTTTCTTTCCTCCACATCACTGCAGTATGTCCGCATCCTTCCCGCAGGCCGTTTTCCGGGCCGCAAAACGGATCTCAGACACGCTCAATCTATCCTATTATATGTTTAATTTTTTTCCTTGTCAACGCCGCCGCACAGGGTATTTGCAAAGGCTTCTATATTTTCTTCCCGCACGGACGGCATGGCGGCCTTATAATGCTTCACCAGGTTGGTCATCATCCTGGCCATGAACCGGTCAAAGCCCTTCTGCTTATGGATATCCACCTCACCGCCGAACCCGGCGGCACAGACCGAGGCCTCCAGAAGCTCCCTGGGGAAATTCTCCAACAGCACCTGCTGTGTCTGTGCGGGAAAAGCGCTGCAGATAAAAAAAGCGGTTTTTTTACAATTCAGAAGCTCATTCCTACTCGCTTCCAGAAAAGCCTTTGTTTCTTTCGGGATTTTACCCATACGCACGGGCGCTCCTGTAATAATGCAGTCATAGCCGGCAAGCTGCGGCCTTCCGGCCGCCAGATTGGCAGCCGTGACCTGCGCCCCTCTTTTTTCCAGCTTCTTTTTCAGGATTTCCGCGCATTTTGCCGTTGTCCCCGTTTTACTCTGATAGCAAATCAAACATTTCATCTTAACAGTACTCCTGCCTTTTCCCCGAATCTAACCATTATCAATATCTTCCCGCCAATATCAGCACAGCGGGGCAAATACACGGAGGACGGAATCGAAAAGGCCTCCGATAATTCCCTGTTTGCAGTCCTTTAACGTAATTTCCCGGCTCGCCGCAATGGTTTCCAGACTGTCCTTTTTTAATTCCTCCAGCCCGCTCGTACGGTAAAGAAGCGTGGCGCATTCGAAATGCAGGTACAGGCTCCTGAAGTCCATATTTACGCTTCCCACCACGCCGAACTCGTCGTCGCAGATATAGCTCTTTGCATGAATAAAGCCCGGCGTATATTCAAAAATCCGGATGCCCGCGCGCAAAAGCGGAGGATAATTGGAACGGGTCAGCCGGAAAATGGTTGGCTTGTCAGGAATGGCCGGCGTCACTATCCGCACATCCACACCCCTTTTGGCCGCCGTGCACAGCGCGTTTCTCATCACGTCGTCCACTATCAGGTAAGGCGTAAATATGTAGACATATTTTTTCGCCTGATGGAGAATGTCCAGATATACATTTTCCGCAATGGTTTCGTTATCCAGGGGCGAATCGGTATAGGGCTGCACGAAGCCCTTTCCCTCAAAAGGCTCCGGATGATGCACATGAGGCTTGAAGCAGCTGATATCCGTATCCTCTTTCCTGAAGGCATTCCACATTTCCAGGAACATCTCTGTAAAATTCCACACGCCGTCGCCCTTTAAGCGCACTCCCGTATCCTTCCAGTAGCCGAACCTGACCTTTTCATTAATATATTCATCCGCCAGGTTGATTCCGCCCGTAAATGCGGTATGACCGTCAATGTCAAGGATTTTCCTGTGATCCCGGTTGTTCATTACCAGGGAAAAGAAAGGGATGACGTGGTTAAAGGCCATGCACTTAATCCCGTATTTTTCCAGTCCGGCGTAATAGCCGGCGGGCAGCAGGGTCAGGCAGCCCATGTCATCGTAAATCATTCTGACATCCAGCCCTTCCTCCGCCTTCTGCTTCAGGATTTCCAGGATAGTTTCCCACATTTTGCCTTCCGCCACAATAAAATATTCCAGGAAAATAAAATGCTTTGCCTGGCGCAGCTCTTCCAGCATATCCACAAACATCTCTTCCCCGCTGGGATAATAGGTCACGTCCGTATTTTCATAGGCAGGGAAGTCGCTCACACGGCGCACATACTGAAACGTTCCCGCCGCGCGTCCGTGTATCTTTCCCAGCCGGTCCTGCAGTTCTCCCTCCTGTATCAGGGTATCCTTAAAAACATCATGCTGGGCATTCAGCTTCCTGCGCATATTCCGGGAAGGCTTTTTATCCCCCAAAAACAGATACAGCAGGCCGCCGAACAGCGGCAGCGTCATGATAAGGACGATCCAGCCTATTTTATAGGCCGAATTATCATCTTTTCCGATAATGTAGAGTACAATGGCGATACTCAGTGCTGTGAACGCCGTGGTGATCCAGCTGGAGTATCTCGCCAGCTTTTCCAGCATAAAAACAAACCAAACTATCTGAAGCAATATAAGAACAACCGTAATAACTATCCGGTTGACCACAA
>OLJW01003660.1_pt1 | contig 11321 bp, 10 predicted proteins | sample 1603411 | NCBI WGS metagenome assembly OLJW01 (sample SAMN04168659, study PRJEB22393) | human gut metagenome | biome: human gut microbiome; feature: stool | host: Homo sapiens | collected 2014-05-12 | reverse complement strand
CCGTGTCCCAGGTCCAGCATGGCTGCAAGTGCACCGGAGATGTACGCTTTCGCGCGCTCCACTGCGGTGTCAAGATCATAGCCTTTTGCAAGGTTGGAGGCGATGGCGCTCGATAAGGTGCAGCCGGTTCCGTGGGTGTTCGGGTTGTCGATACGCTTACCGTTGAACCAGCGGTAGCTGCCGTCGCGGTATAACAGGTCGTTGGCATCATTCAACTGATGACCGCCCTTACAGAGGACCGCGCAGTGATAGGTCTCACTGATCTGTTTTGCCGCCGCGATCATGTCCTCAGCGGACTTTACTTCCATCCCTGATAAAACCTCTGTCTCCGGGATATTCGGGGTCAGGACCGCCGCCATCGGAAACAGGTATTCTTTTAATGTGCCGATGGCATCGTCGCTGATCAGCTTTGATCCGCTTGTCGCCACCATGACCGGGTCCACAACGATATTTTCTGCTTTGTGTTCATGAAGCTTCTTTGCGATAGACTTGATCAGTCCCGCAGAAGAAACCATTCCGATCTTTACCGCGTCCGGACGGATGTCCGTAAATACGCTGTCGATCTCCTGTTCCAGGAATTCCGGTGTTACCTCGAAAATTCCCTGGACGCCGGTCGTGTTCTGGGCCGTCAGTGCTGTGATCGCGCTCATTCCGTATACTCCGTTTGCGATCATCGTCTTTAAATCGGCCTGGATGCCGGCGCCTCCGCTGGAATCGCTTCCAGCGATCGTTAATGCTGTCTTCATCATAAAAACTCCTTTCAGGCATCAATAACTTTTTATTAGGCGACGCAAGGTGGTGCCCCCAATGTGCCGCCGCGGAAGTGTTTTCCGCTTGATCTATTCCAAAACCCAGAGGGAAAATTGCTGCTCTGTGAATTTAGAATTCATATTTTCAGGCAGGTAGTATTTTTCTTCTGGCTTATTGGCTTGTTTGAATGTAGTGTTTAAAAAATTATAAGATTTCTCTTACCGCCTCTTTCAGTTCTCGTGTCGCCTTCTCAATATCCTCTGCCGCAAAGATCGCGCTGACGACTGCGACGCCATCCACACCGGTTCCCTTAAGGGGCTCCAGGCGGTCCTTATTGATCCCGCCGATGGCGACTACCGGGATATCCACCGCCTGACAGATCGCCGAAAGCGCCTCCGGTGTCACCGCTGTGGCGTCCTTTTTTGTTCCTGTCGGATACATCGCTCCGACGCCGAGGTAATCTGCCCCGTGCTTTTTCGCGAGAAGTGCCTGCTCCACATTCTTACAGGAAACACCGATGATCTTATCCGGTCCCAGCTTTTCTCTCACTTTTCCCGCTTCCATATCGCTCTGTCCCACATGAACGCCGTCCGCGTCTATCTTAAGAGCGATATCCACGTTGTCGTTGATCACAAAGGGAACATGATATTCGGCACAGAGCTTTTTGATCTTCTTCGCCTCTTCTAAAAACATCTCCTCATCCAGCTCTTTTTCCCTCAGCTGAACGAATGTTGCTCCTCCCTTTAAAGCCTTTTCCACCTGGCTCTCCAGAGTCTCGCCATTTAACCACGCGCGGTCTGTCACCGCGTAGAGCAGCATATCTTCCGGTCTGCAGTTCATATCTTCTACCTCCTACAATACATGAAACGCGCCTCGCACATTCCCGCTCCTCGCGCGGCCGCTTGCGACGATCTACATCTTCGCGCGAGTGCACAGCATTGGCACGTCAGTACCTTTTGTGTAACAGGGAATTCCCCGGAATTTCCTGTAATAACAAGTGAAAACACGCTTCGCGAGTTTCCCCTTGTTATCGCGACAGTCGCCAAGGTCTCGCGCAAGCGCGGACTTTGGCTCGTTGTTCGCGTAAAAAAAGGAGACACCCGCAGGTATCTCCACTTCTACTCTTTCTCTTCAGCAGCTTCCTACGTTGGCATGATCCAAATCAGGTATACGGGTCTTGGCGATGCAGCCAACTCTCAGCCTGATCCGTCAGGCTCCCCGGTCTGTTTATTTTCTTTTTTCTGACAAGATTTACTATATACTTTCCGAGCGGAAAAGTCAAGTTTGCACCCGGTTTCGTACATGATTTTAAGACTGCGGATTTTGCATGGATCCATCGATATTTTTCATATATTCCGTGCAGCCTGCTTACAGCCTTGTGTTCCCCGCCCATCGCTTTTTCCCGGCGGACCTTTCATAAATTTCCTCTCTTGCCTTTTTCCATCTCCTGTGCTACAATCCAAATCGGTTAACGGAATGCAGCATGAGGGGGAGCGCCCTGGTGCTGCGGTCAATTCAATTATTTGATGACGAAGACCAGATTGCGAGGGAGCCCGTGTTCCGGGCTGAGAGGATCCCAGAAAGGATCGACCGTCCCATGCCGCGGATCCATGTCCGCGGCTTGTCAGCATTCTGCCTGAAAGTCATTTTTACGGCATGCTGCAGAAGGCATGCCTTTTTCTTTATCCGCCTGTTTCTTCCGGATTCATGGCAGCTGAACGCGTTCTATTTCTTATTCGGAACGATCACGCTCTCACAGTGTCCTGACCATTAGCGGATATTGAAACTATTTCACCGTATTTCCCGGTGTCCCATTCTTTCAGCAGAAAATATATTCTGCCCTGACGGGCTATGGAGGTATTATATTATGAGAAAATTTGTTGTACCGGCTCTCTCCCTGGCACTCTGCCTCGGACTCACTGCAGGATGTTCTTCCAAAACGGACGCACCGGCTGCTTCCACAGGGGAGACCACAGCTGCCGCTTCTGCGGAAAGCACTTCTGAAGCAGCCGCTTCCGCAGAGACAAAATCCATCGATTCCTTAAAGATCGCTTTCTCCCCGTACGCGGACGCAGATACGATCACGACAGCAACAGAGCCGTTAGAGAACCTTTTAAAAGAGACACTGCTTGAAAAAGGCTACGATGTCAAAGACATCGACATGACCGTCGGAACAAGCTACACTGCTGTCGGTGAGGCACTGAGCGCAGGAAGCGCTGATATCGGATTTATCTCCGGAGGAAACTATGTCCTGTTCTCCGATGACTGCGATGTTCTCCTCACGGCTCTCCGCTACGCCATCAATAAGGACTCCGAAGATCCGAAGGAATGGAACGACGGCACCATCGAGGAAAACACAGACAAAATGAGCACATATTACCGCTCCATCATTCTCGCGGGACCGAGTGAAAAAGGTCAGGAGCTCTTAGCAAAAGTCAACAACGGCGAGGAACTTACCTGGGATGACTTAAACAGCGCCACCTGGGCAGTCATGGGACCGACCTCCGCGTCCGGCTACATTTATCCGTCCTTATGGTTAAACGAGCGCTACGGAAAGACCATCGCTGACCTCGCAAATGCGGTCCAGTCCGATTCCTACACCACATCCCTTGCCCGCCTCGCCTCCGGACAGGCAGACCTCATGGTCTCCTACGGCCATATCCGCACAAAATATGCGCCGGACTGGAAAGAGAAATTCGGCGGCACTGATGATATGGTAAAGCAGACAGGCATCATCGGCGTCACAGAGGGAATCTACAACGATATGATCGCATACAGCAAAACTTCCGACCTTATGCAGGACGCTGACTTCCGTCAGGCTCTCGGTGATTCCTTCATCGAGATTGCAGGAACTGATGAAGGCAAAGACATCATCAAAGTTTTCAGTCAGGTCGGCTACGAGTGGGGCGATGACGCGAACTATGACGGGGAACGCGCCGCACAGGAAATGTTAAAGTCTATGAACTAAACAGGTTCCAGTTTTTACTGATTCATTATTTGTAAGGCAGGTATCTTCATGGAAATCGTTCTTCAGAACATTGGAAAACAATTTAAAAACGGGACACGCGCCCTGGACCATGTAACCTTTACCATCCCTCAGGGCGAGTTCGTCTCCGTGATCGGTCCGTCCGGAGCTGGAAAAACCACCCTGTTCCGGATCTTAAACGGCATGGAGACGCCGGGGGACGGGGCTGTCCTTTTTGATGGCAGCGACATATCGTCCATGTCCGGAACCGCCAGGAAGAATGTAAAGAGATCCATCGGCACCATCTATCAGGATTTCTGTCTCGTGGAAAATTCCACCTGCCTTGCAAATGTGCTCACTGCCTGTCTGCCGGATATGGGATTTTTCCCCGCTGTGTTCGGAATCTACGGAAAAAAGCGCCGGGCGGAAGCACTGAAATTTCTTGACCGCGTGGGACTCTTGGAAAAAGCAGAAGAACCGGTAAAAAATCTCTCCGGTGGTCAGAAACAGCGCGCCGCCATCGCGAGAGCCCTCATGCGTCATCCAAAAATCCTGCTGGCTGATGAGCCCGCCGCCTCCTTGGATCCGGTCACCGGGCGACAGATCCTGACACTTTTAAAGGAGATTCAGGAAAAGGATGGCGTCACGATTCTTATGAACAGCCATAACCTTGAATTTTCTCAGGAGTTTTCCGACCGGATCATCGGGCTGAAGGACGGAAATGTAGTTTTTGATGGAACGCCATCGGAAATGAATGAGGAAATCTTGAGAAACATTTATCTCAGTCTCGAAGACGCCCACCTATCTTAGGTGATGAATATGAACCCAAATAAAAGAACTCTGCTATTTATGCATTTATCCACCCCAACGGATCCTTGCAGAGAAGCATTTCAGAGGAGGAAGCAATCCATGTACAGAAATCGAAAAAAATATATAAAACCTGCCGGCTGGATCCTCTTCCTTCTCTGCTTTTACGCCGCCGCGTCCTTCACCGGATGTGATCCGGCTCTTTTTATTTCAAGGAGCTCCCATCTTTCAGATCTGGCGGCCGACATGATGCGGCCGGATTTCTCCTATTTTCCGAAGATCCTGCTGCCTCTCTTTTACACAGTCCAGATGTCTGTGACAGGCACCGTGACAGGATCCGCTCTGGCACTGATCGTTTCCCCTTTCGGCGCTGTGTCCCTGCATTTTCCGTCCTGGGCAAGGCGTTTGCTGCGTCTCCTGATCCAGATACTCCGGTCTTTTCCGGCGCTGATCCTGGCGCTCGCCGCGACCTTTCTCTTCGGACTCGGAACCTTTGCGGGAACCTTCGCCATCACGCTCTACACCTTTGCGATCATGACAAAGCTCACCTACGAGGATGCGGAACATACGGACACAGCCCCCTATCAGGCCCTTATCTCTATGGGCTGCTCCCGTTTCCCGGCATTTATCCATGCCGTCCTGCCGGAGATTTTGCCCGCGTTTCTGACAAACGCCCTGTACCTCTTTGAGACGAATGTGCGGCACAGCTCTATCCTCGGATACGTTGGGGCAGGCGGAATCGGTCTGATTTTAAATGAAAAGATCTCCTGGCGGGAGTTCCACAAGGTCGGAACGATCCTGCTGCTGCTCTTTCTCACCGTCTGTGTGATCGAGTCCGCGAACCGGTATTTTACGTCAATGATCCACAGCGGACAGATCACAGAACTTTTTTCAGGCAGCAAGGACCTGTCTAAAAAGCCCCGTATCTCTGGACGGATGATCCTTTTCGGTTTTGCAGTGCTCTTCCTCTTCTGCCTCGCGACACAGACTCCGCCGGATTTTTCAAGAACAAGTGCCGCGGCGTTAAAAAGTATGGCAGCCGGACTCACACATCCGGACTGGACCTTCTTTTTCTCCGCAGAGAAAGACGGGCTTGTCTACCTTCTCCTTGAAACCATCTGCATTGCCATTGTCGGAACAGCCATCGGTGCTTTTCTTGCCGCACCTCTCGCCTTTCTCAACACAAGACGCTTTGTCCCGGCACCGGCCGCTTTTTTCTTTAACCTGATTATCATGGCGATCCGGTCGATCCCGTTTCTGATCTATGGTCTGATCTTTATCCGGGTCTCCGGTCCCGGCGCCTTCACAGGTGTCCTGACGTTAGCAGTCTGCAGCATCGGACTTCTCACAAAGCGCTTCACTGAATGTCTGGAGGCCATCGATCCCGGCCCGTACCGGGCACTCCTCGCCATGGGTGTCCACCCGGTTCCAGCCGTCTTCCACAGCGTTCTCCCGCAGATCGCTCCGGCGTTCTGCTCCGCCGTCCTATACCGCTTTGACGTCAATATCCGTGAGGCGTCTGTTCTCGGACTCGTGGGCGCAGGCGGGATCGGCGCACCGTTGATCTTCGCGATGAACCAGTACGACTGGAATAAGGCCGGTGCGATCCTTTTGGGACTGATTCTGCTTGTGTGGGGTGTGGATATTCTGTCTTCACGCAGATAAAATAAATCCCTGCTCATTCATCTCTTTTTAGGACTGTTTCCAGAAATTCCATTCTGCCCAAGAATGTACATTCTACGACTGACGTCCAGCATGAACTACATAGATTTTGTAAATAGTAAAAAGACCTTTTGACACAAAATAACCAACGATGTCAAAAGGTCTTTTATTCATTTTTGACCCGGACAAACAAGTCATCAGCCGCCTGTCCTCTTCACCCATTCTGTCGCGCCTGTCGACGCAGCAACAGGTTTCAGTCCCTGTTTTTCTACAAATTGGTGGAGCATCTCCGCAGTCTCAGCGCGGGTAATAGTGCCCTTCAGATCAGGAAGATCGATGCCGTCTGCCATGCCACTCTGTGTGGTATCATAACCCCTGAGCTGTGCGTAGCGATAAAAGATCGATGCAAGCTGTTCGCGCGTAACAGGATCATCCGGACCAAATTTCTTGCCGTCAAGGTCTCCCATAATGCCGTTTTGCTGTGCCCATGTTACCGCATCGTAAAACCCTACGGTACCGGGACCGTACTCCACATCGGTAAAGCGGTTCTTTCCCTCAACAGCAGGGCTGCCCGCCATACGGTAGAAAATCACCGCGATCTGAGCACGGGTGATATTGGTGTTCGGTGCAAAGGTCGTTGCGCTGATTCCGGACATCAATCCCTTCTCATAGACAAACATCACATCCTTATAAAACCGATCATTTCCATACACGTCCGTAAATGGATTCGCCCATGTATCTGAATTGCTCTTTATCCACCCGGCGTAAACCGTCCTGTTTCCGATCATCCTGAGTTCTGTGATCCTCTGTGTCAATTCCTGATCGGAATACCAGCCGGTAAAATCATAGCCCTCACGGGTCGGAATATAATCGGAAAGGCTGACCGTCTTACCGTAGGTTCCACCAATTGCACTTATGCCACCGCCACCGTTCGCATGGAAGTTCAGCGTATAGCTGGTGGTATCGTCGCTGCTTCCGGAACTGCTGCTGTCCTTTTTCGGGGGCGTCGGGGTCGTTGGAATCGTCGGGATTGTCGGTGTCGTCGGTGTCGTCGGTGTCGTCGGGGTCGTCGGTGTCGTCGGGGTTGTCGGGGTCGTCGGGGACGCCGGATCCTTCGGTACCACCTGTCCTGCCGCAATTCTGATACCACAGCCCTTACAATAGGTGTCCCCCGTATAGCCATCCGCGCTGGCAGTGGCCTCAACTCTGCCGCGCACCTCGGTGCCGCCCGTGTGGTGATCTGGATTCAGCTCCCCATAAGCCGCGCCGCAGACAGAACACACCGCCTGGTCTTTGCAGGTGGCTGTTCCGCCGGAGTGATCTTCCCTGATATCCTCTGCCTCACAGCGGGAACATTTCTTCCAGTGCCGGATTTCATTATGCTGCTGCACACTGAAATCATGACTCAGCGCATCCATCGTTTCTGATTTTGTTGCGGAGCAGACTGTGCAGGTATAGGTTTTCTGACCTGCGGTTGTACAGGTAGGCTGTATTGTCACTTCGCCGCTATCCCACTTATGTGTTGATTCTTCACCGATGACATTACAGTTTGAGCATTTCTTCCAATGTTTGTCGGCATCGCTCTGCCATTCGCCCCATGCGTGAATCTCCGGTATCACGATCACAAGTCTCCAGCTGGCATAAAGCACCACATTCTCCGTAACATGAAAGGTCTCTCCCGGGCAGCCCGCTTTCTCTCCCTCAGGATTATCCAGCGCCCAGTAATCAAGGATCGCTGATTGATATGTAAAACCAGACTCCGGAAGAACGTAATCCCCGGATATGCCTTCCACTGACTCCATACGTCCCGATGCTCTGCCTCCATCAAAAGAGACTGTGTAAGTTTCGCCCTTTACCTTCCAGTTTATCCATGCAGCTTCAAATTTGTCTTTATACGCGTCTGGAACATATATCGTCAGATTCTCCGGCCATGATTCATTGGGCAGATAAAATGCAAATGACAAGACTGCTTCTTCCGGATCTTTCCAATGGGTGTGAACTTGCCCAAGTTGCGGGCATTTATGAAACGCGAAGGGCATCACCTTTTTGACACTATTTGGAATATCAATCTGCCTGAGGGTGTTACAGTCCTGAAAAGCGGCAGTCTCTATTGTTTTGACTGTTTTTGGAATTTGCACCTCACTGAGTCTTGTGCATCCACTAAATGCATGTCTTCCAATCGTTGTCACTCCTTCCTCTATGACCACCTTGTCAATCTTAGACTTTTTGTCCTCCCAGGGACACCTTTTATCGGAACTATTTTTATCAAAATCAGGCATTTCCCCTTTACCGGATATCGTAATGGTCTTATTGTCTCTGCTGATCGTCCATTTAATATCTGTGCCGAGGATAGGATTCTGGATGTCAGGAAACGGTCCATACAGCACCGCGGCAACCTTCAGATAGCGAGCGATATCAAGTACGACCGAGTCCTCAACGGAAAGCTGTATCATTGCGTCCTCAACAGCCTTAAACTGAAGCCTTACCTCCTCGATGTTATCGTTATTGATATCCGTTACGTCCGGCAAAGCATTGATCATCTCCTGTGCGCGATCGATAGAAGAGACTTTCCGCGCATTAGACCGGGTGGCGATCGCTTTATTTTTCATAAGCGCTTTTGCTGTTTTTGGAGTGCTTTCGCTGTCATAATGACAATTTAATTCTTTTGTGATGCAGCCGCTTTCCTCACTGCATACATGGCGGCACTCGGTGGCCTCCACCGCATCAGATGAGGTGGCTGCAGATTCCGTTATCTCCTTCTGCGGATAACATTCCGGCGTATGTTCATGGACACATTTTTCCATCCACGTATAACACTCCGGGGTATGTTTATGGCTGCCCGCTCCTTTTCTCATTTCTGCCGCCAATACAGGCACAGAAACTAAAGAAAGCATCGTACAGATGCAGAGCAGTGCCGCATAGATCCGTTCTCTTTGTTTCTTTTGTTTTTCTGGCTTTCTCATTGATTTTCCCCCATTTCTATGGTATCTGTTTCCTTTTTCTGAACTTGATATATAAAGCAGTGAGCACAACTGCAGCGGTAAAGGAAATGACCGCTTCCAGCACATATCCGCCCACACCCTCATGCAGCAGGATCGCCCCGTACATTCCCGCAGCATCCATCGGCTGGCTCTGCACCGTCCCTACCGTTCCCAAAAGAGACAAAAACAGCAGAGCGCACAGTGCCGACAGACTGCGAATGCTTCGCCGCGCCTGTCGGCGGCGAGATTCCGCTATCCGCTCCTTTGCCAGTGCAACACGCTTTTGTGTATCGTACATGCACGCAAAACCTCCTTTCTGAAAACTCAGCTTAAAGGCCTTTCACTTATATAGGTACAAAAATCCGGAAAAACTCTCACCCGGGAAGTAGATTTTTCAAAAAAAAATGAGAGCTGCGTAAAAACAGCTCCCAAAAATCACAAAATAAAGTTATATTACGGTGTCAGACGGCAGGCAATCAGCTTTCCCGCTGCCAAAATCACTACAGGCAGAAGATAGGCAATATACTGCACTGCACCGCCGTAAGCGATCAGCAGATTATAAATCGCGTGAAGCGTGATGGCTGCTCCCAGCAGACCGCAGGTTCCGGCAATCTTCAGCCAGGTCCGCTGCCACACATACGCAAGGCCTCCGCCTACAATGGCTCCGCAGATCACATGCATCGCTCCTGTTCCGATCCCCCGGAAAAAAATAAAGGAAAAATGTCCGGCTCCATTTTGGATCAGATAGCAGATATTTTCAAAGGTGGCAAAGGAAAGAGCTGTGATCACAGCGGAGATTTTGATCTGTTCCGTCTTTGGCTCAAATATCAGAAGATAAAAGAGCAGAGGCAGAAGCTTCATGACTTCCTCCACCACCGGGGCGATCTCCGCAGTGGCGGCAAAGGTATCCGCACCATAAAGTGCAGCGAAAAAGGTATTGATATAAGCGGAAAGCAGACACGCCCCCATTCCCGCAAGGCAGAACAGAAAAAATTTTGTCTGCCGTTTTCCCATGCACAGGGCGGCAATCAGTAACGGCGATGCCATACAGATAAAAACATTTTCAATATACGTCATTCCTGCACCGCCTTTCCCATTACCGGCAGCAAAGCGAGCAAGCAGCCTGCCAGCAGAAGATCAAACCAGCAGTATGGGCTGAAAATGGAATCTCCCGGCCAGAAGCAGCCGGAAGTCCAGAGAGCATACTCTAATGTCACATAGCACAGTACCCAGATATGAAAATATTTCATATTATGCGCAGCTCCCCTCTGCCTTCTGGCATAGACAAGCCCCCGGATAGAAGAATAGGAAACAACGATCATCATACCGCACCAGAGCAGATTGGAGAGGATGTCCCCAAAGGTGCAGTAAAACACGCACAGCGGAACGCCGACCAAGAGGGCAATCAGGGCTTTGCGTGTCGCAAAGCCCCTTTCCTCCGCAGAGGAAAGGGCGTATTGCAGGATGTAAAGAAAAATAACGCTTGCCATCCAGCCGAACTCCGACACATAAAAGACCTGCGGCGTTTCAGAGAATAAAAGCAGATACAGCGTCCAGTACAGAGAGCCGAGGGCAAAGCAGCCGTAAAAGCAGGTCAACAGAAAATACGTCTGTTTTCGGCTTTTCAGATACCAGATTCCGCTTAGGCTAAAGCCCAGCAGGGTAACGATGAATTGCAAAAGGTTACTGACAAGTTCCATCCGCATTGTCCCCCTTTTGCTCCTCCGTCTGTTCCTCTTTGTTCAGCAGACGGATTCGGAAACACAAAATCGTCACGCATACGCCGAGAACAAACGCAAGCAGTCCGATGACGATATATCCCAGCGTGGCGCTGCCGCCGAACATCGTTGCCGCTGTTTCAAAGCCGGAGGAAATTCCCAGCTCGATTTGCTCCACAATACCGGGCATGAACAGGGAAACGCCTACGATCACCGCAAGACACGCTGCCACGCCGGAAACGGCGGCGATCCGTGCCTGCCGCAGCCTTTTTTGATGCTCTTTTTCCGCGATACGCCGTTTTACTTCTGCAATCCGTTCCTCATGGCTCAACATTTGTGATCCCCTCCCGGTCCAATAATCCGCGCAGACGCTCTTTCCCCCGGTACACCATATTTGTGATCTGCTTCTCACTTTTTCCCATGACCTCGGCGGCCTGC
>OLJW01003647.1_pt1 | contig 11364 bp, 10 predicted proteins | sample 1603411 | NCBI WGS metagenome assembly OLJW01 (sample SAMN04168659, study PRJEB22393) | human gut metagenome | biome: human gut microbiome; feature: stool | host: Homo sapiens | collected 2014-05-12 | reverse complement strand
GCCCTTCCACTCCGCCAGTTTTTCGATCACATAGGGGAGATACCGGCTGTCATTCCGTTTGCCCCGCATGGGTACCGGAGCCATATAGGGAGCGTCCGTCTCCACCACGATCCGCTCCAGCGGCGTCACCGCCGCCACCTCCGGGGCCCGCTTGGCGTTTTTATAGGTGATGGGGCCGTCAAAGCCCAGATACCACCCCCGCTTCAGCAGCTCCGTTGCCATCTCCGGCGAGCCGGAAAAGCAGTGGAACACGCCGGTGACGGTGGGAAATTCCCTGATGATGGCAAGGCAGTCCCCGTGGGCTTCCCGATCATGGACGATCACCGGCAGATCCAGCTCCGCCGCCAGTGCCAGCTGCTTGCGGAATACCGTCTGCTGAAACGCTCTGGGCGGATTGTCCTCCCAGTAGTAGTCCAGTCCGATCTCCCCGATGGCCACCACCTTGGGCCGCTCCAAAAGCTGCCGCAGCTCCGTCAGATCCTCGTCCTGGAAGCCGTCGCAGTCCTCCGGATGGATGCCCACGGCGGCGTACACATGCGGGTACCGTTCCGCCAGCTCTGCCACCGCACGGGAGGAGGGCAGGTCGCATCCCGGGTCCAGCACCAGCCCCACGCCGACCCCCGGCATGGCGGAAAGGAGCGCATCCCGGTCGCTGTCAAAGCGGTCCGCGTCATAATGGGCATGGGTATCAAAAATCGGCATAATCCTCTACCTCGTTCGTTTTTTGTTCCAGTATACACGGAAAGCGGCCGTTTGAAAAGAAAAACCGTGGGAGGACCCACGGTTTTCCGAAGTTCATTCTGTCGGCTTCTTGGGCAGCGTCACCGTGATCACGGTTCCCTTCCCCAGCTGGCTTTCCAGCCGGAGGGTACCGTGGTGATACGCTACGGCGTGTTTCACGATGGACAGCCCCAGCCCCGTGCCGCCAATGGCCCGGGAATGGCTCTTATCCACCCGGTAAAACCGCTCAAAGACCCGGCTCTGATCCCCCTCCGGGATGCCGATGCCGGTATCCCGAACCAAGAGGGCCACGTCCCGATCCGTTTCCGCCACCTCTACGGTGACGCTTCCGCCGGGGACGTTGTACTTCACGGCGTTCTCGCAGAGGTTCCGGGCGATCTCATACAGTAGCCGCCGAACGCCGAAAACCGTTCCGGCGGTGCCGGTCACGGAAATGTGCACCGCCTGTGCCGCCGCCTGTGCTGTCAGAGAGCGGGCCGCCTCCTGCGCCAACTCCAAAACGGATACCTGCTCATGGGGCAACGCACCGCCCTCGTCCAACTGGGACAGGCGGAGAATATCGTTGATCAGCGCCACCAGCCGGTCCGCCTCCTGATGGATACGGTTCAGGAACCGAGGCTGATCCTCCGGCTTCACCAGACCGTTTTCCAGCAATTCCGCGCTGCCGATAATGGACTGCAGGGGCGTTTTCAGTTCGTGAGACACGTTGGCGGTGAACTCCCGCCGCATCCGCTCGGCTTCCGCCTGCTCCGTCACATCAAAGGCCAGCAAAACCGTACCCAGCACCTTACCGTTGGATTCGATACGGCTGAAATCAAGCTGGTATTCCCGGCCTCGCCGCTCTGCCCGCAGCTGACTGTGTCCGGTCTCGGCGGCGTCATGGATGGCGGCGGTCAGGTCCGGATGGCGATCCACTGTCAGGAAATCCTGTCCTACGCAGGTACCGTCCGCATGAAACAGTGTTTGGGCCGCCGGATTGATGCTGAGGATGCGCCCGCTGTGGTCCAGCAGCACCAGACCTTCCCGCATACTGCCGGTGATCTGTTCAAATTCGTCCTGCTGCTGCCGGAGGTCTCTGGTCCGATGGCGGATCTCCTGCTGCTGGGCGTAGACCCGCCCCAACAGCGGAGACAGCTCCTCATAGGCGTTGTTGTCCAGCGGGTGCTCCAGATCCAGCCGGTTCAGCGGCTCCACCACCCGTCGGGCCGCCCGGCTCGCCAAGAGTGCGGAAAGTCCCACCGCCAACAGCGCCACCACGATGACGGCGTGGAGCATCCCAAGAACCAGCATCCATACCGTTTTCTGACTGCCGGAAATGCGGAGCACAGAGCCGTCCGTCAGGCGCACCGCCTGATAGAGCATCTTTTCCGTCAGCGTCTCGGAATAGCGGGCGCTGCTGCCGCTGCCGCCGGTGAGCGCCTCCCGGATCTCCTCCCGCTGGCCATGATTTTCCATGGGCTGCGTATCCGCTCGGGTGTCATACAGCACTGTGCCGTCCGATGCCACCCAGGTCAGCCGCTCCGCCGTGTCCCGGACGCGGACCAGATAGTCCGCGCCGTCCGCTTCCACCGCCGCCGCAGCCAGTGTCAGTTCTGTCTGAAGCTGCTGTTCCCGCACCGTGCCGAAATAGGTGTAAAGGCAGCCGGTGATCACCAGCAGCGATGCCAGCAGCACCGTCAGTGACGCCGCCAGAGTCGAACGAAAGATCTTCCCGGTCATAGGCCGGTCTCCATGCGGTAGCCCACGTTCCGAACGGTCTCGATCAGCTTGCCGTAGGCCCCTAACTTCTGCCGCAGGGTGCGGATGTGCATATCCAGTGTGCGGCTGTCATCCATGTACTCCATATTCCACACCTGCGTGAATAGCTGTTCTCTGGTGAATGCCATTCCCGGATGGGACAGAAACAGCCGCAAAAGCTCAAACTCCTTATAAGTGAGCTGGAGCCGCTGGCCGTCCGCCGTCACGGTGCGGCAGTCCAGGTCCATAGAAAGGCCCCCGGCAGAGAGCACATGGCCCGTGTCAGCGGGATGACACCGCCGCAGCACCGCCTTCACCCGGGAAACCATCTCCATGACGCCGAAGGGCTTCACCAGATAGTCGTCGGCCCCCAAGTCCAGGCTCTGGATTTTGTCATATTCCGCGCCCTTGGCCGTGGCCATGATGACGGGGATATCCCGCAGGGCCGGAACGGTTTTCATTCTCTTCAGAAGCGAGACACCGTCCTCCCCCGGCAGCATCACGTCCAGCAGGACCAGCTCCGGCGTTTCCGTCTGCAGCGCCTCCCAGAAGGATGCTCCATCGTCAAAGCCTCTGGCCTCAAAGCCGGTGGATATCAGGGCGTACAGCTCAATATCCCGGATACTGGCGTCGTCCTCCACGCACCAGATCATAGCAATCTCCTTATGTCAGTGTGATTTCGTCCTTGTGGGTCCCGGTCACGGAGTAAATGACCCACTCGGCAATGTTCGTGGCGTGATCGCCGATGCGCTCGTAGTACTTGGCGATCATCAGCAGGTCCAGGGCGTATTCGCCGTCTGCCGGATCCGCCGCGATCTTTCCGATCAGGCTCTGCTTGACCCGGGCAAACTGCTCGTCCACAACGTCATCCGCCGCGATGACCTTTTTCGCCAACATTATATCACATTTCACATAGGCGTCCACACTTTCCGTCACCATTTGTATGACCGCCTTTGCCATTTCCTTCAAAAGGACGTCATTTTCCGCCTGCCGCCCGTCTAAAAAGGCCACGATCTCCGCGATGTCCTCCGCCTGATCGCCGATGCGTTCCATGTCGGTGATCATCTTCAATGCGGCGGAGATCTGCCGCAGATCCCGGGCCACCGGCTGCTGCCGCAAAAGCAGCTTCAGGCAGAGGTTTTCGATCTCCCGCTCCTTGTGGTCGATCTCGCTGTCCAGAGGGGCTACCTTGGCGGCCAGCGCCGTGTCTCCCTCCGTCAGCGCCTGAGAGGACAGGGCGATGACCTCCTCGCACAGCGCCCCCATCTCGATCATCTCGTGGTTGAGCTGCAAAAGCTGTTCGTCGAATTTATTGCGCATCTTACCCAAACCTCCCGGTGATGTAATCCTCCGTCCGTTTGTCGGCGGGGGTGGAAAACAGCTGCTCTGTCTTGCCGAACTCCACCAGCTCCCCCAGCAGGAAAAAGGCGGTGTTGTCGGAAATACGGGCGGCCTGCTGCATATTGTGGGTCACCATGACCACGGTGTACTGGCTTTTCAGCTCCGCCGCCAGATCCTCAATTTTAGAGGTGGAGATGGGGTCCAGAGCGCTGGTGGATTCGTCCATCAGCAGCACCTCCGGCTCCACCGCCAAAGCCCGGGCGATGCACAGCCGCTGCTGCTGACCGCCGGAAAGCCCCAAGGCGTTTTTCTTCAGCCGGTCCTTCACCTCGTCCCAGATGGCGGCGGAACGCAGAGAGTTCTCCACGATCTCGTCCAGCTTCACCCGGTTTCGGATACCGTGGGTCCGGGGGCCATAGGCCACGTTATCGTAAATGCTCATAGGGAATGGGTTGGCCTTCTGAAACACCATGCCGATCTGCTTGCGGAGCCATGTGGGGTCCACAGAGCTGCCGTAGAGGTCCTGTCCGTGGAAATCTACCTCGCCGCTGAGCTTCACACCCGGGATCAGGTCATTCATCCGGTTCAGCGTCCGCAGAAAGGTAGATTTGCCGCAGCCGGAGGGTCCAATGAAGGCGGTGATCTCGTGTTCGGGAATGGCGATGGATACATCGTGGAGGGCATGGTTGGGGCCATACCAGAGATTCAGTTTTTTTGCTTCCAAAATCGGTTCCATAGAGTCTCCTCAATTCTTTTTCAGCTTCCGCCCCAGAAACACGACGGAGAGGTTGATGAGCAGGGTCAGCAGCATCAGAATGGTGGCGATGGAGAAGGCCACCGCCGTCTCGCCCCGTTCGTTGGCGTAGACATACAAAGCCACCGTCAGCGTGGCGGAGGAGGAATGCAGGGCCGTGAAGAAATCGTTGAGCACCAGACCGAAGCCAGCGGTGTACAGCAGCGCCGCACTTTCCCCCACGATCCGGCCCACGGCCAAAATGCAGCCGGTGACGATGCCATCGATGGCGTTGGGCAGCACCACGGTACGGACCATGCGCCACTTTCCGGCTCCTAAGCCCAATGCTCCCTCCCGGTAGGACTGGGGCACGGTTTTCAGGCTCTCCTGAGTGGTGCGAAGAATGGTAGGTAGAATCATCACCACCAGAGTCAGTCCGCCCGCCAGCACACCTGCCTGCAAATTCATTTTCTGCACGAAAAACAGCATCCCTACCAGACCGAAAATAATGGAGGGGATTCCCGTCAGGGTCTCGGCAGCGAACTCAATGAGGCTCACCAGCCGCCGGTTTTCCGCGTACTCCGTCAAATAGATGGCGGCCCCCACGCCCAAGGGCAGAACGATGACCATGTCCACCAAAATGATATACAGAGTGTTGAGAATATTTGGTAAAATACCAATCGTATTCTTAATATAGCTGGTCTGTCCGGACAGCAGTTCCCAGGTCAGTCCCGGAATTCCCCGGCAGAAAATGTAGCCGATCAAAAATACCAGCAGCGCGCAGGTCAGTCCGGCGCATAGCCACACCAGCGCACGCATCCCCCGGTTGTAGACCCGGCGGCGAAGGGATAAGGTTTGTCCGTTCATGTCAGCCCTCCTTCCGGTTCTTAACGCACACGTTCAGAAACACATTGATGAGCATGATAAAGAGGAACAGCACCAGGCCGATGGAATAAAGCGCCTGCTGATACAGGCTTCCTACACTGGCGTAGGCCATGCCGGAGATAATGCCGGTGGTGAGAAAGCGCACCGGCGTAAACAGCCCCGGCATATTGGACACGTTGCCCGCCACCAGAATGATGGCCATCGCCTCACCGATGGCCCGGCCCACGCCCAGCACCACCGCCGCCGCGATGCCGCTGCGGGCGGCGCGGACGCTGACCCGGAAATAGGTCTCCATCTCCGCCGCGCCTAAGGCGAGACTGGCCTCCTCGTACTCCTTTGGAACGGCCCGGAGCGCCGTTTCCGACACGTTGATGATGGAGGGCAGGATCATAATGGCCAGCACGATCATAGCGGCCAGCAGGCAGGCGCCGGAGCTGAGGTGGAACAGGTTCCGGATGGCCGGCACCAGCACGATCATGCCCACCAGACCGTACACCACCGACGGAATGCCCGCCAGCAGCTGTACCGCCGTGCGGATCACCGCCGCCAGCTTCGGCGGGGCCACCTTCGCCAGAAATACGGCGGTCAGCAGCCCTACGGGAACGCCGATGACGATGGCCCCGGCAGTGCCGTAAACGGAGGTCAGGATAAAGGGCAGAATTCCGTACTGTGCGCCGGTGGTGGTGTTGGTGGGGTCCCAGACCTTGCCCAGCAGGAATTGAAACAGGCCGATCTGCCGAATGGCGGGCAGGCCGGAGAGAATGAGATAAATGCTGATGAGCAGCACAAAGGCCACCGCCACGATGCCGCACAGCAAAAAAATCAAATGGATGATCTGTTCCACGGTTTTGCGGGCACGGTAGCTGCTCCGCTCCGGTGTATGCGGGGGATTTGTAATACTTTCCACCGCGTTGACGGCGGTTAGAATTGCGTCAGAGTCCATGTCTGGCTCCTTTCTCGGTTTTACAGGAAGCGCCTCCACCTACGGTGATAGATGGAGGCGGGCTTGTCATGCTGTGGGAAGGAAGGGTGTGGGAGGAACCCTGTGGGGGTCCTCCCCACTTCTTTGATTGAACAGATCTTAGGCGATGTACGAGATCCGCGCCGGTTGCTCCCTTATTTCGCGACCGGCACCGCACCGGCGGCCTTGATCAGCTGGCTGGCAGCGGAAGAGGTAGCGTAGTCGAAGAATGCCTGGGCTGCGGGAGACAGGGTCTCGCCGGTCTTGGTCACCAGCACGAAGGGACGCTGAATGGCGTAGCTGCCGTTCAGAATAGTTTCCTCCGTGCAGGCCACACCGCCTACGGTGACAGCCTTGACGGTGTTCTTACCCTCCACAGCGGAGAGGGATGCGTAACCGATGGCGTTGGGGTTGCCGGCAACCGCCTCGATGACGCCGCCGGTGGAGGTCAGCTCTTGGTCCAGCTTGCAGGCATCCTTGGTGCCGGTGATGGACTCGAAGCCGTCCCGGGTGCCGCTGCCCGCCTCACGGCCGATGCAGGAGATAGTACCGGCGTCGCCGCCCACCTCGCTCCAGTCGGTGATCTCACCGGTGAAGATCTTGCCGATCTGCTCCACCGTCAGATCCGCCACCTTGCTGTCGGCATTGACGATGACAGCGATGCCGTCCAGCGCCACGATGGTCTCGGTCAGACCGCCGGCCTTCTCCTCGTCCTTCAGGGCGCGGGAGGCAAGGCCGATGTCGGCGCTGCCGTTACTGGCAGCCTCAATACCGGCACCGGAGCCGGTGGGGTCATAAGTGACGGTCACGCCGCTGTTGTCCGTCATGAACTGTTCGCTGAGGGCGCCGATCACCTTTTCCATAGAGGTGGAGCCGTTGGTGGACACGCTGCCGGAGAGGGCGGTCTCAGCCGGAGTCTCCGTCTGCGCGCTGCTGTCGGTGTTCGTGTCAGCAGGCGTTTCCGTCTTGGATCCGCAGCCGGTAAGGGCCGCCAGGCTCAAGGCCAGGGTCAAAATCAATGCAAGTGTCTTTTTCATGTTTGTCTTCCTCTTTTATTTGATATTTGGGTTTTCCCCTTTTCACACTTATCAGTGTACCGGCTGTATGTAAAAGGCAAAAGACAAACCATGTAAAATCCATGTCAAATCGCGCCGCAAATCACTTCTCTGCCGAAAAAAAGCAGAGAAAAAGCGTCTTTCCGCAATGCGGAAAGACGCTTTTTGAAGCACAAACAGTCGATTCGGTTATCGCTGACCCTTGTCGTAGGGAATACCCTCCGCCTTGGGCGCGCGGGAATTCTTGGAGGTAAAGGCCAGCACGATCAGGGAGATGATGTAGGGCAGCATATTGTAAACGGAACTGGGAAGGTTCATGACCTTCAGGAAGGCAAAGCCGGTGTAGACGTTGCCCAAGGCCCGGAAGAAGCCGAACAGCAGCGCTGCCAGCGCGATGCGCTGGGGCTTCCACTGGCCGAAGATCATCACCGCCAGAGACAAGAAGCCGAAGCCAGCCACGCCGTACTCAAACCGCCACTCGGACACACCGGCGGTGATGAACACGATGCCGCCCAAGCCGCCCAAGAAACCGGAGATCAGCACACCGGCCCAGCGCATTTTATAGACGTTGATACCCACGCTGTCCGCCGCCTGAGGATGCTCGCCGCAGGCCATGAGCCGCAGGCCGAACCGTGTCTTGTACAGCAGCACATAGGAGGCTACCAGCAAAAGCGCCGTAATGAGCATGAACCAGCTGAACTCAAAGGAGCCGATGCTCACGGTAAATGCCTTTTTGGCACCGGCGTACTGAATGATGGAGGACACGTCATCGGGATTGGCCGCAGTGTTGATGGCCTTGACAATGACGGTGGCCCCAGCGGTGCCCAGCAGGTTCAAAGCTGTGCCTACCAACGTCTGATCTGCCTTGAAGTTGATACAGGCCACAGCCAGCAGGCAGGAATACACCATGCCCACCGCGGCGGAAACCAGCACCACTGTCAGGATCGTCGCAAAATGAGAGCTGTTCTCTCCCAGATAGCGCATCGTCAGGGCACCGCCCAGAGCGCCCATGATCATGATGCCCTCCAGACCCAGATTGATCACGCCGGAGTGCTCGGAGAAGCAGCCGCCCAGAGCCACCAGGATCAGCACGGAGGCAAAGATCAGGGTATATTGCAGTAGCAAACTCATGCCTGATCGCCTCCTTTCCCGTTGGCCGCATCTTGTTCCGCGGCAGCCTTGGCCTTCAGAGCCGCCTTTTCCTCCCGTTTGGCAATGGAGCTGTTCATCACATGCTTCATGAACAGCACGAAGCCGCAGAGATAAATGATGATGGAGGAGATCAGATCGGAGATCTGCGCGCAGTACAGGGACTTATCCACATACGCGCCGCCAGCGGTGATGTGCTGGATGAAGAAGGACGCCAGCACCGTCCCCAGAGGATTCAGTCCCCCTAAGAAGGCGGCGGCAATGCCGTTGAAGCCCATGGCGGGAACGGAGGAGGTAGAGCACTGCCACTGCTCGTAGCCGGTGAGGTACAGCAGCGCCGCACCCATGCCGGCCAGCGCACCAGAGATCACCAGGCTCAGGATCACGTTCCGCTTTTCCGCCATGCCGCAGTATTTGGCGGCGTTGCGGTTGAAGCCGGTAGCCTTCAGCTCATAGCCGAATCTGGTCTTATCCAGTACGATCCAGATCAGAATCGCCATCACAATGGACAGGGGGATGGCCAGACCCACATACTGATTCTTGTTGAACAGCGCCCCCAGCCCCAGAGAGGGCAGCACAGCAGAGGGGTTGTTGTTGGCCAGCACGATGGTGTAGGGGCTGGCGGCCTCTTTCACCGTGGTCAGCAGCATATTAGTCAGGTAGAGGACGATCCAGTTCAGCATGATGCCGGAGATGACCTCGTTGACGTTGCAATAGGACTTCAGCACACCGGAGATGGCCCCCAGCACTGCGCCGCCGGCCATAGCCACCAGCAGGCAGGGCAGCCAGCTCCAGCCCAAACCCAACGCCGCGTACAGGCTCAGTGCCACGCCGAAGCAGTACTGGCCCGCAGCGCCGATGTTGAACAGGCCCACCTTATAGGCAAACAGGATGGACAGCGAGCACATCAGCAGCGGTGCGGTCTTGACCAGCGTGTTGCCCAGATATTTCAACTGGGAGGATGTCTTTTTATAGGTCAGGAAGTTTTTGACCACAGTAAGGATCGCCTCGCCGGCGCCAGCGGGATTGATGACCAGCAGCACGAGATAGCCGAGGAACAGACCCAGCACGATGCACAAAAGAGAGGCCAGCAGCGATTGGAAGCCGTTGCTCTTGAAAATATTCTTTTTCATGCCTTCACCTCGTCTCTCTTGGCGCCGGCCATATAGAGGCCCAGCTCCTCCTGGGTGGTGGTTTTCGGGTCCAGCTCGCCCACGATCTCACCCTCGTACATCACAAGGATGCGGTCGGGTACGTCCATGACCTCGTCCAGCTCCAGACTCACCAGCAGCACCGCCTTGCCCTCGTCCCGCTGGGCGACCAGCTGACGGTGGATGTACTCAATGGCGCCAACGTCCAGACCGCGGGTGGGCTGGACTGCCACCAACAGCTCCGGATCCTTGTCGATTTCACGGGCCACGATGGCCTTCTGCTGGTTGCCGCCGGACATGGAGCGGGCAATGGTAACGGGACCCTGACCGGAGCGCACGTCATACTGCTCGATCAGCCGCTCCGCGTAGCCGCGGATGTTCTTCCGCCGCAGGAAGCCTGCCTTGTCGGTGAATTCCGGCTCAAAGTACCGCTGGAGTACCATGTTGTCCTCCAGAGAATAGTCCAGCACCAGACCGTGCTTATGCCGGTCCTCAGGGATGTGGCTCATGCCCATGGTGCTCCGCTTGCGGATGGAGGTGTGGGTGATGTCCTGCCCGCAGAGGAAAAGCTCGCCGGACACCAGCGGTTCCAGACCGGTCAGGCCATAGACCAATTCCGTCTGGCCGTTGCCGTCGATACCCGCAATGCAGACGATCTCGCCCCGCCGCACCTGGAAGGACACATTCTTCACAGCGTTGTTCTTATGGACCTTGGAGGCCATGGTCATATTCTTGACCTCCAGCACCACGTCTCCCGGCTCCGCAGGCTTCTTTTCCACATGGAAATTGACGTTGCGGCCCACCATCATGGCGGACAGCTCCGCCGGGGTGGTGTCTTTCGTATTGACGGTGCCGATGTACTTGCCCTTGCGGAGCACGGTGCAGCGGTCCGCCACCGCCATGATCTCCGCCAGCTTGTGAGAGATAAAGAGGATGGACTTCCCCTCCGCCGCCAGATTCTTCATGATCTGCATCAGCTCGTCGATCTCCTGAGGCGTCAGCACGGCGGTTGGCTCGTCGAAGATCAGGATCTCATTGTCCCGGTACAGCATTTTCAGGATCTCGGTGCGCTGCTGCATACCCACGGTGATGTCCTCGATCAAAGCGTCCGGGTCCACATGGAGACCGTACTTCTCGCTGAGGGCCAGCACCTTTTCCCGGGCCTCCTTTTTCTGGAGAAAGCCATGCTTCGTAGGCTCCACGCCCATGATGATGTTGTCCAGCACCGTAAAGCAGTCCACCAGCTTGAAGTGCTGGTGCACCATGCCGATCCCCAAGTCATTGGCGTCATTGGGGTCCTTGATAGAGACCTCCTTGCCGTCCTTCTTGATCGTGCCCTCCTCCGGCTGATACAGGCCGAACAGCACGCTCATCAGCGTGGACTTGCCCGCGCCGTTTTCGCCCAGCAGGGCATGGATCTCACCCTTTTTCAGCTGAAGGGTAATGTCATCATTGGCGATGATGCCTGGGAACCGCTTCGTAATGTGGAGCATTTCGATGGCGTAATTCGTTTCCAAGTCAAACCGCCCTCCTTCCGTTTTAATGGCCCGCCGTGTGGATCTCGCGGGGACGGAAACCATATTCATTTACCGGCAGCGGCATATTGCCCTC
>OLJW01003641.1_pt1 | contig 11377 bp, 10 predicted proteins | sample 1603411 | NCBI WGS metagenome assembly OLJW01 (sample SAMN04168659, study PRJEB22393) | human gut metagenome | biome: human gut microbiome; feature: stool | host: Homo sapiens | collected 2014-05-12 | reverse complement strand
GGCTACGATTATATTGTAACCGGACATTATGCACGTGTGGAATATGATGAGGAGAAGAACCGTTACTTATTAAAGAAAGCTGTGGATGATACGAAGGATCAGAGTTATGTGCTTTATATGCTGACACAGGAGCAGCTTGCGCATATTTCCCTGCCTCTTGGCGGGCTTCGCAAAACGGAAGTGCGTGAGATCGCAGAGAAGCATGGCTTTGTTAATGCCAGAAAGCATGACAGCCAGGATATCTGTTTCGTACCGGACGGTGATTATGCAAAGTTTATTGAACAGTACACAGGACGTAAATCAATCCCGGGCGATTTTGTAGATACAGAAGGAAACATTCTTGGTAAACATAAAGGAATCATCCACTATACACTTGGCCAGAGAAGAGGACTTGGTATTCCGGCAGCATCCAGACTGTATGTGTGTGATATTTCTCCAAAGACCAATCAGGTGGTTCTGGGAAATAATGAGGATCTTTTCCATTCGGAACTGACTGCAACAAAGGTCAATCTGATTTCCTGTGAATCTCTGAAGGAGCCAATGAGACTGAAAGCAAAGATCCGTTACCGTCATCCGGAGCAGGAGGCCTTAGCATGGCAGACGGAAGATGGAGTGCTGCACGTGCGTTTTGATAAACCACAGAGAGCTATCACCAGAGGGCAGGCAGTTGTGTTATATGATGGTGATATCGTTGTAGGCGGCGGCGTGATTGAAAATTGTATTAAATGACAGATTTTCCTTGTCTTTCGCATTTTGTCGGACTGTCTTATCTGCACTGTTTTTTTGGAAACGTTATAGTTATTAGCTATTAAACGCTATAGAAAATTTCCTATTGACGTACTAGGAATTAAATGGTAATATACAACTATGCTAAATCATATCAAACAGATATGAAAAGCGTAGAAACAAAAATGACTTGCAGATAAGGGGCTTAAGAGCCGGAATCAGTTTTGCAGAGAAAAAGATTATTATAAATCAGAGAAAGATGAGGATATACACATGAGCAAAAAAATCGAAAGAAAAGACAGACATTTCAAATTTGAAACATTACAGCTTCACGTAGGACAGGAGAGTCCGGATCCGGTTACAGATGCAAGAGCAGTACCAATCTATCAGACATCTTCTTATGTATTCAGAAACTGCGATCATGCAGCTGCACGTTTCGGACTTGCAGATGCAGGTAACATTTACGGACGTCTTACAAACCCGACTGAAGATGTATTCGAGAAAAGAATCGCAGCGCTTGAAGGCGGTTCTGCGGCACTTGCAGTAGCATCCGGTGCAGCAGCAATCACATATACAATTGAGAATCTTGCACAGCAGGGAGACCACATTGTAGCAGCCAAGAATATTTACGGCGGAACAACAAACCTTCTGGAGCATACGCTTCCGGCATACGGAATCACAACAACATTTGTTGATGTATTCAATCTCGAGGAAGTGGAGAATGCGATCCAGGAGAACACAAAAGCTGTTTATATTGAGACTCTTGGAAACCCAAATTCTGATGTTGTAGATATTGAGGCTCTTGCAAAAATCGCTCACAAACATAAAATTCCGCTTGTTGTAGATAATACATTTGCAACACCATACCTCGTAAGACCAATTGAGTACGGCGCAGATATCGTTGTTCATTCCGCAACAAAATTCATCGGTGGCCACGGAACTACTATCGGTGGTGTGATCGTAGAGAGTGGTAAGTTTGACTGGGAGGCATCCGGCAAATTTGCATCTCTTACAGAGCCAAACCCAAGCTATCATGGCGTAAGCTTCACAAAAGCATGCGGACCGGCTGCATTTGTTACAAAGATCCGTGCAATCCTTCTTCGTGATACAGGAGCAACTATTTCTCCAGTAAGCTCATTCATCTTCCTGCAGGGACTTGAGACACTGTCTCTCCGTGTAGAGCGTCATGTTGAGAACGCACTGAAGGTTGTACAGTATCTGAATGATCATCCGCAGGTAGAGAAGGTTCATCATCCGTCTGTATCCACAGATCCAAGCCAGCAGGAGCTTTATAAGAAATATTTCCCTAACGGCGGCGGTTCCATCTTTACATTCGAGATCAAGGGAGATGCACAGAAGGCAAAAGATTTCATTGATAACCTTGAGCTGTTCTCACTTCTTGCAAACGTTGCAGATGTGAAATCCCTTGTTATCCATCCGGCTACTACAACACACAGCCAGTGCACAGAGGAAGAGCTTCTTGATCAGGGAATCAAGCCAAACACGATCCGTCTTTCCATCGGAACTGAGAATATCGATGATATCATCCAGGATCTTGATGAGGCATTCAAGGCTGTCCAGTAAATAAGACAATTAAATAAGAAGAACACCTTCTAAAATCAATAGCACAGAAAAATCTGTCCCGGGACATATGAGAACATAGTCCCGGGGCAGATTTTTTGTGTGCTTATCTGGAAAATCCAAAAGTGGGAAGATCCGTGTCGATGGCACTGAGGATGCATGGATCATGTGCGCTTTTTTTCAGGCGGATCCCGATGCCACAAGTTCTTCTAATGTTCCGAAGGTATATCCCATCTCTTCCCATTTTGTCAGCAGCTCATCCAGAATAGAAGCATTGGTGGAAGAGGTGCTGTGCAGCAGCACGATGGCACCCGGATGGATCCGTCCCAGAAGCTTTTCAAAAGCTTCTTCTTTCGAAGGCTGCTTATCCTGATACCAGTCCACATAAGCCAGACTCCAGAAAAAGGTGTGGTATCCCATCTCTTTTGCCATCTCTAAATTTTCCACGCTGTAAATGCCCTGGGGCGGGCGATAAAATTTTGTCATTTCTTTTCCGGTGGCTTCCTTATAAAGGGCCTCCACATCCTCAAGCTGTTTCTGAAAGGCGTCCTTTGTGGAGATACCGGACATATCCGGGTGTGTCATGGTGTGGTTTCCTACGGTATGGCCTGCATCTACGATCTCACGGATCAGTTCCGGTTTTTCCCGGATCAGGGTTCCCACAACAAAAAATGTGGCATGCACCTGGTGCTTATGTAAGGCATTCAGAATGGCAGGCATATTTCCATTGTCATAGCCTGCGTCAAAGGTAAGATAGATTTTTTTCTCATCGGTATCGGCTGCATACCAGGCATTGTATTTTTTCAATTCTTCAATAGAAGCATTTCCTGTGGGCTGTTTGCCTTCTTCCTGAAAACCAAGCCCCCAGTTCTCGTTTTGGAATGTCATAGAGACAGAAGAGGCCTGGCTGTTTTCAGCAGAATCCTGGTCGGACTGTGAGCCGGAAATAAAATGAGAATAGATCTTTCCTGCAAGACTGCCAAGAGCAAAAGCCATGACAAAGAAAAAAATAAGACGGTAGATGTGTTTTTGTTTCATGGGAACCTCAGAGAAAATGGAGTTATTAATATGTTTATGAACACAAAGAAGAAGATATGAAAGCAGAAGATCATGAGATCATGCCTGTGAGACAGAGGTCAAAATAAGCAAAAAATAAGAGTCATCAGCGATTGATCTCTTCTGCCGATGACTCTTTTAATTTTCATTATCCAATGGAATATACCTCTCATTTCTTAGATTTAAAACTTATACGGAATTAAAATTTACGTTCTCGGTGGTCCGTACCTCCTTGTTTTAATTATGATGGAAAATCTTTAAATCTTCTGGTGGACTGTACCTCTCTTTCTTAGATTATGGGAAGTAAGTTATGTTTTCGGTGGGTTCACGCTCCTTTTTGATTTAGTTTTTTGTTTTCCGTTTGTTTTATTTGATGGTTAAACTATAACAGATAAAATAGATATTGTCAATACTAAAATTGAAAAATAATAAAAATAAATTTAAAAAGAAAAATAATAACAGCCATACATGCAAAATAATCAGATAATATTAAAGCGTCAACAATACAGGAAAAATAAATAGATGTTTTATTAATAGCGCAAAAGAATGACAGATTCAAAAGTATTTCCATAGTCATGCCATTGCCAGCTTCCGTCATATTTGTGGCAGATATCTTCAATAATAGAAAGTCCTAATCCGTGATTAAAAGAATCTTTTTTTGTAGTAGTATGGTCAAATACCGTTTGCGGATTTTTGCTATTTTTAACCAGGATAGAAATAAATCCTTTAGAGGTTGTCAAGGACAGGGAAAGATATGGTTCCGCAGATTCAGAAGAACGGCATGCTTCAATAGCATTATCTAATATGTTAAATAAAACACTGCATAAATCTGAGGACTGAATATTTGATTTTTCAGGAAGAAAAATCTTGTAGTCTGTATGGATACCTAAATGCTGAGCAAACAGTCGTTTGGATTCCAGAATGGCAAGAATAAGATTATCTTCGCAATAAGGATGAAAGCGGTCACGCTGGAAAGCTTCAAGGACCTCGTAAACGAGTTTCTGTGCATTTTCGCAATCATTTTCATGCAGAAGTTTTTGTATTGACTGGAGATTTTTTGAAAATTGTTTCTGGGCTTTAAGTGAGGTGGCTTCCTGTTGATTCATTAATAGCAGATGTTCAGAGTTTAAAAGTTGTTGCTTTTTTAACAGATTAAGCTCTGCTTCTACTTTTTCGCTTGTAAAAAGTTGCATTAAAAGCTGATATAAATTGTAACATAAGATAGTTGCAGTCAGACAGGTCAGTAAAAAAAATGAATTCAAATATTGTCCGGTATAAGTAGACAGAAGATAAAATATTTGAAAAAAAGCTAAAGATATAATAAAAATTATTTTTTGTTTAAAAGTCATAATATGGAATCCTCCTGATTGAGTGATTTACAGACTGATGTATGATTATTATGGTCTATGTTATTGCTTAACACAGAATTACAATATTTTTCTGCTGCATCTGTTTTTTTCATATCTATAAGATAAGCTAACGAAAACAGATGGTTTTCTATATCATGATTCCATTTGCGGATTTTAATGTATTCTTGTTTCATTTCTTCTGATACTTCCATTTGTTTTTTCAGTAATTCCATTTTATGGAGATTCTGTTTGAAATTTATCTGCTCTTGTTCTAAGGATTTAAGACCATGTATAAATAACAGAAAACTTATACAGCAGCAAGTGATATATAAAATAACAGGAATAAACTGGTTGCTGAATTTATAATGCTGTAGGAATTCTGTTGCAATCATGGGCAGGAAAATAGGAAGAATAATAAACAGCAGTAAAGTAAACTTCAGATAATTTATACATTCCCGTAAAAGAGAGAAAACATTTTTATAAAATAGATAAGCAAAAGAAAAAATGAGCAATTGTATGATCAGCTTTTCATGGAAAGTGCATAGAGAATAAATATTTATTGCAGTATATGTATGCTGGTGAATAAACCGGTTGTAAATTTGTATGTAAATATTCAGTGCCAGAAGTTCAGTTAATATACTGGTAAAAAGAATGATAAAGTAAGCTATCAGCTTTTTTTTAAAGGAGCCTCTGAATAAAGAAAAAAGATTCAGAAACATGACTATTTGTGTTAACATCGTCATTTCGTTATTGTGCCCATATACTTTGATCATATGAAAAGAAGACAGTAAAACAAAACAAACTAAAATATGGACAAAAGCTTTCGCTTTTGAACTTATTCGTCTGGGAAAAAGCTGCATGAAACAATATACAGGCATAGTTGAATGATATGCAGCAATAAGCATTGCAAATAACAGGTTTTTTAACATTACAGAACCTCACTTGAATTTTGGAGTAACAATTGTGCAAAGGCATCTTTAGTTGCCTGGTAATAGTTTCGGCTTACAGGAATATGGGTTCCATCAGAAAGTTCAATGCCAGCATGGCTGAAAGTATGTATGGTATTTATGTTGACCGCAAAACTTTTATGACATATACAAAAATCAGGTTTTAATTGTTCGATAAGAATCGGAATTTTTTCACGACAATAGTAAATCTGCGATTTGGTATGTATTTCAGTATTTCGTAGTTTTCGCTCCATATAAAAAATATCGGATCGAAGGAGACGGTAATCTCGGGACTGATAATTAAAACAAAAATACTGTTGACGGAGTTTATTCAGTTTGCGGCAGGAAGCAGAAAGTGCTTTAGGAAGATATTCTTCCATTTGCTGTTTATAAACAAAATAAATATGATCTGTTTCATAAACAGAAGATGCATATTGCAGATATTGGCTGATAAAAATTATCTGTGTATTCGGATTTAATAAATTGATTCTCTGAGCAAGTTTGATTCCAGACACAGATTCAGATCCAAGTTCAATATCCATGAGAATAATATGATAAGGGCATTGTTCATTGGATATTTGATTGAGAAAATCAGTGGCCGAAGAAAAGGTATCAATTTCGACTGGAATTTCAAGAGAAGAACAGGATAATGTATGAATTTGTCTGCATTGAATGTCATTATCTTCACATATTGCGAGTTTCAGCATAGAAATCTCTCCTTGAAATAAGTGATTTTGAAAGTATTATAACACAATTTTTCAATTGATAGTAAAAATTCAAGTAAAAAATCTATGACAAATGAAAAATTTAAAAAACTGATGCTTGTAGAAATAGTAAATGGTTAATTATGTACTTTACTATGTCTGTTTATGCAAATGACTAAAAAAAAGAAAAAAGTATGGTAAAATTAAAGTTACAAAAATTTAGGGGAGGGGAATGAGAAAATGGATAAAATAAAAAGATGTTTGCAATGTGGAAGAGGTGTCTCAGATTCTGTGGACAATGTGGTAAGAGAGTAAATTGAGAAAAGGAAGGAGCGATTTTATGTATTCAAGGATGAAAAGAAAATGTAGTTTTATTGTACTAGTAGTAATGGTAGTTAGTCTGCTTATGGTTTCTGGAACGCCGGTACATGCTGACAGTTACAGCTGGATGGAGAGTGCAAAGAAGGTAAAAATCAATAGTACGATCAAAGGAGTGGCACGGAATAATCAGCCCCCGACTCTCATGGATCCATGGGATAGCTATGAAGAGTACTTTTATTTTAAGGCCCCGGTAAAAATGAATATCACTATTACAGTAACTATGAAAGGAACCCAAGGTGTTTCAATGTCGTTATATAATAGCAGAGGAAATTATATGAGGGATAGTAACGATTGGTTATATAACAGATCTAAAAATCAGAATAGTACAATTCTGCGGAGTACTTGTAATGCAGGAGAATATTATATTCGTCTAACGGAACTTTATAATTCTAATTCAGAAAAACATCCGTATTCATTAACAGTCCAGGGAAAACTTTTAAATTCTGCAAAGATAACTAAAATACGAAAAGTTTCTTCCACAAAAGCTAAAATAATATGGAAAAATCTTGGAAATGTTACGGGATATGAGTTATTTAGAAAGAATTATGGAGGCAGTTATAAGAAGGTTGCAACAATAACGAGAAGGAGAAATTATTACATAGATAAAGGATTGAAACGCAGAAAGAACTATTATTATATTGTTCGTGCTTACAAAACAATTGATGGTAAAAAGGTATACAGTAATAATTCTGCAGTAACAAGGATTAAAATGTAGATACTTTAACCGAATCAAGTAAGCTCACTGTTTCAATTGCGAAAATAAATAAGCAGTGGGCGGAGACTTGCTTGTATCAGGAGGAGGGCAGGCTCCTTCTGATAAACTGCGAGGCAGTTATCCGGTTATGAACAAGTAGCGAAGCGGATTGCGAATATCCGTTTGACTAGAAATGAGAGAGAAAATATAAGAAAAATCAAGAGCTTTTGTTGGATGTTTTTTTACTTTCAATAGTTATTTCAACAAATAAGACAGAAGCAGCAGTACAGGATACTAATGAAGGTACATTGAATGTTCAATGGGAAGATGAAAACTTTGGTGAGTCAATTTGCAATGCTTTGAAAAAAGAAGAAGTCACATATGCAGATATTGAAGGAATAACAGGCATCAGTATCGATTCGCAGTATGTAGTGAAGTTGGATTGGAAAGATAAGACAGAAGAATACGTTTACAATTCAGGGAATGATATGTGTGAAATACTTGCATTGCAGGAATTTTCTACATTAGAGGATTTAAAGAAATTTCCTTATCTTCGTGAATTATGTCTGAATGAATGCATAGTTGATGATAATACTGCATTAGGAGAATTGACTAAATTAGAAAACCTGAAGTTGGATGGATATTCCATAGATTCCCTTGATCGTTTGAAAAATCTGACTGCATTAAAAAGTCTGATCATTCAGGGTGCGGAGTTCGAAGATTTACAGGCATTAAAAGAACTGACTAATATGGAAGAACTAAGGCTGCCTAATAATAATATCAAAAACATCGATGCTTTGGAGAAAATGACAAACCTGGAAGAACTCATATTATACGGGAATCAAATAAAGAATATATCTGCACTCAGAAAACTCTGCAAACTTAGGGTGTTAAAACTGGAAGGGAATCTGATAGAAGACGTAGAACCATTAATGAATTTAAAAAATCTTGAGAAATTAAGCTTAGGGGATAATCCAGTTAAAAATGTACAACTTCTTGAAAATCTTACGGGAACGGATATAGATTTGGAGTGAATGTAGAAAAAGAAGGAGATTATGTGGATTTGAGTACAGATAAAACACCACACTATGGAGTTGTAACAAGAGTAATTGATTCGAATAGTTTTGAAACCATAGAGTGTAATATATTTGGAGCTCCTTGCAAAATTATTGCAATGACACGCCGGAAATCCGATGAGAGAGGTATAGTTCGTTCTACGAAAACAAGATGATGATTAAGGGAGGGATATGATGAGAAAGATTAAAAAGTATTTTATTATAATATTACTAAGTATATTCACTTTAACAACTGTAGAAACTTCATCACTGAATTTTAGTGCATATATCGTTCAGGCAAAGGTTTCTTCTTCGACGAAGAGAAAAGCTCAAGAGGCATATCGAAAATTTCTGACGCAAAGGAGATACAGATATTTTACATTATGGGATATTGATAAAGATGGCTTGAAAGAACTTCTTGTTACCGATGGAAGAGAGCGAGTTGGAAATTCACCGATCAAAGCATATGCATATACTTATACACGGGGAAAACTGAGATATGCAGGTGAGATTGGGAGTCCTATGTCAGGAATAAGCTATAATTGTATAACAAAGCGTTTGCATGCATCTTGGGGTGGATGTGGAAATGTTGAATATTGGTATTATACCTTGACAAAGAATAAAAAAGTAAAACAGGTAATATGCGGTGCGTATGTAAATGGAGTAAAAAATGGAAATGTACAATACAAATGTTTATATAACAAGAAAAAAATTTCATTAAAAAAATGGAAACAGATAACAGATAAATGGATTAAACAAACAAGCACTTTGAAATATTATAGAAATACTACAAGTAACAGAAAAAAACATATGAAAATGTAAAAGTAATAATCACAGTAAAATAGGGAAGAGGTGCAAATTACGCTCAAACGGAATGCCAGTTCCGCTACTGCGGAACGGCTATTCCATTTTTAACGGTACGAAGTACCGCTAGATGATATCATTCTGTTTCACGCATATTTATACCGTTCATTTCCAGACGATATGTATGATGTTTATCTGTGATTCGTGTAAGGCACGCATCAGCGTAGGTATTATCAGCAAACATATCAAACCATGTACTGACTGGAAACTGTGAGATGACTACAGTTGATTTTCTTCCATCCCTGGTGTCAAGGACTTCAAAAAGATCCCGGCATTTATCAAGATCGAGATCCATAAGGCCAAAATCATCGATCACAAGAAGATCCAGCTTGGTCAGCTTATTCAGGTAATCCAGATTTGTGGATTTGATACGTGCCTGTTCCATTTCGCTCATAAGAGTGTTCGCTTTTATATACTTTACACTCTTAGACTGCTTCATTGCAGTTACACAAAAAGCATTGATTAGATAAGTTTTTCCACTGGCGGAAGATCCTGTTACAATGAGATTCTTTCCTTCCTCTATCCAATGGCAGGTACTCAGTCGCTCTATTGTCTGGGTATCAAGCTGACGTTCTGGACGGTAAATAGTTTCGTCAAGATCCGCCGCTGGGTATCGCAGATGCGCTTCTTTCATCAGACGATTAAAACGTTTATCTGCTCGCGCCTGCCACTCTGCATCAACCATTGCTGTCATGCGTTCCATAAAAGTGTTCAGATCTGCATTGGGATCTTTCAACTGTTCTTCCAGGATATGTGCCATTTCTGGAACACGGAAACTCTTCAGACGCATGATCAGAGCCTGCTCCTGAGGTGTTAATGTAATGTCATGGGATGAACTCATTTGTATGCCTCCTTTCCACGGATGTTTGTATGGGAAGGAAGTTTTCCGGTTCCGTTTATAGCGCTGCTGGAATGATTATTCTGAACCATGCTAAGTACTTTCTTGAAATAAGAATACTTGCAGGCATTGGCTTCTACGCATTTCTCAGCAGCCTCCTGAACCAGCCTGTGAGGAACATCTTTACAGGAATGGAGTACACCGGCACAGCTGTTGTATGCCTGTTCCTCGTGTTTGGAACTGCGGAGTATCCTGTCAATAAGAGTTACCATAGATTCTCCATAGACAGATGCCCACCGTCTGTAATAAGCTCCGTCATGTGCATTCACTTCTTTGTAATACAGGTGTTCTGGTGGCATATGACTGTCATCTGTAATGTAAAGAGGAAAATCACGATAAGATCTCGGATGTCGGCAGATCAGCCGGTTATACTCGTCGCAGATCCGTATCTCCGTCATGGTAGCCTTAAGAATTGCAGGCTTCCCCTTATAGGTATACAATACAGAATAGTAGTGGGCATCATACTCAAGGTGGTAATTATCTGGAACTTTAAGAAAGTATTTATAATCACAAAGTGTATAACTTTCGCCTGGAAGCTGGTTCATACGCGGTTTGTCATACTTTTCAAATCCATTCATGCGGGATTTCCGAATGTCAGATTTTTTCTGGAAAGGACGCTGGTTGATGTCCGCTACGATCTTTTTGACCGCAGCATTCAGAGCTTCCAGAGAGGTATAAGTATCTTTCTTTAATTCTTCTACCAGATGCGTTTCTAAGAAACGCACATGATTTTCAACGGTCGGTTTGCCTTTCGGTTTCCTTGGCGGCGGAGGCAGAATGACCGTATCATAGAAGGTCTCCAGATCTGAAAAGGCTGACTGCAGCACAAGTTCATCTTTGCTATGCATGGTAACAGCTGTTTTCAGATTGTCCGGGACAAGATATTTAGGAACTGCCCCATAATAAGACAGTGCATGTACTGTGCCGGTAATAAAATGTGGAAGTTTTTCATCCAGAAAGATTTCTGCATAAACAAGGCTGCTAAAACCAAGTGTAGTCGTAAAAATGTGAACTTTCCGAAGTGCGCCAGCTGCTGTGTCCAGTAGCAGTTCCGGCTGGTCGCCTACCCAGTCAATATACATCTTTTCACCAGGGATCCGTTCCACAGGCATAGATGTTTTT
>OLJW01003633.1_pt1 | contig 11394 bp, 10 predicted proteins | sample 1603411 | NCBI WGS metagenome assembly OLJW01 (sample SAMN04168659, study PRJEB22393) | human gut metagenome | biome: human gut microbiome; feature: stool | host: Homo sapiens | collected 2014-05-12 | reverse complement strand
CGACCACCGAGATCTACACTCTTTCCCTACACGACGCTCTTCCGATCTGCTTGAATTCGTGAAATTCAAACGTTCCTCATTCGGATCCATCAGGATAATATCCTGCTTCTCCTGTGATAACATTTTTGCCAGGTGGGTTCCTACTTCACCGGCTCCGGTTATAATAATTTTCATTTTATATAATAGATTAATTATAAGGATATATTATCCTCCGATAACCATCTTTTTTATTTCTCCTGCAATACTTTTGGCATCCATACCACACAGTTTATACAGTTCGGGAATCGATCCATGTTCGACAAACTCATCCGGCACACCAATCCGTTTTACCTGAGGAGCATATCCGTTATCAGCCATAAATTCCAAAACAGCACTGCCCAGTCCACCTTTGATTACGCCGTTTTCAACAGTGATGACACGACTGAACCTCTTACCGACTTCATGCAGCAGTTCTTCATCCATCGGTTTTAAAAAAATCATATCATAATGGGCAATCGATATACCATCACTTTCAACCTCCTTTATGGCCTTTATCACTTCGTTGCCAATAGGTCCAAGTGACAAGATCGCAATATCATCCCCATCACGAAGTTTCTTGCCTTTCCCGATCGGAAGGATATGCATCTCATTCCTCCAATCTGCCATCTCTCCCTTACCGCGTGGATAACGGATCACAAAAGGGCCGTTACATTCCTTATACCCGGTATACATCAAATTCCTTAAATCCAGTTCGTTCAAAGGAGATGAAATAACCAAGTTCGGGACTGGACGCAGATAAGCGAGGTCGAACACCCCGTGATGGGTCGCCCCGTCTTCGCCGACACTGAGGCCGGCGTGGGTCGCGCAGATCTTGACGTTGAGCTTTGGCAGGCAGATGGAGTTGCGAATCTGTTCAAAGGCCCGACCCGTGCCGAAGACAGCAAAGGTACTGGCCAGGGGAATCTTGCCGCAAGCGGCGAAGCCCGCTGCCGTGCCCATCATATCCTGTTCCGAAATGCCCATATCGAAATAGCGTTCCGGCGCTACCTTTTTAAAAGCAATCGACCGCGTCGACGAACCGAGGTCGGCGTCGAGGACGACAATCCTTGGATTTTTATACAATTCCGTTTCTAAGAGATGCCCGTAGGCATCGCGCGTTGCCCTTGCCATCAGCCTTCGCCCCCTAATTCACGTAACGCCCGTTCACATTCTTCTTTCGTCGGCGCCTTGCCATGCCAGGACACGGCATTTTCCATGAACGATACGCCTTTGCCCTTGACGGTCTGGGCGATGATGACCGTCGGCTTCCCTTTTGCGGCCTGCGCCTGGTGCAGTGCAGCGCCGATGGCGTCGTAATCGTGGCCGTCGATTTCCAGGGCGTTCCAGCGGAAGGCCCGGAATTTGTCGGCAATGGGCATGACGTCCATGACGTCTTCATTGGACCCGTCGATCTGCAGTCCGTTATGGTCGATGAACAGGGTCAGGTTGTCCAGTTTATACTGAGCTGCCGACATAGCCGCTTCCCAGATCTGGCCTTCTTCGATTTCGCCGTCGCCGGCGATGACGTAGACCCGCCAGTCCGCCCCGTCCAGCTTGGCCGTCATGGCCATGCCGTTGGCAGCCGACAAGCCCTGTCCCAGGGATCCCGTCGTCATGTCGATGCCCGGCGTCGTATTCATGTCGGGATTGCCCTGGAGCATGGCGCCGCACTGGCGCAGGTGCCACAATTCATCTTCCGGGAAAAAGCCCCGTTCGGCCAGCGTCGCATACAGAGCCGGTACGGTATGGCCCTTGGAGAGGACGAAACGGTCCCGGTCCGGCCAGTGAGGCCGCTTGGGATCGATCCGCATGACATCGAAATACAAGACTTGCAGCATATCGACGATGGACAAAGAGCCACCGGGATGACCGGACTGGGCCAGGGTGACCATCTTGACGATATCCTGCCGCACGTGAGCCGCATGACGGCTCAATTCTTTGCTATCCATGAGAAAGCCCCCTTTTGCCTTCCATTATAGCACAAAAGAGGCTGCCCGGCGGCAGCCTCTTTTGTGAGTTTGAAGTTTGCAGTTTGTAGTGGATGGTCATAAACTTGAAACCATCTTCTACAAACTCCGTACTACAAACTATAAAGAGAAATGGGCCTGCATGATGGCAAAAAGCTTCGTGCAACAGTCTCTTTTAAGTGGCTAGTGTTTAGTGGATGGCTTTAGATGTAAATGCCCATTGGCTCTCTTCATAGGAGAGCTGTCAGCACAGCTGACTGAGAGGTTCAACCTCTCCGGCCCTGCGGGCCACCTCTCCTATCAGGAGAGGCTTACGGTCTGCGACCTGCGGCCGCGGCCTTCGCAGTTCAGTTTCTTACGAGCCACGAGCCACGAGCCACGCTCACAACACATACTTCTCGATGGCTTCGGCGACGGCGCCTTCGTTATTGGTGGCGTCGGTGACGACGTCGCAGTATTGGCGGATGACGGGGTTGAGGTTATGGACGCCGACGAAAAGGCCGGCGGCCTTCAGCATGTCGATGTCGTTGATGTTGTCGCCAATGGCCATGGTTTCTTCATGGGCTACACCGAGGATATCTGCCAATTTCCACAGGCCCGCCCCTTTATTGACGCCTTTGTGCATGAATTCGATATAGCGGTTGCTGGAGAAGCTGACCGTAATGTCGTCCAGCAAGGGGCGGATTTCAGCGTGTATCTGCTGTAAATAGTCGTAATCCGTATTGGTCACGATGAGCTTGCAGACTTCTTCTTTGCCGCGGATGAAATCGAGGTCCTCCGCTTCGACAGGCACGTAGCCCATGCGGCCGTGGAGGAAGGCTTCTTCGTCGGGCGTAATATTCGTGATGTAGACGACATCACGCGTATAGATATGCATACATTGACCATAGGTACAGCAGCGGCGGAAAATCCGGTCGGCCAGGTCAAAGGGGATCGGGTCCCAGAAGAGGGAGCGGCTGCCCTTGTTTTCCGTAATATTGGCGCCGTTGAAGCCGATAACATACTGGTCCGCCTGGTCGTAGAGGCCCAGAGTCCTCAGGACGCCTTCGATGGAACGGAAGCCCCGGCCCGTACAGGGCACGAATTTCACGCCTTTGGCAATGGCTGCCGTAATGGCTTCGATATTGCGCCGGCAAATCGTCGCGTCGCTGCTGAGCAGCGTTTCATCCATATCACAAGCAATGATCTTATACTTCATGTCGTCTCCTTTTCTTTCGTAACGGCTGGGGCATAGTGGTCGTAAATCTTCCAGGCTGCCAGTGCTGCCAGACATTCAAAGATCCAGAAGGCGTGCCACACGCCGTCCGGTCCATAAACGCGGCAGAGGAGCCACGCCGCCGGCAGGCTGATGACGACGTAGCGCAGCAGGGTGATGGCAAAGGACGGATTGCCCTTCCCCAGCCCTTCCAGGGCGCCAGACGCCGTAATAGACAAGGCCGACGGTACAAATCCCCAGGCAATGATGCCCAGGGCCGACGCACCGGCTGCGATGGTTTCCTCACGGGACGTGAACCAGCCCATGAGGACGTCCGGTACGGCCAGGCAGATGACCAGGCCTGCCGCCATGACCAGGCCGTTGAGGAACAGCGTCGTCCGATAAATGCGGCGCACGCGGCCCAGTTCCCCAGCTCCGTAATTATAGCCGATCAGCGGCCGCACACCTTGAATGATACCATTTGTCGGCATAGAAAGAAAGGTCTGGAGCTTATAATAGACGCCGAGGATGAAAATATACGTCGGCGAAAAAGGCGCCAGGAGATGGTTCAGGGCGACGAGGAAGACCGACGACAGGCCCATGTTGAGGGCCGCCGGGATGCCGATGCCATAGAGCCGTTTATCGAGTTCGATGTCCCAGTGGAGATGGCGGCGGCAAACTTCGACCCGCAGCGGCCGCCAATGACAGACCACGGCATAGAAGAGGAGGTTCACCGTCTGGCCCAGGCCCGTCGCCCAGGCCGCGCCTTCAATCCCCATGGCCGGAATCGGTCCCAGTCCAAAGATGAGGATCGGGTCGCCGATGATATTGACCAGGCAGCCCAGGGACAAGCCGGCCATGGTGACCTGCATGCGGCCGACGGCCTGGAACATCTTTTCATAGACCAGGTCGACGCTGAGGATCGTAGAAAAGGCAAAGACGATGACGGCATAGCGCAGGCCCAGGTCGATGAGTCCCGCGTCCTGCGTAAAAGCCCGCAAAAAAGACGGCACAGCCCAGATACAGCCTGCCGTCATGACCAGACCATGGATGACAGCCAGGAAGACACCGTGTGTCGCAGCCACATCGGCCGTCCCCTTCTGACCGGCACCGAGGCAGATGGAAATAATGGCATTGAGGCCGACGCCAAAGCCGATGCAGACGGCATTGACGAAGTTCTGCATGGGAAAGACCAGGGACACGGCCGTCATGGCCTGTTCGCTGATCATGGCGACGAACAGGCTGTCGACGATATTATAGAGCGAATTGACGATCATCGACACGACGGCCGGCAGGGCCATGGAAGCGATGAGCGGCAAAATCGCCCGTTCTTTCATAAACGATTCGTCCATACGTCACCTTCTGCGGCGGTCTCGCAGCCAGCGCCAGAGGGCCGCTGCGCCCTTGATGACCAGGTAGAGGATGAAGATATTCACTAACAGGCCGAGGATATCGGCACCCCAGCCCAGGGAACCCCAGCCGAAGAGATGGCTGAGCATACTGCCCAGGAACATGCCGCCAGCAAAGAGGCCGATACCGCGCATGACGCTGCCCAGGCGGGACGAAGACGTCGTCCGGCTGGCATTGGCCTGAGCCGTTTCAGCCTTGCGGGCCTGCGTCTGCCCATTCGGTTTCGTATTGCCCAGGCTGGGCGCTTCATTTTTCGTCGTCCCCGTTTTCGGTGTCACATTCTTAGGCGCCGGGGCCGGCAGCGATTTCGGCGCCGATACGCGGGCACCGCCACCACCTTTGGCGGCCTGTACGGAAGACGGGACAGCCGGCAGGGCCAGGGCCGTCCACAAAGCAAAGACACAAACGGCGATAAAAGTCGTTTTTTTCATAAATAGGCTCCTTTATAACAAATTGTGCGACGGATCCGACCCTTTCAAAACGGCCGGTCCCCCATGGGGAAACATGATGTCATATAGATTCAATGTCGACAGATAATCGGCCAGCTTGCCCTGCACCCCGGCCAGGGCTTCGTGGACGTCACAGAAACCATAGCGGTGATGGTACGGGCACTGGAAATCGCCGTCCAGGCAGCTGGTGATCATGTTTTCCCGTTCCATGACGTTAATGATGTCCATGAGGGTAATGCCGTGCAAATCCCGTGTCAGGCGGCATCCGCCCTGGGCGCCGCGGATGATTTCGATGAACCCGGCCCGTTCGAGTTTCTTGGAAATCTTGTAGGCGAACTGCCGGGGGACGAGCTGTTCGTCGCTGATTTCCCGTATATTTTTCAGCTGTAAATCAGCCAGGGATCGTAAAATGCGGATGGCATAGTCTGTTTCTCTGGTAATAATCACGATGTAAGACGCTCCTTCTCATTCTGTATAGATTAAGTCTATTATAACGTGAAATGACGAGAAATGCCAGTCGTAAATGCCTTGCGGTTACCAGAAAAACCCGATATAATAAATAGTGTTTGCATGTTTTAGCTTTAACTACAGATGAGGTGTACTATGTCATTAATCGATGAAGTAAATAATCGCCGTACTTTTGCCATCATCTCCCACCCTGATGCCGGCAAGACGACGTTGACTGAAAAATTACTGCTCTACGGAGGTGCCATCCACCTGGCCGGTTCCGTCAAGGCCCGCAAGACGGCGAAACATGCCGTTTCGGACTGGATGGAAATTGAAAAACAGCGTGGTATCTCCGTCACCAGTTCGGTCCTCCAGTTCGACTACGAAGGCCATCATATCAATATCCTCGACACGCCGGGCCATCAGGACTTCAGTGAAGATACGTACCGGACCCTCATGGCTGCCGACAGCGCCGTCATGCTCATCGACGTCGCCAAAGGCGTCGAAGCCCAGACGAAGAAGCTCTTCCGCGTCTGTAAAGAACGGGGCATCCCCATTTTCACCTTCGTCAACAAGATTGACCACTTCGGCCGCAACCCCTTTGACCTCATGGATGAAATCGAAGACATCCTGGGCATCCACGCCTACCCCATGAACTGGCCTATCGGCCTGAATGGCAACTACCAGGGCATCTACGACCGGGCTTCGTCGTCTATCGAACTCTTTGAAAAAGACACGACCCACGGCCAGCGCAAGCTGGCATCGACCAAGGGCTCGGCAGACGACCCGATTTTCAAAGAACTCCTCGACGAAGACGTCCACCAGGGCCTCATCGACGACATCGAGCTCCTCGATGAAGCGGGCGACGAATTCGACATGGAAAAAGTCAAGCGCGGCGAACTGACGCCGATGTTCTTCGGCTCGGCTATGACCAACTTCGGCGTCAAGCCCTTCCTGGAAGAATTCCTGCGCATGGCTCCGAAGCCGCAGCCGCGCAAATGCCTGGAAGGCGTCGTCGAACCGACATCGGACCAGTTCACGTCGTTCGTCTTCAAGATCCAGGCCAACATGAACCCTCAGCATCACGACCGCATCGTCTTCATGCGCATCTGCTCGGGCAAGTTTGAAAAAGGCATGACCGTCACACACCGCCAGTCCGGCAAGACCCTGCGCCTCATGCAGCCTCAGCAGTTCCTGGCAACGGAACGGACCATCGTCGAAGACGCCTATCCGGGAGACATCATCGGCGTCTTCGATAACGGCACCATGGGCGTCGGCGACACCCTCTATTCGGGCAAGAAGAAAGTCACCTTCAAGGACTTCCCGACCTTCCCGCCGGAACTCTTCGCCCGCATCCGCGCCAAGGATTCGATGAAGCGCAAACAGTTCCTCAAGGGCATGACCCAGCTGGCTCAGGAAGGGGCCGTCCAGATTTATGAAAACCTGGGCTCCATGGAAAGCTACATCGTCGGTGCCGTCGGGCAACTCCAGTTCGAAGTCCTGGAATACCGCCTGAAACACGAATACGGCGTCGACCTGGAAATGAACCGCCTGCCCTACACCGTCGCCCGCTGGATCCAGACCAACGGCCACGACTACAAAGAACTGAAGAACATCGACAGCGCCATGATCGTCAAGGACCATAAACAGCGCGTCGTCCTGCTCATCGCCAACGAATGGCAGACCAACTGGATCGTCGAACGGAACCCGGAATTCACATTCTGCACCACACCGGACCAGTTGAAAATAGAAGAAGAGTAGAAAAAAGGCTTGTCGCGTGCGACAAGCCTTTTTAAGTGGTTAGTGGTTAGTGGCTAGGGGTTAGCAAGATTTTCCCAACGGGGAATCGTAGGGGGCGCCACGTGGGCGACCCGTCGGTATTTGGGCGATGTTCCCACACCGCCCCTCACGCCGTGAGGCAGCACCATTCCGGCAGGGTTACGGTACGGTCGAAGGCCGGGAGCCACTCGCCGCGGGTATGGTCATAGGTCCGGATGAGGATATGGTCTTCATAGAGGTAGAGGGAGTTGGTATAAATCGTATCTTCATCCCAATCGCTGTTGTAGACATTAAGGACGCGGCCTTCATAATAGTTGGCGTCGTCCATGAAGGTCGCATCGGACGGCATCGTATGGGTATGGCCCGATACCCACAGGCGGGCCTGGTGATGGCGGGCCAGGATGGTGCGGATATCCCCTGCCGGCTGGACGGAATTGCGCGGCGACGGCAGGCTGATGCCGGGCCGGCTCGATACGGCCGTCTGTTCCAGCGGCGCGTGGCAGAAGATGATCGTCGGCTGCTGGCGATGGGCGGCCAGGGTCTGGCCCAGCCAGGCCAGCTGCTGATGAGACAATTCGACAGCTAAGTCCAGATCCCGCCAGTCATTCATTTCCTGCAGCACTCTTTCTTTGGCGGCCATCCGGAGCAGACGTTCTTTCGGCGTGACCAGGTTCTTGCAGGGGTAATGGAAATCACTGATGATTACCAGGCGGGAATAATTCCGCTGAGATGGGGCTTTGGCATTGGCAAATAACGACGCAAACATGGCATTTCCTCCTTCATCCATGAAAAAACAGGCTCTGGCTGTACAGTTTCAGTATAGCCAGAGCCTGTATGTTTTTTGCAAAAATCAAGGAAAATGTCTGTAAAAGGTCATTTCTTCTGGACGACGGGATAGTCCTGCAGGGCATCGTAGCCTTCTTCGCCGGTCCGGATCTTGACGGCGTTGTCGATGGCCGACACGAAGACCTTGCCGTCGCCGTAATTGCCCGTATAGAGCACCTTCTTCGCCGTTTCGATGATGGTCCGCGGCGACACTTTGGAAACGACCATTTCGACGCGGACCTTGGGCAGGAGCTTGGCCGACACTTTGGCCCCGCGGTAGAATTCAGTCCGTCCCTTTTCGATGCCGAATCCCAGGGCGCGGGTGATGGTCATGCCCGTGATGCCGATGGCTTCCATAGCGTCTTTCAAGGTTTCAAAGCGTTTTTCATCGGTAATGATAGTCACGTTATACAGGGCATGGCCGCCAACCGGCTGGGGACTGGCCATGACCGAATCGGGAATAGCCTGGTCCAAGGGGATTTCTTGGGCCCCTTCCGGCGCTTCCCCGGCCTTCAAGGCTTGCGACAAGTCCTCTAAATCGTCGCTGCGGTCCAGTTCATAAGCCGGTACCAGGCCGTTTTCCTTGAAGTCCAGGCCGTTGATTTCTTCGGCTGCCGAGACGCGCAGGCCTATCGTCGCCTGGAGGATGCGGAAAACCAGGGTCATAGCGACGAAGACGAACAGGGCCATAGCCACGACGCCGGCCAGCTGGACCAGGAACAGACGGATTTCTCCCGTATAGAACAGGCCGTCTTGGACGCTGAACAGGCCCGTCAGGAGGGTCCCCAAGGCACCGCAGCCGCCGTGAGCGGCAATAGCCCCGACCGGGTCGTCGATGCGCAGTTTCTGGTCGATGAATTCGATGAGGAAGACCGTCACGATGCCGGCCAGGGCGCCGATGACAAAGGCCCCAGGCACGCTGACGACATCACAGCCGGCCGTAATAGCCACCAGGGCCGCCAGGCTGCCGTCGAGAGTCATGGATACGTCGGGCTTGCCATAGCGGATCCATGTCGTCACCATGGCCGTCGTCGTCCCGGCAGCGGCGGCGATATTGGTCGTAAAGAAGATAGACGCGGCTTTTAGGATGGTCTGTTCTCCCGTCAGGGACAGGGTCTGGCCGCCATTGAAGCCGAACCAGCCGAACCATAAGATGAACATGCCCAGACAAGCCAGGGGCAGGCTGTGGCCGGGAATGGCATTGACCGAGCCATCGTCATTATATTTGCCGATGCGCGGCCCCAGGGCCTTGGCCCCGGTCAGGGCGCAGATGCCGCCGGTCAGGCTGACGACAGAAGCGCCGGCGAAGTCATGGAAGCCCAGGGCTGCCAGCCAGCCGCCGCCCCAGGACCAGTGCCCGACGATGGGATAGATGAGCAGACTGATGAGGATCGTAATCAGACAGGATGACGAAAATTTCGTCCGTTCAGCCATAGCGCCGGACACGATGGCCGCCGTCACGGCACAGAGAACGGTCTGGAAGAGCAAAAAGGCCAAATCCGGATAAGGCGTCCCGGCCATGAGGTCCATATGCTGGGCGAAGAAATCGGGCATGCCGATGAATCCGCCTATGTCGCGGCCAAAGAGCAGGCTGAAGCCGACGATCCAGAAGGCCAGGGTCCCGAGGGAAAAGTTCATGAAATTCTTCATGACGATATTGCCGGCATTCTTGCCCCGCGTCAGGCCGGCTTCGAGCATGGCGAAACCGGGCTGCATGAAGAAGACCAGGACGGCCGCCATGAGGATCCACAAGGTATCGACCGATGAATAACTCATTGCGCTCCCCCCTCTTCTTCGGGATAGGTCAGGCCCCACTGCTGGCGGATGGCCGTCATGAGGTCCATGACATCTTTCGTATAAGCCTGGCACATGCCCTGGCCGCCGTGGGCCACGGCGTCTTCCATGTCCCGGATTTCGTACTGCAAGGCCTTGGACTGACTGCCGGCCTGCAGGACATCCTGATGGCCGTCGGCCGTATAGGTGATGGTCGCCGTATCGGCCCGGGGATAGTCGTAGATTTCGATATATCCCTTATCGAAGGCGGCCATGCCCCGTTTCGGCTGCTTGGCATGGAGCGATAAGGAAAGCGTCGCCATCTCCCCTTCCCGGTTCTGCAAGAGGATACCTGCCTGCTCGTCGACACCGGTCGGTGCCAGGCGGACCTGGGACGCGATCTGGTCGGGCTGACAGCTCATGAAATAGCGGACGAAGGACAGCGCATAGACGCCGATATCGAGGAGGGCACCACCGGCCAGGGAGCGGTTGAAGAAGCGGTTGTTCATATCGTACTCTTTATAACTGCCGAAATTCATCTGAATGAAACGCAGCGGCCCCAGGGCGCCGGAACGGATGAGTTCAGCGAGCTGTTTGTAAATAGGCATATGATATAAGGTCATGGCTTCGGCCAGGACGACGCCGTGTTCATCAGCACAGCGCCGGGCCTGGTCCAGTTCCAGGCTGTTAAGGGTAATGGATTTTTCGCAGAGCACGTGTTTGCCCGCTGCCAGCGCCGGCAGCAGATAACGGATATGCGTATTATGAGGCGTCAAAATATAGACGATATCGACGTCGGGATCCGAAAAGATATCCTCTGGCTTGTCGTAGACCTTGGCGATGCCGTATTTTTCAGCAAAAGACAAGGCCTTTTCATGGGTCCGGTTGCCGACACTGTACAAATTCCCGCCCAGGGCCTGCATAGCCTGGGCCAGTTCATTGCCGATGACGCCGCAGCCCAAAGTCGCCCAACGATATGCTGGCATAATGATTCCCCCTTTTACGATAACAGGCGGCTGACGAGCTTGACACAGTCTGCCGCATCTTTGGAATAGCCATCGGCACCGATTTCATCGGAGAAACTCGGCGTAACGGCTGCGCCGCCGATGATGATCTTGCCGCCATACTGTTTATCCGCCGCTTCGGCGATGACATCTTTCATGTGCATCATCGTCGTCGTCATCAAGGCCGACAAGCCGACGACAGATGCCTTTTCGCGCAGCGCCGTCTCGATGATGGTGCCGGCCGGCACATCCTTGCCCAGGTCGATGACCTTATAGCCGTAGTTGCGCAGCATGAGGCCGACCAGGTTCTTACCGATATCGTGGACGTCGCCTTCGACGGTGGCAATGACGATGGTCGCCATGTCCTGCTGGCCCGGGTCTTTCTTGATGAGCGGTTCCAAATAGGCAATGGCCGTTTCCATCGTATTGGCACTGGCAATGAGCTGGGGCAGGAAGTAAATCTGTTTATCGTATAAATCGCCGACCTCAGTGATGGCCGGAATGAGCAGGTCGTTGATGATGGCATC
>OLJW01003625.1_pt1 | contig 11408 bp, 9 predicted proteins | sample 1603411 | NCBI WGS metagenome assembly OLJW01 (sample SAMN04168659, study PRJEB22393) | human gut metagenome | biome: human gut microbiome; feature: stool | host: Homo sapiens | collected 2014-05-12 | reverse complement strand
CATTTTCCGGAGGCCGAATGCTCCGGTGCGATATTGCCGGAAGAATCCTTTCAGCAGTCTTCCAGCAGGTCGTCGCAGCTCACGCCGAGCGCCTTGGCCAGCTCGGCGACCTCATAATCCGGCACGAACCGAACGCCCTTTTCAATGCGCAGAATGGTTACTTCGTTCATTTCCATTCCGGCAAGCTGCATGCGCGCGGCCAGCTGACGCTGGGTCAGGTGCTGACTGATACGCAGGTCGTGCAGACGGTGCCCGATCAGGTTCTTGGAATTACGGTACCAATAGATTTTCACGTTCCTTCACCCCGGTTCTGACAGCATATAATCTCTTAAAGTTTAATCGATTTTTTGCGCGCAGATACTTCTAAAGATGAAACTGTCGGATAAAAATCTGATTATATCGAATGGCTGTGAGGCCTTGCAAATTTTATGCCGTTGGGGTATGATAAGAGGCAAGATAACGGGATGGGAGGCGTGGATATGGAACGGATTCTGCTGGTGGAGGATGACAGCGCGATCTATCAGCCGCTGACGTCGTTTTTGCGCGGTGAGGGCTTTGCCGTGCGGCAGGCCTCCGGTCAGCGCGAGGCGCTTGCTCTGCTGGAGACGGAAGAATTTGACCTTGTGCTGCTCGATGTCGGCCTGCGCGACGGAAATGGCTTTTCCGTCTGCTCGGCTGTGAAGCAGCGCGGCGGGACGGCTGTGATCTTCCTGAGTGCGTCCGGGGACGAGTACAGTGTTGTGACGGGGCTGGACCTCGGCGCAGACGACTATATCGCCAAGCCCTTTGGCATCATGGAGTTTCTGAGCCGGGTGCGGGCAGCCCTCCGCCGGGCAGAGCCCGAGGCGCGGCCCAACGTCTACAGCTTCCGGGAGATCCTGCTGGACAATGCCCGCCACAGCGTCACCGTCAGCGGCGCACCGGTGGAGCTGACTTACAAAGAATACAGCCTGCTCCGCCTGCTGCTGGAAAACACCAACCTTGTCGTCACCCGCGAGACCATTTTGCAGGTGGTGTGGGGCACTGACATCTCGGTGGAGAGCCGGACCGTGGATATGCACATCCGCACCCTGCGCAAAAAGCTGGGCGAGGCCGGAAAGTACATCTGCACAGTGCGGAAGGTGGGCTACAAGCTGACGGACAGCGAGGAGGAGCTCGAGCAATGAAACCACGCAGCATGGAAGAAAAAATAAGCTATCTGCTGTTTCTGATGGGCTTTGCGGGGCTGGCGTGTACCGCTGCGCTCTGCATCTTTGTGTTCCACAAGGCGTTCCGGGAGCAGGCCTGGACAGCCCTCGAGCGGGAAGCCGACCTTGTGGCTGTCGGCTGTGCGCAGGTGGACACCCCCAGCCAGCTGGAAACTTATGTGGACGGCTCGCTGCGCATCACTCTCATCGCCTCGGACGGCAGTGTGCTCTTTGAGTCGGCCACCAACCAGCCGATGGAGAACCATCTGAGCCGCCCCGAGATACAACAGGCCATGAAGAGCGGTGTGGGCCGCGACTGCCGCGACTCCCAGACGCTGGGCTATGAGACTTATTATTACGCCATGCTGCTGACGAACGGAGACATCCTCCGGGTGGCGCAGGATTCTGAGACGATCTGGTCCATTTATGACGCTGCTCTGCCTGCCATCGTGCTGAGCTGTTTCCTGATGATGGGCGCAGCCGCCATCATTGCCGGACTGCTGACCAAGAGCCTTGTCCAGCCTGTGCTCAAGATGACCGATGACCTCGACCACATCCAGGAGAATGTCCCCTACAAGGAGCTTATCCCCTTTGCCGAGAGCATCCACTCCGACCGGATGCTGCGGGAAAATAACGAGAAAATGCGGCAGGAGTTCACGGCCAATGTCAGCCACGAGCTGAAAACGCCTCTGACCAGCATCTCCGGTTATGCAGAGCTCATCGAGACCGGCATTGCAAAACCCGAGGATACGCCGGGTTTTGCCCGCAAGATCCATGTAGAGGCCAGCCGGATGATACAGCTGGTCAACGATATTCTGCAGCTCTCCCACCTCGACAATGTGAGCGAGACGGGTGCTGCGCCTGCAATGGAAACGGTCGATCTGCTGGATGTGGCCCGCGAGTGCGTGGAGCGCCAGAAGGTCAACGCCCGGCGCTCCTATATCTCCCTGACCTACCTTGGCGAGAGCGCCCCTGTGGCAGGCAGCCGCAGTCTGCTGGATGAGCTGTGCCAGAACCTCTGCGACAACGCCATCCGCTACAACCGCCCTGGCGGAAAAGTCCAGATCATCACGGCCTGCACCCGGGACGGTCACTGCACCCTGACCGTGAAGGACAACGGCATCGGTATCCCGAAAGAGGCGCAGACCAGCGTGTTCGAGCGCTTCTACCGGGTGGACAAGAGCCGCAGCAAAGCCACCGGCGGCACCGGTCTGGGTCTGGCCATCGTCAAACACATCGCCCGCATCCACAACGCCCGCATCAAGCTGGACAGCGTTGTGGACGAGGGTACCACCATCACCGTGATCTTCGAAACGGCTTCTTAACATTTCATGAGTTTCACGTCTGCCCGAATTTCCGGGCAGACGTTTTTTGTTGTAAGCGCAAAGTGACCGTCACGCAGTGCCTGATGCGCACCGAGTCCGGAGATGTCCAGCCCCAGCGTCCAGCAGCGGCGGACGGTGTCCGCACAGAGGGCTTCCAGTTCTGCTTCGGCGTCGGCGGGCAGGGCATTATTGCGTGAGAGCGCGTTCACCCGGAGAAGGAAGCTCTCCCCTTCCCGCTCCACGCCGCAGAAAGCCCGGCGCAGACGGAGCGGCCCGACTTCCAGCGCAAAGCGATGCTCCCCTGTATCCGTCCAGCTTTTGCCCTGCAATAAAAGTGCCATTTCTGTCTGGGACTCGGTCAGCTGGCCGGTCTGTTCCGGGGTGACGATGAGGGCTTCGAGCCTGCAATGTGTATCCTCGTCTTCCAGCTCCACGACAGGCAGGATGAAGCCGCTGCTCTGCTGATAGAGCCGGGGCGCGGCCGGGGCAGCGTTTTTGACGCATTGCAGGAGATTTTCAGGCATGACGTCTGATTCATCGGCTCGCTCTTTCAGTGTCTCTACCGAAAAACTTCCCCCGAACACCCGGGACGCCAGCCGCCCGTAGGGTCGATGGAGAAACAGTTCTTCACAGGCGGACAGCGTCTGCCGCACCGAATCCTGCCCGGCCAGAAGGTATTCGCAGAGCCGCCAGTCCGCCCGCTGGGGCAGGGCTTTCTCGGCGGCAGAAATGGCAGAAGAAAGCTCGGGGCCTTGGCCCATACAGAGACGGATAGCGGCTTTGGCCTCAGAGGAATCGGCGGAGGCTTCCGGGAACTGGTACAGCAGACCCACTGTCCAGCTGTCGCCGTTCGTCTCGACGAGAAGGGCGCGTATCATGCTTTTTTCGGTGTTGTCCCAGTGCAAAAAAAGGCAGAGCCAGACGACGAGGACGCCTGCGGCCATCAGCCGCAGCCAGCCCCGGCGGGTCATCGTGCAGCCTCCGCATTTACAGGCCCTTCGGCAAGGCGCTCACAGAGCAGCCGGACGGCACGGACGATAAAGCCGAAGCGGAAGATCGCCGCCGCCAGCCAGAGGAGCAGGAACGCGGCATCAAAGCGGGAGATGCCGCCGAAGCTCCACGCCCGCAGCAGCTCATAGCCAGGGTAAGCCTGCGGTGCACCGAAAAGAAGGGCCAGCCCCAGCGCATAACCTGAGGAAATGACGGCAGCGATGATTGGAAGCCATACGACAGGATTTTTACTGATTTTCGCATTATTTTTGCTCCTACAGAGAAGCGGAAAGGAGAAATATTCCGGGTAAAAAGATGCATCCGGAAGAACAAACGAATGTGCCGTCTCACCTGTCACGAGCACCTGCCATTGCAGCTGTCCGGCCAGCCCCAGTACACAGAACACGATGCCCAGCACTACGAGCCACCCGAGGACGGAGGCCATCCGGTCGTACAGCTCACAGCCGAGGCTCCACCCTGCCCAGAGAAAGAACGGCAGCAGACCAATGAAGGCCATAGACGCAAACTGTTCCCAGCAGGCTTGTTGGAGCATTGCAGCCGTCCGGACAAGCTCAAAAAGATACCAGAGCAGAAAGACGGCACAGATGCACTTTCCTGCAAAGCCCGGGCGGTTCAGACGGGAGGCGTTGACCGAGACGAGCGTGGCAAGGAGCAGGAAGGCCGCTGCCGCCAGCACATTGCTCAGCAGGACGGCGCGGACGGAGCCGGTCTGCCCTGCCCCGAAGATGGCGCGGCCCAGCTCTGCCGCCGCGACGCTGAGTGTCAGCGTCTGGGCCGAGAATGTCTGTTTTTGCTGCATTCAGGACCCCCTCCTTTGCCAGATGGTGAATGGGCGGCGGGACAGCGCCCGATAGTTGCGGCGGACGACGCCGTCACCCGAAAAGACTGCGCCCGAAAGATAGGGTACCCCCATCGCGGAGATGGACGTCAGTGCGGCCAACACGCCCAAAGCCGCACACACCAGACCTACCGGCCCGGCCAGACCGGCGGCCAGCGTAACACCCAATCGCAGCAATGTGGCCGGTTCGTACAGCGAGGGCGTCACAAAGACCGAGATGGCCGTGATGCTGGCTACGAGGATGACCGGCGTGCTCAGCAGTCCGGCCCCGATGGCGGCGTCACCGATGATGAGCGCTGCCACAAGGCTCACCGAGTGGCCCAGCGTCTGGGGCATCCGAAGCCCGGCCTCCCGGATGATCTCCAACAAGATGATGACCAGCAGCATCTCGGCAAAGAGCGGCAGAGGCGTCGCCTTTTCTGCCGCCGCGATTTTGAATAATAACTGCGGTGGGATGAGCTCGGGCAGATAGACCGCCAGACAGACAAAAACGCCCGGCAGAAAGATGCTGAGATAAAACGAGCCATATTTCAGGACGCGCAGGAACGACGAAAAAACTGCCGTGGTGGCGTAGTCGTCGAGGCAGTCGAAGTTCTCGCAGAAAAGGGACGGCAGCACCAACGCCGAGGGGCTGCCGTTGACAAGGATGATGATTTTCCCCTCACAGAGCTTTGCGGCGGCGGAAGCCGGGCGCTCGGTATAGCTCACCGGGGCGAACAGCCGCCACCTGGCCGGGAAAAGCCACGGTACAAAGTAGCTGGAATCCAGCAGAATCTCTGGCTTTGCCTCCTGGAGCGTCCGGCGCACCTGCGCCACTGCCGTCTTGCCGGCCTTGTCTTTGCAGTAGCAGATGGCGTATTCGGTCTTCATGGCACAGTCGGCCTGTGCGGTCTCCATCACGAGGGTATCGGTACGGATGAGGCGGCGCAGTAGACTCAGGTTGACCCGCAGCAGGTCGGCGAATCCCTCCCGGGAGCCGCGAAGGTTTCCTTCCCCGGAGGGCTCTTCCACCGAGCGCGATTTCAGCCCCTGCACCGAGAAGACAAGCCCCTTTTTGCACCCGTCCAGCAGAAGCACGGCCATGCCGGCGGTCATGCGGCGGATGAGGTCGTCCATGTCCTTGACCGGGCTGTCCTCGGCGGGCAGACCGGAGTGATGCATCAGAAGCTCATACACCTGCGTACCGCTGTGAGGCATCCGCTCAGGCTCGAGGCTGGGCGTGTGACGGGTGGCGGCGTCCAGTAAAAGTGACCAGAGTGACTCGAGGCTGGCCATATTGTCGAAGAGAACGATGGCCCCCGGGCAGTGATAAAGCTCGATGCGCTTGGCATAAAAATCCGCCGAAGCGCCAAACCTAGCGTTGAGCGCCGCCAGATTTTCTTCCAGCGACGAGGAAAGCTGCAGCATACGGTATCCCCCTTTGCCTGCCAGTATTCCCCCACCAACGGTGCTTATTCAACCCACAAGGAGGGCCTTCTCGTGAAGCTTCTGATTTTCCGTACTCTGCTCATCTATCTCTGCGTTCTGTTCGCCATGCGGCTGATGGGCAAGCGTCAGCTGGGCGAACTGCAGCCCGAAGAGCTGGTATCCACTATCCTCATCTCAAATCTGGCGTCCATCTCCATCGAGTCGGAAGAAGTGCCGGTAACGGCCAGCCTCATTCCCCTCTTCCTCATCGCGGCTTTGGAGCTGCTGGGGTCGGCGCTGAGCTTCCGCAGCCAGAAATTTTTCAACCTGATGTCGGGCCGTCCCAAGACGGTCATCCTGGACGGACAAATCGACCAGAACGCTCTGCGCACCCTCCGGCTGACGACTGCCGACCTGCTGGAGGCACTGCGCGGCAAAAACATCTTTGACCCACGGGATGTCTCCTACGCCGTGGTGGAGACGAACGGCAGTCTCTCGGCGGCACTGCGCCCTGAGAAAGAGACCGCTACCCTCGCTGACTTGCAGCTGAAAGTGGAGCACAGCCACGCGACCATCCCCTTCGTGCTGGACGGTCAGGTGCTTGAAGAAAATCTGCACTGGTGCGGCAAAGACCGGGACTGGCTCGAGCGGACAGCGCAGGCCAATACCCTGCTGCCGGAGGAAATCCTGCTTTTAGTGGGCAACGAGACGGAAGACTATTTTCTGCTGAAAAAAGAGAGCCGCCGCAAGGGCAGCTCCCGGTGAGAGGTGTGGAATGAAGCGAATTTATGCGTGTCTGTGCATTGTGGCAGTGCTGCTGGGTATCGCCTTTTACAGCAGCTGGCGGGTGCAGAAGTTTGCAGAGGATATTTCGGACGACATCGACGACGCCATGGAGGCCATTCGGGATGAGGACCTCCCTTCCGCGCGGCAGGCACTGGCCGAGGGCGCTGAACTCTGCGACAAAATGCGGGAAGGGATGAATCACCTGCTCCGCACACAGGACTTCACGGAACTGGAAGCTGCCCTTCGCGCTGCGGACGGACATCTCGAACTGAACGCCCCCGAGGAAGCATTTGGTGAACTGCGCCGGGCGCAGGTTCAGGTGGAGACGCTGGAATGGCTGTCACGTAGACTTGTGTAATTAAATCATTGGGACGCGGTTATATTTCGTGTAATCTATATTATTCGAAATCATATCGTCTCACTTCAGCATGAAATTGGTCTCATAAAGCGGATTTTATCAGCAAGGCCATCCGGAACTTTCATTGTGCTATCGTTATTTTGCTCCGCAGTAACTCAATTTATAATAGGTTGTTATTAAGTGCCTCCGGCTATATGGATTTTTATATATCCGATCTTTCAGCGTATCTTCCGAAAGATGCAGACCTTATAGAAAAAGCTCTTTTCCCGTGTCCAAGAGGCGCAAAAAGCGCCCCATCCCCTGCCCTGCGGCAGAGAATGGGGCGCTCGTGCTTTTTTACACTTTACTTCTTACGGTCGCCCATCAGCTTTTTCAGCTCATTGAAGAAGCTCTCGACGTCCGCAAACTGCTGATAGACCGAGGCAAAGCGGACATAGGCCACCTCGTCGATTTTCTTCAGCTCCTGCATGGTCAGCTCACCGATGCGCACACTCGTCACCTCGCGGTCGTAGGTGCTCATCAGGGTCTGCTCGATGCTGCTGACGGCGCGTTCCAGAGACTCGTAGCTCACCGGACGCTTGGCGCAGGCCCGAAGCATCGCGTTGAGCAGCTTCTGCCGGTCGAACGGCTCACGGGAGTTATCCTTTTTGATGACGATGAGCGGCACCGTTTCCACGACCTCGTAGGTCGTGAACCGCATATGGCAGTTCAGGCACTCCCGGCGGCGGCGGATGCGCTCGCTGTCTTCGGTAGGGCGGGAGTCGATGACTTTGGATTCCTCAGCGCCACAATAGGGGCATTTCATGGTCGTTCCTCCTAGATTCAGGACAGATTTGCGTCAGGATAGAAGCTCAGTTTTTCTTTGCGTTTTTGCGCTCGCTCCAAGCCACCCATGCGGAAGTGGAGACACACAGCGAAGTGTACACGCCGCTGAGCATGCCCATCATCAGGGGGAAGGCAAAGGTGAAGATGCTGTCCAGACCGTACAGCTTGGAGACGATGCACATCACACCCAGAGCCATCACCGTGGTGACGGTGGTGATGATGGTGCGGCGGGCAGACTGATTGACGGAATGGTTGACCAGCTCTTCGAAGCTGGCCTTCTTGCCCAGCAGGCCGCGGTTCTCACGGATACGGTCGTAGACGACGACGGTATCGTTGATGGAGTAGCCGAGGATGGTGAGCATAGCGGCGATGAAATTGCCGTCCAGCGGGGCGCGCAGCAGCACGAAGGTGCCGAACACCACCATCAGGTCATTGAGCAGGGCCAGAACAGCCATCATGCCGCCGGTGAGGCCGCCGATCTTCTTGAAGCGGTAGGCGATGTAGGCGAGGATGAGCACCAGTGCGAACACCACGGCCACCAGACTCTTCTGGAGGAATTTGGTACCCATTGCGGCGCTGACATTGCTCAGAGAGAGCTGTGCAAAGGAGTTATCCGGGCAGCTCTCATTCAGGGAGTCCAGCAGGGTCTGCACTTCGTCGGTGGTGACAGTCTCGGTGCCGGGCATCGAGATTTTCAGAGTCTGCTCCCCTGTCGCGACGTTCTCGCCGGTCTGCAGGGTCAGGCCGTTGCTGCCCAGTGCCTCGGAGGCGGCCTTCTGGACGGCAGACATCTCAAAGCTGTTCTCGTAGCTCAGGGTGATCATCGCACCGCCGGTGAACTCGGTGTCCAGATGGACGCCCAGCACCACAGCGCAGAGGACGATGGCTGCCATCAGGCAGGCGGAGAAGGTCAGGAAGCGCTTGCGCAGGCCGACGAAGTTGACCTGCTTCTTCTCTGCCGGGGTCTTGCCGGGAGCATCGGCACCGTAGAGGCGGGGGTCACGCAGAGCCTTGATAGCGGCAGCGCCCCGGATCATGGTACGAGTAGCGAAGATGCCGAACACGAAGTTGAGCAGCACACCGGTGAGCAGCGTGTAACCGAAGGCGTAGATGGTGCCTGCGGTCGAGGGGCCGAAGGCGAAGAAGACGAAGTGCAGAGCCTTGGCGAAGAAGCCGTCAGACGGGCCGAAGGCACCCATCAGCACGATGGCGACGATGACGATGGTCACGTTGCCGTCGATGATGGGAGTCAGGCCGCGGGCGAAGCCGCTCTTGAGGGCGCCGTCGAGGCTCTTGCCGCTGCGCAGCTCTTCCTTGATGCGCTCGGCAGTGATGACGTTGGCGTCAACACCCATGCCGATGGCGAGGATGATGCCGGCGATGCCGGGCAGAGTCAGGGTGAAGCTCTCAAACACCGGGAAGTAACCGGAGACGAAGGCCAGCGTAGCCGCCACCTGACCAGCCAGAGCGATGCAGGCCAGGAAGCCGGGCAGACGGTACAGAGCCGTCATCAGCACCATGATGAGGGCGAAGGCGATAACGCCGGCCAGCACCATGGCGCTCAGGCTGTTCTCGCCCAGACTCGGGCTGATGGTGGAGTAGCTGTCCACCGTCAGCGCAAAGGGCAGAGAGCCGGAGTTGATCTGGCGGGCCATCTTGACGACGTCTTCCTGCGTGAAGGGGCTCGACGCAGAACTGGTGATGATGGCAGAGCCGTCGGTGATGGCGGCGTTGACGCTGGCGGTGCTGACGTTCTCGTCGTCCAGCCAGATGCTGATGGTGCCGCCGGTCTGATACAGGCGGGTGGTCGCGTCGCCGAATGCCTTGGCACCCTCATCGGTAAACTTGAGCGCCACATAGTACTCGGAGCTGCTGCCGTTGACGGGGCCGTACTGGGCAGCTGCGCTCTCCACCATCGAACCGTCGAGGACGAGCTCACCGTCTGCACTGCTCCCCTCGCGGAAGGTCAGATAGGCGGTGGTGCCGATCTCCTCAATGGCGGCTTCGGGGTCGAACTCCGTCTCGCCCGACTGCCACGGAAACTCGAGGATGAGGCTGTCGGAGTTGTTGTCCACATACAGCTCATAGTCAGTCACGTTGAGGGCGACCAGACGGTTCTCGATGACCAGCTGAGCAGCCTCGAGCTGGTCGTCGGTGGCGTCATAGCCGTCGGAAGGGACGAAGGTGACGTTGACGCCGCCCTTGATGTCCACACCAAAGCGGATGTCTTTCGCGCCCTTGATGTAGGTTGTGGTCACATCACCGTACTTGACTGCGACGCCAAAGAATGCCGTATAGACGAACGCCGCGATCAAAAGCACAGTGAGGACAAGTTGCCATGCTTTGCCTTTAGTTTTCATATGAATCGGGAAACCTCCAAATATAATAAGAAGCTGTTTTCATAACCATTGCACACCGCCTGAACTGCCTTTTGGCGCACTCTGGCTATGAAAACAACTTCCAAATCCCCGCTGCGCCGTCAGAGCGGCAGCACAGCGGGGATCTTGTGCGATGAATCAGGCTTTCTCAGCCAGCAGCTTCTCGACTGCGGCCAGACGGACGCAGACACAGAGCAGGTCGGACGCAGTCTCCACTTCGTCTAGGCTGGGATAAGTGGGCGCGATGCGCAGATGGGCATCGTCCGGGTCCTTGTGGTAAGGGTAAGCGGAGCCTGCGCCGGTGAGGGTCAGGCCGCAGTCCTTGCACAGCTGGGCCACACGCTTGGCGCAGCCGGGCATGACATAGAGGCTGATGAAGTAGCCGCCCTTGGGGTTCGTCCAGTGGGCGATGTCGCCGCAGGGAGTCAGCTCCTCGTTGAAGGCCGTCTTGACGGCATCAAAGCAGGGTACCAGACGGCGGCGGTGCTTTGCCATGTGGGCCAGAACGCCTTCCTTGTTCTTGAGGAAGCGGACGTGACGCAGCTGGTTCATCTTATCATAGCTGATGATCATGACCGAGAAGCGCTTGCAGATGTACTTCATCATGGCTTCGCTGCAGGCCAGCGCCGAAACACCGGCACCCGGGAACGTGATCTTGCTGGTGGAAGTGAACATGAAGACACGGTCTTCCGTGCCATACTTCTTGCACTGGTTCAGCAGGACCGGTGTCTCGATGATCTCATCGGTCAGATGGTGGACGATGTAAGCCTCGTCCCAGAAAATTTTAAAGTCAGGAGCGGCGGTCTTTATGGACGCAAAGCGCTCAATGGTCTCGTCGCTGTAGGTATAGCCATCGGGGTTGGAGTACTGGGGCACACACCAGATGCCCTTGATGGTATCATCCTCAGCCACCAGCTTCTCGATCATGTCCATATCCGGGCCGGTGGGGCTCATGGGGACACTGATCAGCTCAAAGCCAAACTCCTCTGTGATAGCAAAGTGGCGGTCATAGCCGGGCACCGGGCAGAGGAACTTGCGGTTGGGCACCTGAGACCAGGGGCAGGGAGACTCCGGGAAACCGAACGAATACCCCATCGAGATCAGATTGTACATCAGCTGCAGGCTGGAGTTTCCGCCCACGAACACTTCCTCAGGTTTGACCCCCATCACATCGGCAAACAGCTCACGGGCCTCATGCAGACCCTCCAGGTCGCCGTAGTTGCGGGCATCGGTGCCAGCGTCAGTCGTGTAATCCGTCATCTGCAAAAGTCCCATAGCCAGATCCATCTGGTG
>OLJW01003623.1_pt1 | contig 11411 bp, 9 predicted proteins | sample 1603411 | NCBI WGS metagenome assembly OLJW01 (sample SAMN04168659, study PRJEB22393) | human gut metagenome | biome: human gut microbiome; feature: stool | host: Homo sapiens | collected 2014-05-12 | reverse complement strand
TGGAGCCGGAAGAATTTGATGAAAACGGAGAAGGCATGACCCTGACCTGCATCGGTTTCCGCCCGCTGCCGGATGAAATTGCACATCAGATCAGCCATAAATTTCATTTGTATTGATTCCTGATTTACGGAATACGCAAGAAAGTCCCGGCCATTCTCCTGTGACATACAGGAAAATGGTCGGGATAGAACTCCTTTATTTTATAAGCATTTTCCACAGTCACTGCAGCCGTTGCAGATCAACTTGCTGCCGCAGGTCTCGCAGTTTGCGCGGAAATGAGGCACATAGAGATCTTCCTGCGGGATGGGGTAGCCCCAGTCGTCCACGAGGTCAAAATGAATGGGCCTGCCCTGATAGTTCATGCCGGATTTATAAGCCATCCGGCTTTGCAGCTGCTTGCTGGGCAGGTGGTAGCGTTTACCGTCTTTGATGAACACAGTGCCGGTCTCGATAAAGCAGAATGTTACGTTGGCATCCACGCATTCCTGCCGGAGAGACTTGACCCAATCGAAATTGCAGGGGCGGGCACCATCGTAGTTTTCGCCGCCGCAGATGACCTGCTCGATTTGCCCGGCGGAAAGGTACTGCCGGATGCTTACTGGCCCGATGAAGGGCGCGCACATGATGCCCTTGTGCTTGAAGGGCAGGTCAAACAGAATGGGAATGCGCTCATCGGCGCGGCGCTGATTTTCACAGGTGACGTTGAAAAAGATGTTGTCCCAACCGCTGCCCCAGTCCGGCGGCAGGCACTCCCGTACCCGCTGCGGCCGTTTGGTGAGCAGAAAAAACACCACATCGCTGCGCTGGCGCATGATGTCCCACGCCTCAGCCCGCCACGGGTCGGCTTCTTCCAAGAAGAAATCCGAGGTCATGCAGACCCGGATCTGCTCACCACTCTGGATTTTGTAGTGTCCGGTGCGGTCTTTCTGGAGCGGGTAGGAAAAGCCGCTTTTCGTTTTGTAGATCTCGGCTCCGTTCTGGTCCCGCATCCGGTCGAGAAAATACATGTAGCAGTTCTGGCAGCCCTCGCTGCACTTGACGCAGCCGTGCCATGGATTCCAGATGTCGTGCAGGAAGCTCACCCTCTTTCTGTACCTATTATTATAATAGCTGCGCGGACAGGAAACAAGAGCACCCCTTGCACCGCCCCATCGGATGTGATAGGATGAAGAAAACCATGTGAGGGAGGAACCACCATGCCGTTTCTGATGATCCGCAACGACATCACCAAAGTGGCGGCGGATGCCATTGTCAACCCGGCCAACCGGAACCTTTTGCAGGGCAGCGGCACCAGCCGTGCCATCTATCAGGCGGCAGGGGAGCAGGAGCTGACCGCTTCCTGTGAAGCCATCGGCCGCTGCGATTTGGGCAGAGCCGTGTGTACCCCGGCATTCGGGCTGTCGGCAAAGTACGTTTTCCATGCAGTCTGCCCGGCGTGGCACGGCGGCGGGTTCGGCGAAGCTGAACAATTAGCCGGTGCATACCACTCCGCATTGGAATTAGCCGCAGAGTACCACTGCGAGAGAGTGGCCTTTCCGCTGCTGTCCAGCGGAAACTATGGCTACCCCAAAGAACAGGCCTTCCGCATTGCGGTGGACACCATCACACAGTACGTCATGGAGCACGACCTGACCGTGTATCTGGTGCTTTACGACCGGGACTCGCTGGCCGTGAGCCGGAAGCTGTTCGCCTCGGTGGAGGAGTACATTGACGACCACTATGTAGCACAGAACGATGAAAGCTACGGATTTGGCCGTCGGCGCAGGGAATTGTCAGAGCGGCGGAGGCTTCTGGAAGAAGATGCTGCCCTGCCGATGCTAGGTGCAGTTCCGGCACCCGCCGCGGCACCCAGGACAGCCCGCAGTCTGGAGAGCCTGATGGACAACCTTGGCGAGAGCTTCACCACCCGGCTGCTGCGGCTCATTGACGAGCGGGGGCTGAAGGACTCCACCGTGTACAAGCAGTCCAACATCTCCCGGCAGCATTTCTCCAAAATTCAGTGCAATCGCGACTACAACCCCAAAAAGAAAACGGTGCTGGCCTTTGCGGTTGGGCTGCACCTGTCCGAAGATGAAACCATCGACCTGCTCAAGAGTGCGGGCTATGCCTTTTCGGATGGCTCCAAGCGGGACTGGATCGTGCGGTATTGCCTGGAACACAAAATCTATAACATCAATCAGGTCAATACGCTGCTGTTTGAATACGATCAGGAACAGCTGGGTGCGTAATTTGTCGCCTGCCCGTTGACCTTTTGCCCTCCGGTTTGTGGTATCCTTTTGCCAACGAAAGCGATACACCACAAAACGGAGGGCATTGTTGTGAAGAAAAATCTTACCGAGCTTGTTTTCATTCTGGACCGCAGCGGTTCCATGGGCGGGCTGGAGCAGGATACCATCGGCGGGTTCAATGCTATGCTGACCCGGCAGAAGGAGCAGGAGGGCGAGGCCAACGTGACCACCATCCTGTTCGACCATGAGGTGCAGCTGCTGCACGACCGTTTTCCGCTGAAGGCTGTTGCGCCGCTGACCGAAAAGGACTACTACGTCCGGGGCTGCACGGCGCTGCTGGATGCCATTGGTTATGGCATGGAAAAGATGGTGAATATCCAGCGCCATCTGCCGGAGGACGAGCGTGCCGAAAAGGTCATCTTTGTCATCACCACGGACGGCTTGGAAAACGCCAGCAAGCGGTTTGGCTATGAGAAGATCCGCCGGATGATCGAGCGGGAAAAAGAGCAATACGGCTGGGAGTTCCTGTTCCTCGGTGCCAACATGGACGCCGTGAAGGAAGCTGCCCGCTTCGGCATCGGGGCAGACCGGGCGGTGCGGTTTGAGAATGACGCACAGGGCGTGGCGGTCAACTACCACGTTGTTAGCGAGACAGTCTCCCGGATGCGGGAAGCACCCTGCTGCGCGTCCATCGGCGCAGAGTGGAAAGAACAAATCGAAGCTGATTTTCAGAAGCGGCATCATAGGTAAGGGAGGAAACAGCCATGTTAGGAGCAATCTTGGGTGACATCGTGGGCAGTCCCTATGAATTTGACCACAACAATTACAAGCACAAGGATTTTCCGCTGCTGAGCGAGAAATCGCACTTCACCGATGATACGGTCATGACCGTTGCGGTGGCACGGGGATTGATTGCAGGTAAAGGCATCCCGGAGAGAACATTTGAAGAAACAAAGAGCGAGATGCGCATTTGGGGAGAAACATACCCTCATGCCGGTTACGGCGGGATGTTCCGCCGGTGGCTGCATGCAGAAAATCCGAAGCCCTATGGCAGTTTCGGCAACGGCTCGGCTATGCGGGTGTCAGCAGCGGGCTGGCTGTTCGATACGCTGGACAAAACGCTGGAAATGGCAAAAGTGACCGCTGAAGTCACCCACAACCACCCGGAGGGCATCAAAGGCGCGCAGGCCACGGCGGCAGTGATTTTTCTGGCCCGTACCGGCCACAGCAAGCCGGAAATCAAACAATATGTGGAGCAGACCTTCGGTTATGACCTGAACCGTACCTGCGATGAAATTCGGCCGACCTATCATCATGTGGAGACCTGTCAGGAAACTGTGCCGGAAGCCATCATTGCTTTTCTGGAAAGCGTCAGTTTTGAGGATGCACTTCGCAATGCGGTCTCTCTGGGCGGCGACAGCGACACCCTTGCCTGCATCACCGGCGGCATTGCCGAAGCCTTTTACGGGATGCCACAGGAACTGCGGGCAGAGACCTTGAAACGTCTGCCGGAGGATCTGCGGGCGGCGTACGAGCTGTTCCGGCAGAACCTTGAGCGCAGGATGTGACCCTATCGGTGCTGCACAGACCCAAGCTGTATTTAAAAAACTGAGGATCGTACCGGAAGAACAGCAAAACACCCGCCTGCGTATTGTGTGCAAAGCACAGTACATGGGCGGGTGTGGTTTTGTTATGGTTTGTTCGCACTGTCAGAACAGGTCGAAACATAATTTTTGTGGAGTTCCGTCCAGCAGATACCGGATATAGAGACGGTCGTTTTCCGCTTCTGCCTGCACCTGCGTGGCGTGCTCAAAGAGGGTGCGCAGACGGCGGTACTCTGCCCGCTGCGCCTCTGTATAGCGGGACGGCATATCCGAGGTGAGGAACACATTGCCCAGCAGGGCATTGACCGTGGCAAGGGTGCGTTTTTGCTTTGCCGTCAGCTTGCAGTTTTCTTCCCGGAGAAAGAACACATCCGGGTCGCTGCCATAGGCACGGCCATTGAGCTGCCGCCGGAATAGCGTGTTGTTGATGGCCTGCTTTGTGGACACCCGCTCCCGGTGGAACAGGCGCATATACCACACATCGTCCCAGTCCAGCCCTACGTCACAGCTGACACGGCAGTAATCCACCAGCCCGAAAGCCGGCATCACCGGTACGCCGCAGCCGAGAATCTGCTTTTGACCGCACCATGTGCGCAGCAGCTCCATAGCACGGGACATCCGGGCTGCCCGGCTCTCGCGGGCGTTGCCAAAGGGGGCAGCGCCGTACAGAAAATCCAGCTTGACAAGGTCGAAGCCCCAGTCGTTCAGCACCAGGTCAAACACCCGGCGCAGATAGTCCAGCACGGCCGGGTTGTCGAGATCCAGCGCATAAAAGCTGCTCCAGTTGCAGCCGCAGCACCACGGTTTGCCGTCCACTTTCAGCAGCCAGTCCGGGTGCTGCCGGAAAAGGGCAGAGTCCTTTTCGCACACAAAGGGCGCAAGCCATAGCCCAGCCTGAAATCCGGCGGCGTGAATTTCCTCCACCATGCCTTTCAGCCCGTGGGGGAATTTCTGTGCATCTGTTTCCAGCCAGTCGCCCACCTTCGGCTCCCAGCCATCGTCGATCTGGAACAGGTCTCCCAGACAAAGCAGGCTGCGGCATCCGGTCAGGTCCTCCCGAATGGTATCCTCGGTGATGTCCTGATAGCGGTTGTACCAACTGGAATAGCCTGCCAGCTTCTTTTCAGTCCGGGGCTTGATGCCCATAGCCTGAAACCAGCCGTCGAACACCTCGGTCTCGCCGCCCTCGGCAAAAAACAGGTCAAGGAGTGGGAAACTGCCGCCGGGATGTTCCACCCCGGCGCAGTCACGCTCCAGCGTCAGCAGGGCTTTGCCGCTGTCGTAGCGGAGGATGGTGTAGCCCGGGGTCTCGTCCAGCGATGCTACCAGCCGGAACTGCGCTCCCCTGCGGAAATAGCAGTAGGAAAAGCCGTGGCTTTGACCTTTTTGATGCCCATAAGGCGCAAAATGATAATCGCCGTAGCGGTCAAAGGCATATTTTTTGCGCAGAAAGCCGGGAATGTGGTCGGTGCCGCGCAGCTTGCCGTTCCGGTTCAGCTCCGGGCTGTAGGTCCATGTCTGGTAGCCGTTCATGAACAGACGCTCGTCTGCTTCCATCGTCCACGGCATCTCGGCACGTACCGCCTTCAGCGTCCCGGCGGGCAAGTCGGCGGAAAGATGCACCGCACCGCAGCCCGGGTGTACCGGGGCATCGCCCTGCCGCACACCGCCGGAAGTTTCCGCGTACCAGTGCAGTGTCTCAGTCATGGTGCGCTTCCTCCCCGTGGAGCTGTGCGCTGATCTCGGCAGCGCGGGCATCGGTCAGAACAAACTTGCGGCGGAACAGCACCAGCGCACCAGCCAGCACCAGCATGGGCAGAACGGTCATCATCAGGCGCAGACCCAGCAGGGTTCCGGCGCTTTGTACTGCCACCGGGCCGGTCTCCTCCGTGTTGCCCACAAGACCGATGAGGTCTAGCCCGATGCCGGTCAGGAATACCGCCACACCGGAGGCAGCCTTGACCACAAAGGTCTGCATGGAAAAGATAACGCTCTCCTCCCGGCGGCCGGTCTTGAGCTGACCGTAATCTACGCTGTTGGAAAGGAACAGGGTGGTCAGCACGGTCAGCATTCCGTTGCAGGCGAACACCACCACGCCCGGAATGCACAGCAGGGCAAGGCTATGGGAAAGGCCGGTCAGGCAGAACACCAGCAGCGTGCCGTAGCCGCACAGTGCCAGCACAAGGCTGAGCTGGAACACCTGCGTGCTGCTGAGCTTTTTGCGCAGCAGCGGGTAAAGCACCATCATGCCAAGGATCTGTGCCGCACCGCCCACGGTGGAAAACAGGGTGTAGGTGGCTTTCCAGCCTGCACCGCCAAGGTCGTACTTGAAGAAATAGATGATGAAGTTGGAGGTAAGGTACAGCGCCGAGTTGATCAGCACGATGCTGCCTACCACTACCATAGCCTGATCGTTGCGGAACAGGGCGGAGAACATCTCCTTTACAGTGGCGGTCTTCATCTCACTGGGGGTAGTTTCTTTCATGGAAATGCAGCACACCAGCTCTGTCACTGTAAAAATTACTGCTACGATCAATGCCACCCAGCGGAAGCCAGCGCGCTCGCTGTCGCCGCCAAGGGCTCCCACCAGCAGCATGGTGAACATAGCGATGAGGGCAGAGCCAACGCCTGCACAGGTGCGCCCCACCATGGAGAGGTTCTCCCGGTCTTTTGGGGTGCGGGTCACGGCCGGGATCATGGACCAGTAGGGAATATCCATCATGGTATAGGTGACGCCCCACAGGATGTACACCACGCAGAAATAGAGCATCAACGCCGCTTCGTCCAGCACCGGGGCGGCAAACAGGGCGTAAAGCACCAGCGCATTGAGCAGCGTGCCGGAAAAGATCCACGGACGGAAACGTCCCCAGCGGGTGCGGGTCTTTGCCACCAGAACCCCCATAAAGGGGTCGTTGAAGGCATCAAAGAACCGGGCAACCATGAGCACGACGCCCACAAAGCTGGCCGAAAGCCCCAGCACATCCTGATAATAATACATGACGTAAGAAGCCGACAGGGCATATACCATATCCTTGCCCACGGCACCAATACCAAATGCGGTTTTCTGTTTCAGGGTCAGTTCCATACAGCGTCCTCCTTTTCAATGGTGAACCGCAGCACAACGGGCTGGGTCTGCGGGGCAGAAACGGTCAGCAGGGCTTCTCCGGCAGTGCCCACGGTGCGCAGATAGGTTCCGGTCATGCCGCCCTCGGCAACGGCGGTCTGCGGGCCCACAAGGGCGGCGCTGCCCTCCACCGCAAACTGCACCGGGAACTGTGCGTAGGGGGCAGGGGTGCCATTCTCGTCCAGAATGCGTACCCGGACAGCCGCCATATCGTAAGTGTCTTTTTCCCGAAGAGCCGTCCGGCTGACCTTGACTTCCAAGTGCAGCTTTGCGCTGGGGCAAAGGGTCACGCTGCGCACCACGTTGCCGTTCTGCACGGCATCGAACCGCCAGCGGGTGGCTTCGCCGCCCCAGTTGCTCACATATTTGCCGTAGAGCGCCACGCCATCTTCAAAGCTCATTTTGTAGTGCAGCATACACCAGCCGAATTTGACCTTGTAGGCCAGCGGCAGTCCCGGCAGCCCATATTTCCCGGCAGCCAGCAGGCAGTCCCGCACAGCAGCTGCCTTGGCGGGGGAAAAGTGCTCCTGCGTTTCCAGCAGCTCGCCAATGGGATCGTCCATCACAAAGGGAGGGTGGGGCAGCGCCGTCCACTCGCTTTGGCGCAGGGCGGTGACGAACACATCGTTTTTGTAGAGCTTGACCTGCTGGGCATTGCTGAAAACGTAGGCCGTGCCCAGTTGCCCGGCAGGGTTATCGCCGATGTCCATGGAAGAGCTGACCGCCAGCACCGGGTCAGTATCACCCTGACTGGCATAGACCGCTGCCGCCAATTTGGGGTTGCGGAAGCTGTCCAGCACACCGTGGTAGCAGATGCGGTCACCGGAGCCAAAGTCCTTGTGGGTCTGGTAGTCGAACATACACCAGCCAAAGCACCCGGCGTGCTCTCCGCTGGCATAGGCGGCGTTCTGCACCCGGACGTGCCGCAAGGCGTGCTCCTGTCGATGAGGGCCATCGTCAAAGGGCTTGGTGGGGTACATGTGACCGTTGCACTCCGAGATGAGCAGCGCCTTGCCCATATCCGGGGTCACGTCCTTTTTGGGCTTTGCGCCGGGCGTTACGCCGTTGTGGGAAAAATCGTTGTAGGCGTAGACATCCTCCAGCAGATGGCTCTTTTCCAGATATCGCACACCGGAGGTGGCGCGGCTGGGGTCCAGCTGATGGGCAATTTGATTGGTGCGGGTGTAGAAGGCATCGTCGTCCACGCTCTCGTTGATGCGCACGCCCCACAGGATGATGCTGGGATGATTGCGGTTCTGCAAGATCATCTCTTGTAACATTGCACAGGCAGCGTCTTTCCATGCAGCATCTCCGATGTGCTGCCAGCCCGGCAGCTCGGTGAACACCAACAGACCCCGCCGGTCGCACTCGTCCAGAAAATATGGGCTTTGGGGGTAGTGGCTGGTGCGCACGGCGGTGCAGTGCAGTTCCTCCTGCAAAATGCGGGCATCCTCCCGCTGCAGGCTTTCCGGTGCGGCGTAGCCGATGTAAGGGTAGCTCTGGTGTCGGTTCAGACCCCGCAGGAAGGTCTTTTTTCCGTTGAGGTAAAAGCCATCCGCCCGGAACTCTGCGGTGCGGAAGCCAAAGACCACCTGTTTGCGATCGATGGGTTGTCCGGCTGCGTTCAAAAGCTCTGCCACGGCATGATGCAAAACCGGGTGCTCGGTATCCCACGGCTGTGCGTCCGGGACGGAAAACTGCATCTTCCCGGTTTCTGCCGCCTGTGCGGTCTGCTCTGCCAGCAGAGTGCCGTCTGCGGTCTCCAGTCGGATGCGGACCGCCACGGTTGCGGGTGTGAGCTCTGCGGTCCACTGCACCACAGCCTCTTGCAGGGTGGGCGTGTAGACGAACAAATCGGTCAGGCGGCTCTCTGCCGTAGCTTCCAGCCAGACCTCCCGGTACAGCCCGCCGTAGGTCAGGTAGTCGATGACAAAGCCAAAGGGTGGAATGGCCGGGTCTTCACGGGTATCCAATTGCACGGTCAGCAGGTTTTCACCCTCCCGGTCCACAAGGTCTGTGATCTCCACCGCAAAGCCGGTATAGCCGCCCCGGTGCTGCCCGGCAACCCTGCCGTTGACCCGCACCACCGCCTGATGGGCAGCTCCGTCAAAGCGGAGGAACAGCCGGGGCGCAGCCTGCACCGGCGGCACCCGGAACCGTTTGCGGTAGCCGCAGACCATCTCGTAATCGGCGGGGGTGGCATAGTGCAGCGGCACCTCCCGGCAGGTATGGGGCAAGCGGACGGCTTGCTGTTTTGGTACAGGCAGCCCCTTGCCAAAGGCTTCGGTCCAGTGGTGGGTAAACTCCCAATCATCGCAAAAACTGTGTTTCATCGCGGCAGCACTCCTTCCAGTAAGATCGAGATCATTTCCTCCAGTACAGCCACATAATGCACCCCGCTTTCTGCCAGACTGCGGTCTGCCAGAAAGCTCTCAATGGACGCGGTGATCATCTGCCGCAGCACCGGCAGGGACACCGGGCGCATGACCCCCTCTGCCACAGCCTGTTCCAGCAGCGCCATGGTGGGTTCCCACCCGTTTTCCAATTGACTGCGCACCCGCGCCGCCACCACCGGGTATTTCTCGTCCAGCTCCTTCATCTGCCGCAGGTCCAGCGCGGCGTATTCCGTCGGCATGGCAATGATGACCGCCCGCAGCTTCTCCTGCAAAGTACCGCTGCCCGCCAGAATTTTCTGCTTGCAGTGGTGGATCTCCGCAAAGGCATGGTCTACCATGTCCAGCAGAAGGGCCTCCTTGGAGGGGTAAACGGTGTAGATGGTCTTTTTGCTGATGTGCAGCGGCTCTGCCACCTGTTGCATGGTGAAATGCAGCCCCTGTTGACGGAATAACTGCATCGCCTGTGTGCGCACCAGCGCATCGAGCTTTTCCTGCATGAGCGTCCTCCTTGTGGAAACTATGCTTGCTTTTCTGGTTTCCATTCTAGTGCGGAAACCGAGCTAAATCAAGCGGCTTCCGCATTTTCTGCGTTCTGCCAAGAAAGTGCAGACATTTTGCAGCAGAATGACAAAAAGAACCCCGGCGTGCCTTGAAAGCTGCCGGGGTCTTTTGCGTGCAGGTGCTTTTCCGCAGCGGCAAGCCTTCGTCAAAACTCCGGGTGCCATTCGTCCCGGATGCCAATGTCGGCACAGACGATCTTTCCGCACAGGGGCGCAGAGGTTTTTGCGATATGCAAAGGCTTATAGCTGTCGAAGGTTATGGTCAAATCTGCATGGGCAGCACCTTCGGCAACCTCCCCGGTATCCGTGTTGATGCCGCTGGGTAGGTCTACGGCCAGCACAAAGGCACCGCTCTTGTGCAGACGACGCATCAGCCCGCAGGCAGCAAGACCGGAAGGCCGAAGTGCACCATGGAACCCGGTGCCATAGAGGGCATCCACAGCAGCGTCAAAACTCTGGGTTTCCAGTACGGAACCGTCGGCGCAGATGTGCACCGGCAGGGAGTGCAGACGCTCAAAATTGAGGATGGCATCAGCAGTTTTCGGCTCGACCTCGGCCAGAAAAACGGTCACACTCCAGCCGTCTTTTGCTGCGGCGCGGGCAATCACAAACCCATCGCCGCCGTTGTTGCCCTTTCCGCAGACCACCAGCAGCCTGCCGGGATGCGGAAACTGCTTTTGCAGTTCGGCGTAAGCAGCCAGTCCGGCATTTTCCATCATTTGCAGGTAGGACAGACCGTGGGCATCCCCGGCTCGTTCAATTTCCTTCATCTGCGCAGCCGTCACAATGCGATGTTTCATGTTGGCACCTTCTTTCTATCTCTATTATAATGGATGAGAATGTTTGGAACAAGATGAAAGATACCGGTGCATAGAATCTGTCCCCGGAGAGTTGGAACAAGCCCTCCGGGGGCATTTTTGTTTTTCACTATCTTTTCCGTAGGGGAAAACCATGGTATACTGGACGCAACGAATCCAAAGTAATAAACCGGGAGGTACTGTTATGAAGTGGGGAATTTTAGCGACCGGCACCATTGCCAAAAAGTTTGCATCTACGGTGGAACAGATGGGCACAGAGGGGGGAGCAGCTTGTTGCCGTGGGCTCACGGCACATGGAAAGCGCACAGGTGTTTGCGCAGCAGTACGGCATCCCCCGCTGCTATGACTCCTACGAAGCCCTTGCCGCAGATCCGGAGGTGGAGGCTATCTATATCGCCACCCCCAACACCCTGCACTACGAAAACTGCAAGCTCTGTCTGGAGCAGGGCAAGCACGTTTTGTGCGAAAAGCCCTTTACCATCACCCCGGAACAGGCGCAGGAGCTGTACCGTCTGGCGGAGAAAAAGCACCTCTTTCTCATGGAGGCATTCTGGATCTGGCTGCTGCCGCTGTACGACCGCCTGCGCGAGATCCTTACTGCGGGCACCATCGGGGAGCTGAAGCAAATCACCTGTCAGTACGGCTTTGTTGCCTCCGGTGCCCGGAAGGACCGCAAGTTTG
>OLJW01003613.1_pt1 | contig 11444 bp, 9 predicted proteins | sample 1603411 | NCBI WGS metagenome assembly OLJW01 (sample SAMN04168659, study PRJEB22393) | human gut metagenome | biome: human gut microbiome; feature: stool | host: Homo sapiens | collected 2014-05-12 | reverse complement strand
CTCTGATTCTGTAGACGAAGCTGTAATTCAGGCAGTACTGCGCCGCATGGGTATGCAGAATAAGATTACACTGGATGGAGCGAAGAAGCTGATCGGGAAAATCGAACAGGAAGCCCTTCGCCGCGGGAAGAAAGCGGTGATTGCAGTTTGCGGTCCGGAAGGAAATCCAATTGCCGTTCATGTAATGGACGGAGCATTTCTGGTAAGCTTTGATGTCGCTTTGAAAAAAGCTTATACTTCTGTTGCGGTGAAAATGTCCACCATGGAATTATCCAAACTGGCTCAGCCAGGTGGAACCTTTTACGGCGTAGATAAGATGGATGGTGGAAAAATCGTGATTTTCGGAGGCGGTGTGCCGCTGAAATCCGGAGATACGATTATCGGAGGTCTTGGCATAAGCGGAGGCACAGGAGAGGAAGATCACAGCCTGGCAGAATATGCATTGTCCGTATTACCGGAGATCTTGTAGTTGGAATATTGTACAAGGATTATGATAAGGAAAGGCTATTTTTTCAGGAAAGAGAAAAAGCCTTTCTTTTTTTCATACGGAGATTTTGAGACAGAAAGCAGTTTATAACCTGTTTTATCAATAGTCTCTTTCAGCTTTGCTTCATCAAGATCATTTTCTGTAAGGATAACCGTCTCTCCTTTTGTATGGGACGAGGTGACTTTTTTTACAGAAAAATGATTGCGAATACTTTCGTTAATGTGGGATTCACACATTCCACACATCATACCATCGATTTTTAATGTTGTTTTTGTCATGTTCGTTCTCTCCTTTTTCCTTTGATAAAATTTATTTTTCTGCTGGATGAATTTTACAAAAATTCAACCGCAGTGCATTTGTTACAACACAGAAACTTGACAAACTCATTGCCGCTGCACCAAACATCGGATTTAAGGTCAGTCCCCATTTTACATAACAGCCTGCTGCTAACGGTATTCCTATGATATTATAGATAAATGCCCAGAACAGATTTTCATGGATGTTTCGAAGTGTTGCACGGCTCAGACGGATCGCTGCCGGAACATCGGATAACCTGCTTTTCATCAATACTACATCTGCAGCATCTACCGCCACATCGGCTCCTGCACCGATAGCGATACCGACATCTGCCCTTGTCAATGCCGGTGCATCGTTGATACCATCGCCTACCATTGCAACTTTTCCCTGCTGTTTCAGACTGCGGATCACACTCTCTTTTCCATCCGGCAATACTCCTGCAATAACTTCATCTACACCTGCCTGTCTGCCAATGGCTTTTGCTGTCCGCTCGTTGTCACCGGTTAACATAATAACTTTAATTCCTATATCCCGCAGTTCTTTTACCGCTTTCGGGCTGTCTGCTTTGATCGTATCTGCCACCGCAATGATACCTGCTAACTGCTCATTCTCCATAAATACCAGCGGTGTTTTTCCCTGTTCGGAAAGTGCTTCTGCCTGTTCCTGTAATTCTTTTGGAATCTCTGTTTTACTTCCTATAAAACTAAGACTTCCTCCCACTAACGTTTTACCGGACAATACGGCTGTCAGTCCATTTCCCGGAAGTGCCGAAAAATCAGCAACTTCTAATGCCCTCTTTCCGAGCTCTTCCCCTTTTTGCATCACAGCTTTTGCCAACGGATGTTCACTCTTTGCTTCTAATGCAATTGCAAGCTCTAAAAGTGTCTCCTGCGTATATCCCTCTGCAGGGATCATGTCCGTCACTTTTGGTTCTCCCTCGGTGATGGTTCCGGTCTTATCCAGTGCAACCACATTGACTTTTCCTGCATTTTCCAAGGTTGCCGCTGTTTTAAATAAAATTCCGTTTTTTGCACCCACACCGTTTCCAACCATAATGGCAACCGGTGTTGCAAGTCCGAGTGCACACGGGCAGCTGATGACCAGTACGGAAATACTTCGTGCTAATGCATAACTGAATTCTCTTCCAAGCAACAGCCAGACCACCAGTGTCACCGCTGCAATGGAAATTACGATTGGAACAAATACCCCGGAAACTTTATCTGCGACTTTTGCGATCGGTGCTTTCGTAGCTGCCGCATCACTGACCATTTTGATGATCTGTGATAACGTCGTATCTACGCCAACACGCGATGCCTCACATCGGATAAATCCCGATTGGTTGATCGTAGCTGCCGATACGGAATCTCCTACGGTCTTGTCCACCGGGATACTCTCACCGGTCAATGCCGCTTCATTCACCGCACTGCTGCCTTCTAAGATCACGCCGTCTACAGGGATATTTTCTCCCGGACGCACCACAAAAATATCACCTTTTTTTACTTCTTCTATCGAAACCGTCACTTCACTCTCACCACGGATCACCGTAGCATTTTGCGGTGCTAATTTCATAAGGCTCTTTAAGGCATCGGTTGTCTTTCCCTTTGACTTTGCCTCTAACATCTTGCCAACCGTGATCAGGGTCAGTATCATTGCCGCCGACTCAAAATAGAACTCGTCCATGTAGTGCATGACAGCATCCATATCTCCAACCGTCTGTGCCTTTGTCATCGCAAACAATGCATAAACACTCCACAGATAAGAAGCGGATGCTCCTAATGCAACTAAGGTGTCCATATTCGGAGATCTGTGCAATAGTCCCTGAAAACCGCTGATAAAAAATCTCTGGTTGATGACCATGATGATTCCTGCTAAGAGTAACTGCAGCAATCCCATTGCCACATGATTTCCTTCAAACCACGCCGGAATTTTCCAGTTCCACATCATATGTCCCATGGAAAAATACATGAGGATCAGCAAAAAAATGACCGATGCTGCCAGTCTCTTTTTTAGCTTTGGTGTCTCATGATCCTCTAGTGCGTCCTCAGCTTCATTAGACCTTTTCTCTGCTTCGTTTCCTTTTTCTTTTGCTCCATAGCCTGCATCCTTTACGGCTTTGATAATACTTGCAGGACTTGCCGTACCTTCGACTGCCATGGAATTTGTCAGCAGACTGACGGAGCAGGAGGTAACACCCTCCACTTTTAAGACAGCCTTTTCTACCCTTGCAGAGCACGCGGCACAGTTCATACCCGTAACTGTATATTGTTTCAATTTTATGCCTCCATTACTTCATTAATTTTTGTATGGTAGTCACAAGTTCATCCACAACCTCATCGTTTCCGGCTCGTATATCACGCACCACACAACTGTGGATATGACTTGCTAAAATCTCTTTATTAAATGCGTTCATCGCCGCACTGACTGCAGCAGACTGTATCAGAATGTCATTGCAGTAAGAATCTTTTTCTATCATTGCCTGAATCCCACGCACCTGGCCCTCAATGCGTTTCAAACGGTTCAGCAATGCCTTTTTTTGCTCCTCAGACCGCATGGTCTGTTTTTCACTGCAACAACAGCAATCTTTCTTTTCCATATTCCACCTCCATATACCCTATTGGGGTATCTTTGTTATATACCCTTCAGGGGTATTTGTCAAGCAGAAAAATTGTTTTCTATCTAGTTTTTCCTTTCTCTCCTGTTTTTATGTTTTATGTCATGGAAAAAACAGCTTTTCCAGTTTGTTCTCAGACAGACTCCTGTCCTGCTTTTCTTTGAATTTTGAATGTTTGTGGATCTTTTTGATATTTTGATGTATCGATTTTTTCAATACTTCTGACTTTTTGATAGATCGGTTCTCCTGATACTTTGATAAACTGGCGGTATAAAAATAGCAAGCCAAACCCTAATCCTTTCTGGTGTGTTTTGCCACAAACCGCCCTACATGGTACACCGGTCCTTCCATATGCTGTCGGACCTCTTTTAATTTTTGCCGGATCGGAATACTCTGCGGACAATGCTGTTCACATTTGCCACAGCCGACACATTTTGAAGCATTCGTCTGATTTTTCCGAAGTGTTGTACACATGAAATACGTCTTAAATCCTGCATACCAGCCATCGGTATACCGCATATTATATGCCGAAAAACATCCTGGAATATCCACGCCCTGCGGACACGGCATACAATAAGCACATCCGGTACACGGTACTTTGATTTTTTTATTGATCTCCTGTTTTACCTGCTCAAAGACTTCCAGTTCTTCTTTGGTCAGGGAATCTGCCTTGGCTTCGGATGCGATCCGCACATTTTCCTCTACCTGCTCTATCTCATTCATTCCCGATAGGATAACCGTAACTTCGGGGTGATTCCATACCCAGCGGAGTCCCCATTCTGCCGGACTGCGCTTTGGTGTTGTTTTTTCAAATACCCGTTTTGCACTCTCCGGCAGTCCCTGTACCAATCGTCCGCCGCGCAACGGCTCCATAATGATCACCGGCAGACCTTTTCCCGCTGCATACTGTAATCCCCTGAGCCCTGCCTGCGAATGTTCATCCATATAGTTGAACTGTATCTGGCAAAAATCCCAGTCATATGCATCTATGATCTTTATGAACTGCTCCGTTGCTCCATGAAAAGAAAAGCCGATGTTTTCAATCTTTCCTTCGGCCTTTTTTCCTGCAATCCACGCTTCCATTCCAAGGTCTGTCAGTCGTTTCCAGGTAGCAGCATCATTGAGCATATGCATCAGATAATACTCGATGTGATCCGTCTGCAGTCTCTGTAACTGTTCCTCAAAACACTTTTCCATATCCTCGATCGTTTTGATATAGTAATGCGGCAGTTTTGTGGCAATGTTGACTTTATTCCGATATCCTTTTGCTAAAAATTTTCCAAGACAGACTTCACTTCCATGATAGGTGTATGCCGTATCAAAATAGTTGACACCGTTTTCAATGGCAGCCTTCATCTCTTCCTCTGCCTTTTTCTGGTCGATCACGCCGCCTTTTTTTGTGAATCTCAGACAACCATAGCCTAAAATTGACAATTCTTTACCGTTTTTTGGATTTTTACGATATAACATAATTTCTCCTTATAGAGTAAAAAAGTGATTTTCTGCCCTGTCGGTATAGTGCTCTTCTAACATCCTGACATGTGACAAAAATGCTTCATCCGCAAAATATTTTGCTCCGTTTGGGCAGCTCTTTATGCATGCCTGACATTTGATACAGATTCCCGTAACCTGTGATACATCCTCACGATCAACAGAACCCATCGGACAGACCTCACTGCATCTTCCACAGCCATTGCATTTTGAAATTTCTGTGATCGGTTTTGCCTTTAAAAATTTTGCCGGTTTCCCATCGGTTCCAAGCGGTGTATAATACGCTCCCACGGGATCATTTCCTGCGACCTGTAATCCGGTATGTAAAGTGTCTGTTTCTGTAATCTTTTGTGCAGTTTTTCCTGCAAACGTTAAAATTTCTGCCCGATCTGATGCATCCGGTCTGCCCGGTGCAATCTTATCAGAAAATACATGGCTGCTTGCCACAGCCGCACCTGCCGCTGCAAGAAATCCATTTTTTTCTAACTCCTGCTTTAACTCCATTAAGGCATCGTCAAAATTGCGGTTTCCAAAAACAACCACCGGTACCATAGGTGTATGATCTCCTGTAAATCCCTGCTGCACCCATGGTAATATCTTATTGGGTACTCTTCCCGCATAGACCGGTGTCCCAAATACGACTAAATCCTCTTTTTCAAATGCCTTGGCAGACTTCCGGTTGTCCGGAAGTGTAAAATCCCACTGCTCTAGCGGCACTGACAGTTCCTCTGACAATTTTTTTGCGATCAGGTTTGTCACTTCTTTTACATTTCCTGTCGGACTGAAATATACTGCCCACACCCTGCTGATCTTCATATCGTTTCCCCCTTCCGAAAACCAAACTCCTCATAATCCTCGATCGTAAACCGGTGATAAATGGCGTGTCCTTCTTCAAACGCAACACAATATCTGTATGCATCCGGTTTAGCTTTTCAAAATTCATTGCTTTACATCCCTGCTTTCTGCAACATCATCATAGCTTTCTAAAAAGTGATGCTTCACTCCGTTCTGCTTGTAGGCGATCACGGTGCTCAAATTCACATTCTCCACGCTTTTAAAAATATTTCCTTCCACAAATGGGTTCGTCTTTTTTAACTCCCGTATCAGATGCTTAATCTCCATTCGTTTTGACGAACTGTCTCCGCCCTCGATCGAACAGGTTTCCGTAAATTTGCATGCGCACTGTAAAAAATGAAGGTCATTATAATCTCTCCATTTTTTGATGTCATCCTCTCTCACTAAGTACAACGGACGGATTAGCTCCATTCCTTCAAAATTCGTACTGTGCAACTTTGGCATCATTGTCTGCACCTGCGCGCCATAGAGCATTCCCATCAAAATCGTTTCGATCACGTCATCATAGTGGTGTCCTAATGCGATCTTGTTGCATCCAAGTTCTTTTGCCTTTGCATAGAGATGTCCCCGACGCATTCTTGCACACAGATAACACGGTGATTTTTCAACATGGAGCACCGCCTCAAAGATATCGGACTCAAAGATCGTCAACGGAATATGCAGCTTTTTCGCATTGTTCTCTATGATCTGTCGGTTCTCTTTGCTGTAACCAGGGTCCATCACTAAAAATGTTACCTCAAATGGAAAACGGTTGTGTCTTTGCAGCTCCTGAAACAGCTTTGCCATCAGCATGGAATCTTTTCCGCCGGAAATACATACCGCGATTTTATCGCCTTCCTTGACCAACTCATACTCTCTTACTGCTTTCGTAAATTTACACCAGATACTCTTTTTAAACTTCTTTCTGATACTCTGCTCAATGTCTAAGTACGCATCCTGCTGCTCTTCTTCCTGCTTCATGCTTTCCATCAGCCATGCAAGATAGCCGCCTTTGAGACTTTTTGCCTCGATATTTTTCTCTTTTAAAAACTGCACTGTTTCGGCACTTGTCTCACCTTTTTTACAGTATAAGATCAAAGGTTTGTCCTTATATTTTTCATAATCAGCCTCTAAGATATCCTTTGGCACATGAAGGCTTCCCGGTATATTTCCATAGGAATAGGAGCTGTCATCCCGGATATCGATCAGAATATAGCTGTCTGCATCACGTTTTGATAACTCCTGTACGGATATTTCGTAATCTTCCATTGTCTGTCCTGTATCCTTTCCTGCTGTTTTCATTCATTTGTCATATATTCTTTATTATACCCAGTGATTTTATATGTTTCAATGATTTTTGCAGGAATTTGAGAAGTATCTTTTAGGAACACTATCATATACTATAACGAAAAAGGTATTACTAAAAAGGACGTTTCTATATACAGCAACAGCAATTCAGTTCCGTTACCAAAACGTATCTCTGTCGTTTTTATGAAATTTTAGATGAAATGAAGGATCATCAAAGATCGTGGTTCTTCCGCACAGACCTTCTTCCTGTACCAGATACCCCTGTCTGCTCATTTCCTCTCCTACAATTCCTGTCCATCTTGTATTCCAGTCATAACGATCTGTCGTACCCGGAATCAGCCCATAGGTATTCGAATCGCCAAAACATACGATTTGTTTCATGTTATCACCTGCTTTTTTTCGTATTTGATCTTCTAAGACCTGTTGCATGTATTATAAGATATCTCGAAAAAAAGAGGTAATACTTATCCCTTACCACTGCCTATAGATTTTTTCTATATGGAAATACTAACGGATACGAAAAATTTTATTTTGTATTTTCTTATAACATCAAAAAAGCCTTGTAGATACTCATACCTACAAGGCATAATGCAGGAGATGGGACTTGAACCCACACGATATTGCTACCACAGGCACCTGAAGCCTGCGCGTCTGCCAATTCCGCCACTCCTGCATGGCTCAGTTCAAAACTGACAAAAATTATTGTATCTGTTTTTCTATAAGAAGTCAATAGAAAAATAAAAATAATTTCTACAATTTTTTTTTAAAAATGTGCAAAACTGCATTGACAATTTGGAAAACATTTGCTATTATTGAACAGTCGCGTGAGTGACATTTCATTTTCATAATGAATGCGGAAGTGTCGGAATTGGCAGACGAGCAAGACTAAGGATCTTGTGGCAGCAATGTCGTGTGGGTTCAAGTCCCATCTTCCGCATTATTTTTTAAGAAAAAGCCTTGATTTTCAAGGCTTTTTCTGTATAATCCTCTGTTTTTCTATATTGCTTAAATTCCTGCAATCGTTTTTCACGATTCCGTTTTTTATCACTTTCTTATTCCATTATTTCTTGCTCCATCGGCTATCGGCACAGATCCTTTACGACCTCTCCGGCAATGATCAGTCCTGCTACAGACGGCACAAATGCCACACTACCCGGTATATCCCGACGCTCCGTACACTTATGTTCTGCTCCCGGTGGGCAGATACAGTTCGTTCTGCAGCTGATCGCCATATCTTCTATCGGTCTTGTCGGCTGTTCCTCGGAATAGACCACCTTTAACTTTTTCACTCCACGTTTTTTTAATTCCCTTCTCATGACTTTTGCTAACGGGCAGACCTTGGTCTTATAAATATCCGCCACCTGAAATTTGCTGGCATCTAACTTATTTCCGGCTCCCATACTGCTGATGATCGGCACCTTCATCTCCTGACATTTCATGACAAGCTCTATTTTAGCGGTCACGGTATCTACCGCATCTACGACATAGTCATACTCCTCAAATGGAAAATCTGCCGAATTTTCCGGTAAGAAAAAGCACTGGTGCAGTCTGACATCCGCATCCGGGTTGATCTCTAAGATACGCTCTTTCATAACCTCCGTCTTATATTTTCCAACAGTTTTTCTCGTTGCGATGATCTGTCGGTTGAGATTTGTTAAGCAGACCTTATCATCATCGATCAGATCAAATGCTCCGACTCCGCTTCGGACTAATGCCTCACAGACATAACCGCCCACTCCGCCTACTCCAAATACTGCAACTCTGGAATTTTTTAATTTTTCCATTGCCTCTTTTCCAAGTAATAATTCTGTTCTTGCAAATTGTGTCAACATTCCGGTTGTTCTCCTGTTTCCATCTGTGTTATTTTTCGGTGTCTTTTTTCCGTGTTTTTTCTGTAACTTTGTCCTGTTTTTATACGGCAAACTGGCTCTGATACAGTGTTGCATAAAAGCCTCCCGCCGCTAAGAGTTCCTCATGGTTTCCTTTTTCAATGATCTTTCCGTCTTTCATGACCAGGATCACATCAGCCTCCTGAATTGTAGACAGACGGTGTGCGACAATAAAGCTCGTCCTTCCCTCCATCATTTTTGCAAATGCATTCTGGATCTTCAATTCTGTTCTGGTATCGATCGAAGAAGTTGCTTCGTCTAAGATCAGCATTGGCGGCAGGCAAAGCATAACTCTTGCAATACATAAAAGCTGCTTTTGTCCCTGTGACAGACTTCCTCCGTCCTCGCCTAGGATCGTATCATATCCCTCCGGCAGACGTTTGATAAAACCGTGGGCATGGGAAGCCTTCGCCGCTTCGATGATCTCCTCTTTCGTTGCCTCCGGTTTTCCCATGGCAATATTCTCCCGGATCGTCGCATGTTTTAACCAGGTTTCCTGTAAAACCATTCCATAGGAAGCACGAAGACTGTCTCTGGTAATCTCCGTGATCGGATGACCGCTTACGTCAATCTCACCACTGTCCGTATCGTAAAAACGCATCAGCAGATTAATCATCGTGGTCTTACCACATCCGGTCGGTCCGACGATTGCAACCCTCTGTCCCGGTAAAACCTTTAAATTAAAATCTTCGATCAGTTTCTGCTCCGGCAGATAGGAAAAATACACATGTTGCATCGCAACACTGCCGTCTACTTCGTTTAACACAACTGCATCCTTAGCATCTGGCTTTTCCGGCTCCTCTTCGATCAGTTCAAATATCCTTGCCGCACATGCCAATGCATTCTGCAGCTCTGTTACAACGCCGGAAATCTCATTAAACGGTTTGGTATACTGATTTGCATAGTTCAAAAAACAGGTCAGCTGTCCGACGCTCAAACGTCCCTGTATGGCAAACAATGCTCCTGTAACACCAACTCCCGCATAGACTAAACTATTGATAAAACGGGTGGATGGATTGGTGGTGCTTGAATAAAAAATAGCCCGCAGTGATGCTTTTTCTAAACGTCCGTTGATCTCATCAAATCTCTCTAATGCCTCTTTTTCATGTCCAAATGCCTGCACGATCTTCTGATTACCCACCATCTCATCGACTAAAGAAGTCTGCTCGCCTCTGGTCTCTGACTGCAACTGGAACATGGAAAATGTCCGTTTTGCAATAAATCCTGCTACCACAAAAGAAAGCGGTGTGATCCCTACCACGACTAAAGTAATTCCTGCATTGACGCTCAGCATAAAAAGCAGTGTTCCTACGATTGTCATAACTCCGGTAAAAAACTGTGTGAATCCCATCAAAAGTCCATCGGCAAACTGGTCTACGTCCGCAATAATACGGCTGACCATGTCTCCGTGGGAATGAGCATCCAAATAGGAGATCGGCAGACTTTCAATCTTTTGAAATGCTTCATTGCGGATATCCTGCACAACCCCATAGGTCATCTTATTGTTGCAAAGATTCATGACCCACTGGGCGGCTGCCGTTGCTAAGATCACAACTGCCATCCGCTTTAAGATCACAAAGATTGCTGCAAAATCCACATGACCTGCTCCGACAATTTCATCTACTGCATCACCGATCAAAATCGGAATGTAAAGTGTGAGCACTACCGTAACTACTGCTAACAATATAGAAAGGATCAGATAAAACCAGTATTTTTTGATATAACGGAGTACCTTTTTAAAAGTCTCTTTCTGCTTTTGACGTTTTTCTTTTTTCTCCATTATGCTTCCTCCTTCTTTCCATATTGGGAGTTGTATATCTCACGGTAAGTCTGACAATTTTTTAACAATTCCTCATGTGTACCGTAGCCGGTTGCCTCTCCGTCATCTAATACCAATATCCGGTCGGCACTCATCAAAGATGAAGTCCTCTGTGAAACAATAAATACCGTCGGTGCTCCCTCCATCTGACGGATGGCTTTTCGCAGTGCCGCATCCGTGGCATAGTCCAGTGCCGAAGCACTGTCATCTAAGATCAGAACCCTTGGTTTTTTTACCAATGCCCTTGCGATCGTAAGTCTCTGCCTCTGACCGCCGGAAAGATTACGTCCTCCCTGTTCGATATTCGCATCCAGACCGCCTTCTTTCGCACGGATAAACTCCTCTGCCTGCGCGGTTTTTAATGCCTCCCAGATTTCTTCATCGGTTGCATCTTTCTTTCCCCACTGCATATTCTCACGGACCGTTCCCGCAAACAGCACTGCCTTTTGCGGTACGATCCCAATCTGGTTTCGCAGTTCTTTTCTCCGGTACTTTCGCACATCCTGTCCGAAAAAGCACACCTGCCCCGCTGAGGCATCATAGAATCTTGGGATCAGATTGACCACGGTGGATTTTCCCGAACCGGTTCCGCCGATAATTCCGAATACGCTTCCCCGCGGCACTGTAAAGCTGATGTCCGACAGGGATTCGCCGCCGGCGTTCGGATAGGTCAGGCAGACGTGCTCAAACGCCACGGCCGGCGCCGCT
>OLJW01003607.1_pt1 | contig 11455 bp, 7 predicted proteins | sample 1603411 | NCBI WGS metagenome assembly OLJW01 (sample SAMN04168659, study PRJEB22393) | human gut metagenome | biome: human gut microbiome; feature: stool | host: Homo sapiens | collected 2014-05-12 | reverse complement strand
TGTAATCTTTGGTGATGGTATCCTTTGTACCCATAGGTTTCACCACCTTCGATCTTGCTATGTGATCAGAGTTATTTTATCATCTGATCCATTTTCGGGGTAACATAGTTTATTGCTTTTGGAAAGAGGATTTTGTGAAAAAGCTTCAGAACTGCGCAGGTAAAGCGGATATGTTTGTCGAACGGAGTCGAAATAAATCAATAGACAAAAAGAGCGTATTGTGCTACTCTGAAAGCACGAATCACGTGGCAATTGGCATATTTGTATGTGATTTTTCGCATTGAAAGGGAGTGGAACGCGGAATATGAAGAGACCGAAGCTACCGGTGGGAATTGAGAATTTTCAGGAAATTCGTCAGGCGGATTTTTATTATGTAGATAAGACCAGGCTTATCGAACAACTGATCGATCAGTGGGGGAAAGTAAATCTTTTTACAAGACCTCGGCGTTTTGGGAAAACATTGAATATGAGTATGCTTCGTTGTTTCTTCGAGATCGGGGCAGATGAAGCGCTGTTTGAAGGTCTTTATATTTCCCGGAAACAAGAACTGTGTGAACAGTATATGGGGAAATTTCCGGTAGTGTTTTTATCACTGAAGAATGTTGATGGACTTACCTTTGAGAATGCACGCTATCAGCTGACAGAACTGGTAGGCAGAGAGGCCAGTCGTTTTCTGTTTTTATTGGAGAGTGACAGACTGACAGAAACGGATAAAGATATATATCGTACATTGATCTCTGTGGAGAATGGCCGATATTCTATGGATGAAAATATTCTTTCTTCTGCGTTGCAGATATTGTCTCAGCTGTTGCATAAGCATTATGGGCAGAAGACGATCATTCTTATAGATGAATATGATGTTCCTCTGGATAAGGCTTTTCAGCATGGATATTATAAAGAAATGGTGCTCATGATACGCGGTGTGTTCGGACAGGCACTTAAGACTAACGATTCTCTGTATTTTGCAGTATTAACAGGGTGTCTTCGCGTGTCTAAAGAGAGTATTTTTACAGGACTTAATAACTTCAAAGTGCTTTCGATCACGGATCATCGATTTGATGAGCATTTTGGTTTCACAGATGATGAGGTCTGCAGATTGCTTACAGCATATGGCATGGAGGATCATCTTTCCGAAACAAAGGAATGGTATGATGGATATCATTTTGGAAATACGGATGTGTACTGCCCATGGGATGTGATCAATCATGTAGATTGTCTGCGTGGGAATCCGGATGCGGAGCCGCTGTCTTACTGGATCAATACCAGTGGGAATGAACTGGTAAGGAGATTTATTGACAGGGCAGATAAGACTACAAGAGATGAGATAGAGCGTCTGATCGCAGGTGAGTCTATTGAGAAAACGGTTCGTATGGAGTTGACCTATGATGAAATCGATAACAGTCTGGATAATCTCTGGAGTGTATTATTTACTACAGGATATCTTACACAGGCAGGGAAGACCGAACGGGGAGTGTATCGTCTGACCATTCCGAACAGGGAGATAAGAGAAGTTTATGTGCTTCAGATAAAGGAATGGTTTGACCGCGCAGTGCTGAAAGAGGCGGAGCCGACGAAAAATCTGCTGAAAGCAATAAATGAAGGGAATGCAGGTGAGATTGAGGAACGCCTTACAAAGATTCTGGGAAATACGATCAGTATTTTTGATACAAAAGGACGAAATGAAGAAAAAGAAATTTTTTATCATGGACTTTTGTTGGGGCTTTTGCGTAGTGATCCAAACTGGCTTGTTCAGTCTAATGCGGAATCTGGAGATGGTTTTGCAGATATTCTGGCAGAACCGGAAGATCCGGATGCCGGGATCGTTATCGAGCTGAAGTATTCTCAGACTTTTTCAGGACTGCAAAATGCATGTGAAAGAGCGCTGGCACAGATCAGAGAAAAGCGGTACGATGAACGGTTACGTAATGAAGGAAGAAATAATATTCTGGCGTATGGAGTTGCTTTTTGTAAGAAGCGATGTAAAGTGGCTGTTCAGAGGCTGTAAATCTGCTGGAAATATAGATAATATTATTGATGTTCATACAGAAAGATAAGAACAATTCTGATCGATCTGTATGACACATCAATATATAAGATAAGTTATAAATATTAACACACAAAGGAGAACAAGAAATGGGAAAATATTTTGGTACAGATGGCTTCCGTGGAGAAGCGGGTGTTTCGTTAACTGCAGATCATGCATTTAAGATCGGGCGTTTTCTGGGATGGTATTATAATGAGCTGCGCAGAAGAGCGGGGGAGACGGCTGCGGCCAGGATCGTGATCGGCAAGGATACCCGACGTTCCAGCTATATGTTTGAGTATTCGCTGGTTGGCGGACTGGTGGCGTCCGGAGCGGATGCTTATCTTCTCCACGTGACAACAACGCCGTCTGTGGCTTATGTTGCCCGTACCGATGGTTTTGACTGCGGTATTATGATCTCTGCCAGCCATAATCCTTATTATGATAACGGGATCAAGCTGATCAACGGCCAGGGTGAGAAGATGGAAGAGGAGATCATCGCTCTGGTGGAGGATTATCTGGATGACCGTCTTCAGCTGTTCGGAGAGAAATGGCATGAGATTCCTTTTACAAAGGGCGGTGAGATCGGCAGGACGGTGGATTATTCGGCAGGCCGGAACCGTTACATAGGATATCTGATCTCCCTGGGAGTATATTCCTTTAAGGGAATGCGGATTGGTCTGGACTGTGCCAACGGAAGTGCATGGAATATCGCAAAGGCGGTTTTTGATGCGCTGGGAGCGAAGACTTATGTGATCAATGCTGAGCCGGATGGTACCAATATCAATAACAATGCCGGTTCCACCCATATCGAGGGTCTCCAGAAGCTTGTAGTGGAGAAGGGGCTGGATGTTGGCTTTGCCTACGACGGAGATGCGGACCGTTGTCTCTGTGTGGATGAGAAGGGAAATGTGGTCAGCGGGGATGCGATCCTTTATGTGTACGGCCGTTACATGAAGGAGCGAGGAAAGCTTCTCACCAATACGGTTGTAACTACGGTAATGTCCAATTTTGGCCTTTACAAGGCTTTTGATGCTCTTGATATCGAGTATGCGAAGACAGCAGTAGGTGATAAATATGTTTATGAATATATGATGCAGAATGGCTGCCGTATTGGTGGTGAGCAGTCCGGGCACATTATTTTTTCTAAGTATGCATCTACCGGGGATGGCATCCTTACAAGTCTGAAGATGATGGAAGTTATAATGGCAAGGAAGAAAAAGCTCAGTGAGCTTACTGCTGATCTGGCGATCTATCCTCAGGTTCTTGAGAACGTGCGTGTCCATGACAAGGCAGCAGCGCAGGCAGATGTGGATGTGCAGGCAGCAGTAGAGAGTGTGGCTGAGGCGCTTGGAGACACCGGAAGGATCCTGGTGAGAGAATCCGGCACAGAACCTCTGCTTCGTGTTATGGTTGAGGCAGAGAGTGAGGAGCTTTGCAGAAAATATGTGGACCAGGTGGTTGAGATCGTCCGTAAGAAGGGGCATGTGGCAGAGTGATGTCCTGGATGCAGACCGCAGGTGTCTGAAGAACGGAGCAGTCAGAAGAATATAAAAATGCAATAAGAGGAGAAAAAATCATGTGTGGAATTGTAGGTTTTACAGGCAGGCATCAGGCAGCACCCATCCTTCTGGATGGGCTTTCCAAACTGGAATACAGGGGATATGATTCCGCCGGCATCGCAGTGCGTGACGGGGAAAAGGATATCGAGATCATTAAGGCGAAGGGCCGTCTGAAGGTCCTTCTGGAGAAAACAAACGCAGGTGAATCTGTTCCGGGTATGTGCGGGATCGGTCATACCCGCTGGGCAACTCACGGAGAACCATCAGAGGTCAATGCCCATCCTCATGTCAGTGATAACGGAAATGTGGCAGTTGTGCATAACGGCATTATCGAGAATTACCAGGAGCTGAAGGAGAAGCTTCTCCGCAGGGGATATTCTTTTTATTCTTCCACAGATACGGAGGTTGCTGTGAAGCTGGTGGATTATTACTACCAGAAATACGGTGGATCTCCGGTTGAGGCAGTGCGTCATGCCATGGTGCGTATCCGTGGTTCCTATGCGCTGGCAATGATGTTCCGTGATTATCCGGAAGAGATCTTTGTAGCGAGAAAAGACAGCCCTATGATCCTGGGGGTGGAGAATGGAGAATCCTATATCGCATCGGATGTTCCTGCGATCCTGAAGTATACAAGAAATGTTTATTATATCGGAAATCTGGAGCTGGCATGTGTAAAACCGGGTGAGATCACTTTTTACAATCTGGATGGTGAGGAGATCGAGAAGGAGCCTAAGATCATTGAGTGGGATGCAGAGGCGGCGGAGAAAGCCGGTTTTGAGCATTTCATGATGAAGGAGATCCATGAGCAGCCGAAAGCAGTTGCAGATACACTGAACTCCGTTATCCGGGAGGGCAAGCTGGATCTGACGGAGATCGGTCTGGATGATGAGAGGATCCGCAGCATCAGCCAGGTTTATATCGTGGCCTGCGGCTCTGCTTACCATGTGGGAATGGCTGCACAGTATGTGATCGAGGATCTTGCAGGTCTTCCGGTGCGTGTGGAGCTTGCTTCGGAGTTCCGTTACCGGAAGCCGCTTCTGGATCCTGACGGCCTGGCAGTGATCATCAGTCAGTCCGGTGAGACTGCGGACAGTCTGGCTGCGCTTCGGGAATGTAAGGAGAAGGGGATCCGCACGATGGCTATTGTCAATGTGGTCGGCTCTTCCATTGCAAGAGAGGCGGATCATGTATTCTACACACTTGCAGGACCGGAGATCTCGGTTGCTACCACCAAGGCGTACAGTACACAGCTGATCGCTTCCTATGTGCTGGCATTGCAGATGGCACTGGTTCGCGGAAAGATCTCAGAGGAGCAGTGTGAGTCCTACATTAAGGAACTGAAGACACTTCCGGACAAGATCGGCAGGATCATCGAGGATAAGGAAAGGCTTCAGTGGTTTGCCTCCAAGCAGGCCAATGCAAAGGATATCTTTTTTATCGGAAGAGGGATCGATTATGCCATCAGCCTTGAGGGCAGCCTTAAGATGAAGGAGATCAGCTACATCCATTCTGAGGCGTATGCGGCTGGCGAGCTGAAGCATGGCACCATTTCCCTGATCGAGGACGGCACCCTTGTGATCGGTGTCCTGACACAGCCGGAGCTTTATGAGAAAACAGTCAGCAACATGGTGGAGTGCAGGAGCCGTGGGGCGTATCTGATGGGGCTTACTACGTTTGGAAACTATAATATCGAGGATACTGCAGATTTTACGGTTTATATCCCGAAAACAGACCCGCATTTTGCAACTTCTCTGGCAGTGATCCCGCTGCAGCTTCTGGGTTACTATGTCAGTGTAAATAAAGGTCTGGATGTGGATAAGCCGAGAAATCTTGCCAAGAGTGTTACCGTGGAATAAGGAGATCCATTTCACAGAAGGAACATTTTAGCGGCAGTTCCGTGACATCGTGAGAGCATAAAAGGATCATGATATCACGGAACTGTTTTTGCATTTGGCGATTTACGATATTTCTTGCTTTTATCAGTAAAAAAGCGTAAAATGATTAGGATATTTGAATCTGTACAGAGAGTGTCCATATGTAATATTCTCTGTACCATCAAAAATGGAGGATTGCATATGAGAAAAATGGGGAAACATATCCCAGGGCTGATCGTGACGCTTGTGGTTCTGATCACAGCAATCGTATTTGCGGTCATGCTTCTGAATATGAAGGTGATCCCGACGAAGTTCATTGCAGTGATCGGACTGGTAATGCTGGTCCTGATCGTGATCGTCGGGGCGCTTGTATGGAGTACGGATGGTAAGATAAGATTTGTAGTGGGAGTGATCCTGGCAGCAGTTTTTGCAGCAGTATTCATTCTCGGAAGTATGTATGTTTATAAGACACATTCCACACTGGCAGGGATCTCCGGTGTGAACACAGAGATTACGGAGGTCGGCATTTATGTCCGTGCAGATGATTCTGCAGATTCCATAGAGGCTACAGCAGATTATGTGTATGGTGTGCTGACAGATCTTGACAGAGCCAATTCGGACAAGGCTATCCAGGAAGTGGATTCCGAGACAGGCAAGACTGTGCAGGTCCAGGAGTATGCAGGACTTACAGAGCTGGTTGACGGTCTTCTGAACGGACAGACAGGTGCGATCGTGCTGAACAGCGCATATTTAAGTGTTATTGAAGAGATGGATGGATATTCCGATATTTCTTCCAGGATCAAAGAGCTGACCGTGAAGAAGGTGGAGACGACCATTGAGCCCCAGGAGACAGAGGCGAAGGCTGAAGAGCGTACCAATGACGGTTCTGTATATACCATCTTTATCAGTGGTATCGACAGCCGCAGCGGCCTTGTTGCAAAGAGCCGAAGCGATTCCAATATCATTGCTACGGTAAATACAGCTACCAGACAGGTGCTTCTGGTTTCCACACCTCGTGATTATTTTGTACCGCTTTCTATTTCAGGCGGACAGAGAGATAAGCTGACACATGCAGGTATCTATGGTATCAATGTATGTATGGATACTCTGGGAATGCTTTATAATGAGGATATCAACTATTATTTCCGTATCAACTTTGCGGGATTTGAGCAGCTGATCAATTCGCTTGGCGGAGTTACTGTTTATTCTGACTATGACTTTGATTCCAAGAATGAGACAGGATATCACTTCAATCAGGGAGAGAACTACCTGAACGGTGAGCAGGCTCTGGTATTCAGCCGTGAGCGTTATGCCTTTAAAGAGGGCGACCGTCAGCGTGGCAAGAACCAGATGGCAGTGATCAAGGGTGTGATCAACAAGGCTCTTTCACCGGAGCTTCTGAAGAATTATTCTTCTGTTCTTTCCAGCATCCAGGGATGCTTTGAGACCAATATCTCCTACGAGGAGATCGCCAGACTGCTCCAGCAGCAGTTGAACAACGGCGGTGACTGGAACATCGTAAGCTACAGTGTAAATGGTACCGGTGACACACAGAAGCCGTATTCTATGAGCCAGAAGGCTTACGTTATGATTCCGGATGAGTCTACCGTTCAGAAGGCGGAGGCCATGATGAAGAAGGTTCGTGACGGAGAGACTGTTTCCCAGGAGGAGGCAGACAGTGCAACATCAGCGGCAGCAACTACGGATAATGATGCACAGGCAGCTGCAGAGGGAAGTACAGCAGAAGCGCAGGGTGAGACTGCAGCTGCCACACAGGATGGCACAGCAGATGCCCAGAGTGCAGACGGAACTGTTGCACAGCAGTAAGATAAAATTATTAAATTTTAGCATAAGAACAGCCGGGGAAGCGTAAAGCTTTCCACCGGCTGTTTTTTCATGAGAAACAGAACGAAAAAAAATCCACCGGCGATCACCGATGGATTTTTTTTTACAGGATCTCTTTCAGATATCTTTCCAGGGCATCCTGCCATGTTGGAAGTGGCTGAAAGCCGTTTTTTACAAGCTTGGATTTATCCAGGCGGCTGTTGAATGGACGTACAGCCTTGGAAACGCCGTACTCTGCAGTTGTGACAGGAGATACCTCTACTTTTTCGTATTCCTTGTGGCCGAGGGCAGCAGCCTGGCGGAAGATCTCTTTAGTGAAATCATACCAGCTGATGAAGCCGCCTTCGTTGGTTGCGTGATAGTAGCCGTATTTCTCTGTCTCGACCATGTCTACCAGAAGACGTGCAAGGTCGTAGGTGTAGGTCGGAGTTCCGATCTGGTCACTGACTACGGTAAGCTTGTCATGGGTTTTTCCCAGATTTACCATGGTACGGATAAAGTTTTTGCCGTTTTTGCCGAATACCCATGCAATACGTACGATAAAGAATTTATCTACAGTGCCGGATACTGCCAGTTCACCGTCAAGCTTGGTCTGACCGTATACGTTCTGTGGAGCGTAGTCCTTGCAGTCTGGATCCCATGGTGTGGTTCCCTGGCCGTCAAAAACGTAGTCTGTGGAAATATACATCATCTTGATGCCAAGCTCCTTGCAGATGTCCGCAATGTTCTGTGTTCCTACAACATTGACAAGACGTACCTTCTCACGGTTTTCCTCGTCCTCTGCAGCGTCTACGGCTGTCCATGCGGCACAGTGTACCACTGCATCAGGCTTTACCTCACGGATGGTTTTTGCTACCGCTTCTTTATCTGTGATATCAAGCTGCACATAAGGCATGGTGGTAACAGGAGTACCATCAGCGATGCCGCTGTAGGAAGGAGCAATGTCACTTCCTACGCCTTCATGTCCACGGCCGGACAGTTCATTCATTACGTCATGGCCAAGCTGGCCGCCAACACCTGTTACGAAAAATCTCATGCTTTAACCTCCTCGCGGTTTCCATACATTTTTTCGTAGTAGTTCTGATACTCACCGGAGATGATAGTTTCCCACCATTCCTTGTTGTCAAGGTACCATTTGATGGTCTTTTTGATTCCGTCTGCGAATTTTGTTTCAGGAAGCCATCCAAGCTCGTTGTGGATCTTGGTCGGGTCGATAGCGTAGCGCATGTCATGGCCTTTACGGTCTGCTACATGTGTGATCAGGCTTTCCGGTTTGCCAAGCTCCTTGCAGATCAGTTTTACGATATCGATGTTTTTCATCTCGTTATGTCCGCCTACATTGTAAACCTCGCCTACACGTCCTTTGTGGATGATCAGGTCGATGGCACGGCAGTGATCCTCAACATAGAGCCAGTCGCGGACATTTTCACCCTTTCCGTAAACCGGGAGTGGTTTGTCGTTCAGAGCGTTGGCGATCATCAGCGGGATCAGCTTTTCCGGGAAGTGATACGGGCCGTAGTTGTTGGAGCAGCGGCTGATGGTCACAGGCAGGCCGTAGGTTCTGTGGTATGCGAGAACAAGAAGGTCAGCACCTGCTTTAGAGGAGCTGTACGGGCTGCTTGTATGGATCGGAGTTTCCTCTGTGAAGAAGAGGTCCGGTCTGTCAAGCGGAAGATCTCCGTAAACCTCGTCTGTGGAAACCTGATGATAACGCTGGATTCCGTATTTACGGCAGGCATCCATGAGAACAGCAGTACCCTTGATGTTGGTGTCAAGGAATACCTCCGGGTTTTCGATGGAACGGTCTACGTGGCTCTCCGCTGCAAAGTTTACAACGACATCTGGTTTTTCCTCTTCAAACAGCTTGAATACAAAGTCGCGGTCTGCGATATCGCCGTGTACAAACTTGTAATTCGGCTTATCCTCTACCGGTTTCAGTGTCTCTAAGTTGCCCGCATAGGTCAGAAGATCCAGATTGATGATCTGATACTCCGGGTATTTATTTACCATATGGTGTACGAAGTTTCCGCCGATGAATCCGGCTCCGCCTGTCACGATAATCTTCATTGTTTTAACTCCTTTTAATTCTGATGTATTTTATCAACATATTTCCCATCCAGTACGTCTTTCAGATATTTGCCATACTGGTTTTTCTTGTATACCTCGTATGCCTCCAGCACTTCTTCCTTGCTGATCCAGCCGTTTAAGTACGCAATCTCCTCCAGGCACGCGATCTTGCGGTGCTGGTGGGTCTCTACTGTCTTAACGAAATTGGTTGCCTCAACTAAGGACTCATGTGTACCGGTATCGAGCCAGGTAAAGCCCTGTCCCAGAAGAATGACATCCAAATCGCCATTTTCCAGATAGATGCGGTTCAAATCGGTAATCTCAAGCTCGCCTCTGGCAGACGGTTTTAACTGTTTCGCATACTCTACTACCCGGTTGTCATAGAAATACAGACCCGTTACACAGTAATTGGACTTCGGTTTCTCCGGCTTCTCCTCGATGGAGATCGCCTTGCCCTGGTCGTCAAATTCTACGATACCGAAGCGCTCCGGATCATCGACATAGTAGCCGAATACGGTTGCGCCTTTCTCCTTCTCTGCTGCCGCACGAAGACGTTTCTTTAAGCCCTGTCCGTGGAAGATATTATCTCCTAAGATCATCGCAACAGAGTCACCATTGATGAATTTTTCACCGATGATAAACGCCTGGGCAAGTCCGTCCGGGCTCGGCTGTACTGCGTAGGATAAATTTACGCCGAACTGCTTTCCGTCTCCTAAGAGCGCCTCGAATCTCGGGGTGTCATCCGGTGTGGAGATGATGAGGATATCGCGGATCCCCGCATTCATCAGTACGGACAACGGATAGTAGATCATTGGTTTATCATAAATTGGTAAAAGCTGTTTGGAAGTTACCTTCGTGAGCGGATACAGTCTTGTGCCGCTTCCGCCGGCAAGTATGATTCCTTTCATATGCTCTCCTTTTCTCATCTGTTTTTGGGCACACTACGCCCTATACTGGGGTCATTATAGCATAAATGCCTTTTCTTTTAAAGGTACTTCCTCTTATAATTCTCTTAAAAAACATGAAGATTTTTGTAGATTTTTTATAATTCCCCCCATATTTCACATCATACCTATGATGTTCTCTGTCCGTTTTCCTCCGCAGACATCTGTTTTTCCTTCTGACTCTTTTCTTAACTGCCCCTGCACCTTCTTCGACATTCATTTCCCTTTGCAGTTCTATTCTTAAATATTCTTATAGACTATCCCTTTGTTTAAGAAAATTCGCTGAAATCATACCACAGGACCATACTTAAAAACCGTAACTTTTCCCAATTGCAAATCTTATAAAAATATGTTAGAACCTATATTATATTTTTTTCTGGAGGATGTATCTACATATGAATAATCGTCTTTTCAGCCGGAACGACCTGGTGCGCCTGATCATCCCCCTGATCGTGGATCAGTTTCTACAGGTCGCCGTCGGTCTTTCCGACTCCATCATGGTCGCCCGGGTCGGGGAGGCAGCCGTCTCCGGTGTTTCTCTGGTCGACACGGTCATGCTTCTCATCATCAATATCTTCACAGCTCTCGCCACCGGCGGCGCGGTGATCGCCGGGCAGTATCTTGGAAGAAAAGATCCGAAAACCGGCTGCGAAGCGACCGCCCAGCTTTTTAACTTCACATTCCTGTTCTCGATCTTTATTATGATCCTCGGCTACCTCGGACAGAACGTGATCCTATACCATGTATTCGGAAAGATCGAGCCGGAAGTCATGAAGGACAGTCGTACCTACCTGCTGATCGTCCTGTCTTCCATCCCAATGATCGCCATGTACAATGCAGGAGCCGCGATCTTCCGTGCTATGGGAAATTCCAATGTCGCCATGAAGACCTCACTACTCATGAACTCCATCAATGTATTCGGAAACGCACTTTTAATCTTCGGATTCCACTGCGGTGTCGAGGGCGTTGCGATCCCGACAGTCGTGTCCCGAGGTGTTGCCTGCGTGGTGATTCTTATTTTGTTAAACAACCAGGAACATGAACTTCACATTTTGCACCCATACCCGTTTAAGATCAAGTGGAATGTACTGAAAAAGATCCTCTATATCGGAATTCCGAACGGCCTGGAGAACAGTATGT
>OLJW01003601.1_pt1 | contig 11468 bp, 6 predicted proteins | sample 1603411 | NCBI WGS metagenome assembly OLJW01 (sample SAMN04168659, study PRJEB22393) | human gut metagenome | biome: human gut microbiome; feature: stool | host: Homo sapiens | collected 2014-05-12 | reverse complement strand
TCTTCGTATCGCTCGAAGACGACCTGATGCGTCTGTTCGGTTCGGGCCGCATCGCCTCGATGATGGACCGCATGGGACTCAAGGAGGGCGAGGTGATTCAGGCCGGCATGATGACGCGCGCCATCGAGCGTGCGCAGAAGAAGGTCGAGGAGAACAACTTCGGCATCCGTAAGCGTCTGCTGGAATACGACGATGTGATGAACTCGCAGCGCGAGGTGATCTACACCCGCCGCCGTCACGCACTCTACGGCGAGCGCATCGAGATCGACCTCAACAACATCATGTACGACTACGCCGACAATTTCGTGGAGACCAACCGCGGCATCGAGTTCGAGGATTTCCGCTTCGAGCTGATCCGCGAAGTGGCCGTAGAACCGTCGTTCGGCGAAGAGACCTACGGCTCGGCGAAGCCCGCCGAACTGGTGGAACCAGCCCCCGCGCCCCGTGGCGATGTTGATCATTTCAAAGGTGTCGTAGCTGTCGTCCACCTCCCGCTTCCATGCCTCCAGCGCCGTGCGCGCGATGTCCCATGCGAACGCGCCCTCGCCCAGGTCCAGCATGGTTTTCCAGAAAAACCACTGGTGCGAGAACCACACCGCGCCGTTCCAATAGCCGTCATCCCGGTAATAAGACGCGGACATGTCCACGGCTGTGAGCCCAACGGGTGAGAACAGCTCCTTCGTGCTTTTCAGATGTGCCAGCGCCGTGCTTTGCTGCCGTGCCGTACATGCGCCCGCCACCAGCGGATAAACACCGTCCAGCCCCTTGTTTGCGTTCTCGCCCGCGTCCGTACGCAGAAAGCCCTGCGGCCTTCCTTCGTCATCGTGCAGCACATAGCTGAAGTAGCCGCATTCCCCGTCCCAGGCGCACTGCAGCGCGGTGGAAAGCCGCTCGATGTCCCGCCCGCAGCGCTCCTCGTCCCGCACGAGCCCCAGGCGCCGCGCGCTCTGGCGCAGGATCTTCGCCGCGCGGATGACATGGGCGGTGAACAGGACGGGTGCGGCGCGGCCCGAAAGGCCCTTCGCATGCATCAGCACCTGTGCCGCATAGTCGTCCATTCCGCTGGCGTTGTAGAAATAATCGTAATTCGTCAGCAGGCCGCTTGCAAAGCGCGCGGTCGTGGAGCCTTCGCCCCGTCCGGCCAAAAATTCGTAATACCGCCGCATCGCCGGATACAGCCGCAGCAGCCCGGCCTTATCCTGCGCGCGCGCCAGCAGGTCCTGGTACAGGTAAAACTGCACCGGAACCAGCGAGCCGTGGTGCACAAAGGCAAAATCGCTGTTTTCCGGGCCGGAAAGATACTGCTCCAGCACGCGGCGGCCCAGCTCTGCGTCCGCCTGTGCCAGGCCCAGGCCGATGAAGCCGGAGTCCCATGTGTAGAAAGAATCCCACCGCTTTCCCGGCGTATAATGCGCCACCATTTCACCCCTGCGGTACAAAGGATAAACGACATTCGTCAGCGCGGCGGCGCGCAGGCACCGCACCGACAGCCGGTAGCGCCTGCCCGCCGGATTGAAGGCCGGCAGCTTTGCCCGGCGCTTGCCCGCGCGGAACACCTGCTCCAGTGCCTGCGGCGTGTCCGTCCGGGGCGTGGCCGAGAGCACGGCGTATTCTGTGTGGCAGGCCCCGGGCTGCAGGAACAGCCCGCTCACCAGCAGGTTTTGATACCAGCCCGGGTCACTGTGCTTGCGCCGGAACGAACCGGAAAACGGGTTCAGCACATCGTCGAAGGTATGGTCCGGGTTGGACAGGCGGGAGATGAGCGCATCCTCCAGACAGCCGGTCTCCAGCAGGCGCTCCCGCCGCCTTTCGCCGTATACGCGCACACAGAACGCTTCGTCCACGCCGGCATAGCGCAGGCGGTACTGCCCGTCCCTTTCCCGTTCCAATACGGGCCTGGCATCCGGCTCCTGTGTGCACACACCGACGGCAGCCGCCCGGGCGCGGGCCGTCACCGCAAAAAAGTCCAGCTCCACGCCCGCGCCGCCGGTACCGCGCGCCGTCAGCGTGAGCGCAAGCTCCCCCGGCGGCACCGCGCCCAGCGGGAACGAAACAAACGCGGGCGCGCCGCTGGGCGGAAAGGACAGCGGACCGAACGCAGTATCGAACACCACCGGCTCCGCCGAAGCGCCCCTTTCCCCGTGCCCGCCCTGCGGCGGTACGGTACGGTACCGCACCGTGAGCGCGGCATCCTCAAACCCGGGAACGGCGACGCGGTAGCCCACAGCGTCCCCGGCCTGCGCGCCAAAGGGACGCAGGCCCGCAAGGCGCGGCATGTGGGCGTGAGGCACGCGGTCGCCCAGGCCGTGGCCGTCTGTGAACGCCTCGTCGCGGAACTCACCTTTTTGGAGCGCGTCGGGCGCAAGGCCGTCCCACGGGCGCGGCTGCGCGTAAGTATAGGAAGCATAGTCCAGCGCATGCCAGCGGACCGCGCCCTCCGGCAGAACGGGCAGCGTCCGCCGCGCAGCCGGGTATTCCAGCGCGCAGAAATAGTTGAGCATACAATTTCGGGGCAGCTCTGTCCGGTTGTGGAACCGCGTGCGCACGCCCCACGCGTTTTCATCCAGGCGAAAAAACGCAATGCTCGCGTACAGCCTGTCCTTGGGCAGCAGCTCGCAGCGGTAGCTGTAAAACGAGCCGTCCGGCGCGGCCTGCCACGGATGATACCCACAGGGAAACGTGGTGTTGGGAACGGGTGCCGCACCGTTCACGCAGGTGGGGTGAACGACAAGATCGAACCGCGCGCCCGGCGCCTGCGCCCGCGGAACGATTTTGGAAAGGCCCAGATATTTTTTGGAATACGGCCCATACAGAGGGACGTTCGCGCCTGTTTCCATCACGCGTCCTCCCCGGTGTGGTACAGCGCCTCGGCCAGCATCAGGATGGCCATGGCCTGCCCGTATGTCATGGGACAGACGGGGATATCCTTATAAAACTGTGCGTCATTGCCCACAGGCGTGCCGTAGGAAACGCCGCCCACGATGCCCGCGGCATCCACGCGGGCCAGCACGGCCTGCACGGCGCGCAGGGCCGGTGCCTCATACTGCGCGGGCAAAAAGCCCAGACGGACGCCCTTGAGCATTCCGTAGGCAAACGCCGCCGTGGCCGAGCTTTCCTTATAAGACGCCGGGTCGTCCAAGATCGTATGCCACATGCCGTCCTCCGCCTGGCAGGCGCACAGCGCGTCCACCTGGGCGCGGAAGGTGTCGAGGAAATACTGCCGCAGCCCCGGCTCGATGGGGATAAGGCCGATCAGCTCCATGATGCCGCAGGTGTACCAGGAGTTTCCGCGTGCCCAATGCACACGGCCGTAGTTGTGGCGTCCCTTGAAGTCGTATCCATGGAAATACAGCCCGCAGCTTGTGTCATACAGATACTTGATGTGGACCAGGCACTGGCGCTTTGCTTCCTCCACATAGTCCTTGCGGCCGAACACCACGCCTGCTTTGGCCAGGAACAGCACCGTCATGAACAGTGTGTCGATAAGCATCTGGCTGTCGTTGGCGTCGCCGGTGATCATGTGCTGAAACGCGCCGTCGCCCGTGCGGATGAGCCCGTGCATCACCCACTCGGCCCAATCCCGGCACAGCGCGCCGTAGCGTTCGTCCTGTGTGTCCTCGTACACGCACAGCAGCGTGAGCATGGGGCAGGTCGTGTTGACGTTGCGCTCGGGCAGGCCCTCGGCCATGCGCGCGTCATACCAGCCGCACAGGAAATCGAACGTCCCGCGGTCTCCCGTCAGCTTATAATAATTGTAAAGGCCGTACAGGCCCACGCCCTGCGGCATTCCCACAGGTTGATGTCGATGAGGCCAATGGGGTACTTTTCCTCAAAGCCCGTATTTTCCAGATGCATCATCGCGGCCGACACCTTTTTGAGCGCCGCGTGCAGGGTCTTCTGGTCCAGCATATTCTTTCCTCCTATGCCTGCGCATCCGCGGCAGGCTGTTGTTTTCCCGCAGCTCCAGCACGCCGTACTGGTCGCTGCCGCCGTATTCCATTGCCGCGCCGTTCACCGAAAGGCGTTCGTTCCAGCCGCTGCGCAGCACTCCGTATACCGGGTCCTCAAAGCGGCAGGCAAGCCGCTGGGCGTCCACCTCCAGCGGCGCAGCCAGCATGGCCGTGATGAACGCCGCAAAGCTGGGGAATTCATCCGTCTGCGCGGCGCGCACCAGCCACACGCAGCGGCGGCCGGGCGCAATGAACTCACGCTCGGCGTTCGGGCCGAAGCGCTGGGCCGTGAGCCCGGCCGAGCAATAGACCGCACAGTAGGCGTCTCCCTCCTGCGCAAACACCCATGGGCCCTGTACGCGGCACAGATAAAATTCCATTGTGGGCAGATACAGATGCGTGAAATCCACCGGGTGTTCCGGCGCGATATCATAAAACACCGTGGCGAAGCCTTTGTACTGGTTGACACGGGGCAGCGTGCCGTTGCCCGCCCAATAGGACGGACGCCCCTTGCCGTACAGCGCCCGCTCACCCGGATGGCTGATCCAGAGCTGCGCCGTGGGTGTGAATGTGAGCTGCAGCGGATTTTCCTGATAGCCCGGCTTTCCGGGCCGGAAATCCGCCGCGCTTGTCATCAGATAGCCCGACGTTTTATAGGTATAAAGATCTACGTGCTTCTGATAACCATGCGTGGAGCGGCACACAAGCTCAAAACCCGGCTCTACATTGAAATAGGCCGCATAGTCCCGCGGCGGCTCGTAATCCGACAGGCAAAGGGAAACCACGCCCTTGCCCGCGTGGCCCGGAGTGCCGCAGCCATAGCCGATCCAGCTCATGAACGATGTGCAGTTGGACCAGTTTCCGAACTGCTCCTTGAGGTACGTGCGTCCGGAGGACCCTGCGAAAAAGCCTTTGCGGCTGTGTACGGCCAGCAGATAAAACACATAGTCCATGCCCCGTTTTGCCAGTGCCCGCAGCTCTCCGTCCTGCGTCCAGGCATAGAGGCTGGCCAGGCCCAGCAGGTCGATGGGCAGGTAAGCGCTGGAGTTCCATTCCGTAAAGCCCTCGTTTAAAAATCCCCGGAACCATTCCAGCAGCAGGCCCTTCGCTTTCTGCTGCATCTGTACGCCCGTCATGCCGCTGTTGGAAAAGGTCTCCGACGGATACAGCTCCCCGGCCAGCAGCTGACAGGTATGAAACATCAGCGCGTGGTTCTCACTGTAAAACCACATCACGTCGTCGCCCGGTTCATCCATCCAGTAACGGAAGTTCAGGATGCACGCCCGCATGGCGCGCTCCAGCTCCGGCGAGAGCAGGCCGGCGCCCTGTGCGCCCCAGGCCCGCAGGATATGCGGAAAATAAACGAGGTAAAAATCACTGCAGTCGCACCGGCGGTCTACAAAGCGCACCTGCGCGGCAATGAGGCGCTGCGCCTCGTCCGGGCTGCCGCCCGTTGCCAGCAGCGCCACGGCCCGGTTGGTGTTCTGCTCGCCGAAGTGCGCCAGGAATTCCAGCGCCTGCCGCTTGCGCCCGGCCACGGTGTCCGCCGCATGGGGCAGCAGAGCCGAGGCGTGCGTTTCCACGGTGATGGGGCGGGTGATGGCTATTCCCTCCACCACAGCGGTGGCCTGCAGCAGAAGAAATCCGAACGGGAACTCGGCGCAGTCCCCCAGGGACGCCCGTGTCTGCCCGGGGGCAAAATCCGCTGTGCGCGTGAACAGCACGCCCGCCTGCTCGTTTTCCTCCGTAGCGCCCTCCAGCGTTACATGCAGCGTCTGCTGGGCGAAAGGATTTTCACACCGCAGACTGACGGGGCCCGCCGCATAATGGTTGCGGCTGAAGCAAAGGCTGCGCATGGCCTGCTCGCCCTGCTCCAGCAGCGTAGGGTTCGCCGCGCCCACCGGCACGCGCTGCTCCGGCGGCGCATCCGTTCCCTGCCAGCACAAACGCAGCAGGAACGCCGCGTCCCGCTCGGCCAGGTCATCAAAAAACACCAGCACGCTGTTTCTGCCCTTGCGCAGCGTCAGCTCCAGCGGCGTATCCGCGGGGATGTTGCGGGTGAAGGGCGTAAATTCCAGCACCTTCTCGCCGTTCAGCCACACGGCTGCTCCGCCGCAGGTCGTAAAGAGGAACGGCGCGGGGCCGTCCTCGTCCGCCCAAAGCTCGGTATACGCCCAGGCGCGGATATGCGTGGGCGCGTCCCATCCGCCGGAGATGTCAAGGCTGATGTCGTCGAAGGGCCAGTACACGGCAAACGTCTGGGGCGACGCGCCGTCTCCAACGCGGCCGCCGGGCACCGGCTCGCATACAGGGGGCAGCGCGGCGGGGCGTGCCCGGCGCGCGCGTACGAATTCTGTCTTGCAGGGATTTTCATGAACGGAAAATCCCTTTTTCAGCCACAGGTTGATATCCCCGTGCAGCGTCACCGGTGTGAAATGCACGGGCGTCTGGGCAATGCCGCTGACGAGCCAGCGGTTGACGTATCGCCCCAGAAACAGCGGAAACTTTAAATATGCCACAGCCTATTCCTCCTCCAAAAGCGCATCCACTTCCATGCGCGTGATATGGGCCGCCATGCCGATGAGGCCGTCGTCCGCGCTGGCCGGACGGCGCACCCGCACCGGCGAGAGGCACAGCTCCTCCAGCCTGGCGTTCAGCGCGTCCAGAAGCGCGTCGCCCAGCAGCTCGGCTACCTCGCCGCCCAGCACCACGGTGCTGCAGTCCAGCACATGCGTCAGGTTGGCGATGCAAAGCGCCAGGGGCTTCGTCACCTGGGCCGCCATCTGCGCCAGAAGCGCGGGCGGGATCTGGCTGCGGCGGGAAAAACGGTCCAGGGCGAACTGCTGCTCCAGCACATGGTAACCGATGCGCTGCTCCAGGCAGCCCGCTGCGCGGGCCGTGCGCTTATAATCCTCGAAAAACACATTGTAGCCGATCTCGCCGCATTTGTTCGTTTCGCCCCGTCGCAGGCGGCCGTCCAGCATGACCCCCGCACCCACGCCCGTTCCCGCCGAAACATACACAAGGTCCCGCGCACGGCAAAGCTCATGCTCGCCCATGCACTGGGCGTTGGTGTCGTTTTCCACATAAACGGGCACGCCGAACTTCTGCGTCATCCCGTCCATCCACGGGCCGATCTCCACCGGCCCGAACACACCGATGGCGGGCGCGTAATCCAGCACGCGGCGCGCGGGGTCATACGTCCCGGGCAGCGTGACGCCCACGCCGATCAGCCGTGCAGGGTCTGCTCCGGCGGCGTGCAGCAGGCTGCTCACCAGCCCGTCGCGCACCTCGGCCAGAAACGCGCCGAAATCCTGCGCCGTGCGTGTTTTCTGCCTGTGGAGCACACGGCCGGAGATGTCCACCAGCCCCATGGAGAGAAACGAACCTTCCAGCGCGAACACCGCCGAAAATCGGCCCGGCCCGTTGATGGCCAGCAGCTGCGGCCGGCGTCCCACGCCGGCCGCACCCTCGCCGGCCTCCACCACAAGGCCCCGCTCCACAAGGTACGACACGATCTTGATGACGGTGGGCGGGCTGATGCCCGTTTCCTTGACGATCTGCGCTTTGGAAGTTGCTCCCCGTTCCCGGATAAAATCATATACGACATGGCGGTTCATGCCCTTCAGGTGCGCAGCGGTGTACTGCGGCTTTTCCATTCCGCATGTCTCCCTTCCCGTTTGCCGTGCGAAAACGCCCCGCCCATCCGGGCGGGGCGTTTTCAAACACGCTGCGGTATGACCGCTTCTTTTCTGCTTATTGGGCCCAGCCGGATTTCTCGGCCAGAGCGGCGGCGAAATCATTGAGGGCTTCCTCAGCCGTCATGTCGCCGTTCACCGCCTGCTTCAGAGCATCGCGGTACTCATTGTCCAGATAGTTTCTCCACATGGAGGATTCGTCCACGCTGAACAGGGTAGTCGTCTGGCCGACTTCCGCCTGCAGGACCGTGTAGTCCGCGGCAGCCTTCTCGTCGGCGGGCTGGTACGTCACGCCCGTCAGAGAGGACAGGCCCTTGTCCAGATCGAGGTAGTAAGAGAAGTTTTCCTCCTCATAGAACCACTTGATGAAGGAGAGCGCCAGATCTTTGTTGGCGGAGTTCTCGGGCACGGCCAGACCGGAGCCGCCCAGAATCGCGGAACCGCTCACAGAGCCGACCGGAGAAGGCATAACGCCCCATTCAAAGCCGGTGATGTCCGTGGTGAATGCATTGTAGTTCCAGGAACCGGAGAAGTACATGCCCACGTCGCCGTTCTTGAAGTAATCGCCGGGGTTGTCGGTGGAGCCGCCGGCCCAGATGGCCTTGGGCATAATGCCCTCGTTGTTCTTGTCCACGAAGGTCTGCAGGGTGTCGATATTGGCCTGGCTGTTGATGGCGACCTTGAAGGAATCGCCGTCCTTTTCCACCATGGAGCCGCCGTTCATATACATCAGGTTGTCATATCGGGCGCGGGAGAAATCCACGGCCATGCCGTACTTCACGCCGCCGTCGGCCATCAGCTTCGCAGCGGCCTCGTACACTTCATCCATCGTCCAGCGGTCGTCCACAGTGGGGACCTCCAGGCCGGCGGCCTCGAAAGCGTCCTTGTTGTAGAACACGTTGGTGATGGTGAACTGCAGGGGCAGGCAGGAGAGCTTGTCGGAGTTATATTCCTGGCTGATGATCTCCAGTGCCATCGGCTCGAAGATCGAGGTGTCGACGACCTGGCCCAGGTCCACAAACTCATCCGGATACAGACGGCTCAGACGCGTGGTGGAAACGAGGTCGGGCAGGTCCTTGTTCTTGGCCATGAGGGGGAACTTGGTGAGCTGGTCGTCGTAGGGAATGACCATGAGCTCCACGCTGTTGCCGGTCTCCTCGGCCCATTTATTCAGTGTCGTGGTGAAGGAATCGCCGCTGCTGGGCTCCTCGGAAAGCATGACCTTCAGCGTCTGGCCCGTAGGCGCCTCGGCAGAGCCGGACGCCGCCGTGGAACCGGAAGCCGCAGGCGTGCTGCTGGAGCTGCCGCCGCATGCGACGAGCATGAGCGCCATGGCGGCAACAAGAAGCAGGGAAAGTACCTTTTTCATACGTTAAACCTCCTAAAGATTACCGCTGCGCCCTGCGGGCGCAGGTTTCTTCCTCAAAACAGCGGGACGCGCATCTCCCGGGAAGCATGTGCCGCCGCCGTTTTTCTGTGCCTTAAGTATAGCATTCGCTCTTTCGCGGAAACTACTCCTATTTTGCTGTGTTGCTTCAGATTGTATTGCATTTTTTGCTTTGCATTTTTCATCTTAGGCAAAATGCATCAAGCATTTTGTTCAAAATTGGTAATAATCCCAATCAAAATCTATCAAATCTGTGTGCGTTTTGCAGCAAAGCGCCTGCCAAAGCCCGTTCCACGGGAAAAGGCAAAGAAAAAAATGCAATATCGCATTGTCATAATTTCGTAACCTTTCTATGTCCCTACAGATAAAAGACGCAAAAGCGGAGCCGCGGCAGGCCCTCTTCTGCGTCTTTTGTGTTTTTTATATAAAGTAAGTTATATTATAAACAGAGATCCGCCTGCTCCCCGGCGCACCTGTCCGGATGCGGCATGGCGTGGCCGAACGCGCCGTAATGGCCGCAGCACTGAGCGGCAAATACGCTCGCCTTCTGCGCTGCGTCCGCTAGATCCCCGCCGCCCGCGTGGTATTCCGCAAGAAATGCCGCAATGAACGCATCGCCCGCGCCCAGCGCGTCCACCACGTCTGCACGCACACACTCCTGCCTGTGCTCACGCCCCTGCTCCAGCAGATAAGAACCGCGCACGCCCATCGTCACCACGACCGTGCGCGCTCCGGCGTCCAGCGCAGTGCGGGCCAGCGCCCGCACCTCTTCCTCGCTGGCGGCGCCGCCGGAAAAGAAAGCAAACCGCAGCAGCGGGCAGAGCTGGGCGATGTTCACCCGGTCGTACTCGCCGGAAAAGTCCAGAGAGAGCGGCACCCGGCGGCTGATGGCCGGGTGGTAGGCATCCAGCCAGCTGTGGATGCTGGTGTGCGCCAGGTCGTACTGCTCCATCATGGCGTAGTCGCCGGGCGTCAGGCACAGCAGCGCCTGGTACTGCGCGGTCTCCCGGCCGTTGTTGCCCACAAAGTGGCGGTCGCCCGCCTCGTCCAGCTCGATGTAATTGCGCGCGCTGACGCCGTGCATCACACGCACGCGGCTGATATCCACGCCTTCCTCCCGCAGGGCGGAGGCAAAATGCAGCCCCGCGCCGTCATCGGCCAGCACGCCGATATAGGCTGCTGTGCTTCCGTCGTAGCGGCGGGCCAGCACGGGCACATTGACGCTGTTGCCCCCCGGGTACAGCTCCTGCCGCCAGCGGTAATCGTCCAGCACGTTGTCTCCTATGCCAAGCAGCTTCATCAGTATTTTTCCACCCCCATGTACCGGCGCGAGGAAATAGGGTGTCCCATCGCATAGGACATCTCGTCGCAATACAGCGCGGCCAGACGGTTGAGCACCAGTGCGGATACCGGCGCACGCAGCCAGCCGGGATAAGCCTCGAGATCCAGCGCGGCCGCGTCCAGCACAGTCAGCTTCCCGGTCTTGCGCTGTAAAAACTTCACCGCGCGTTCCTCCAGGGCCCGCGTTTTGCCCAGACCCAGCAGCGCAAACACCGCGGCCGTATCATCCACAGCCTCAAACGCACCGTGGAAAAACTCGCCCGCGTGCAGCGGCGAGGAGTGCTTCCACAGGGATTCCATCACCAGGCAGTTCGTCAGCACATAGCCTACGCAGGCGTCCAGGCCCGCCGCAATGGAATAGAGGATGGGTTCCCCAGCGTATTTTGCGCCGAACGCCCGCGCCGCGGGGCGGTAGGCCGCGCACGCTTCGTCGAAGGTATCCTGCAGGCGCAGCATGGCCGCGTTCACTTCCGGCAGGCGGCCCGTGCCGTTCCACACATCCAGCAGCGCGTAGGTCAGCTTGTATACCTCGGGAAAGATCGTCAGCACCGCGGGATACGGGGACGCCGGGTCGTCGAAGTAATAAACGATATGGTCCGCCGCCTGCTCCAGAGCCGAACCGGGCGTGGTGGTGAACGCCGCCGTCAGCGCGCCGCGCCCGGTGGCCAGCCGTGCCGCCGCGGCGGTCTCCGGCGTGCCGCCGCTTTGGGAATTGAGCACCACCAGGCTCTTTTCGCCCAGGCGCGCGGGGGGATCGTTCAAAAACTCCGCCGCCGTATAGGCCCCGGTGCTCACCGCCGCCGTTTCGCGCTCAAGGATATACTTGCCCGGGTACAGCGTGGCCAGCGAACCGCCGCAGGCCACAAAATAGACGTTTTCCACAGCGCGGGCCGCCACAGCCTGCTGCACTGCTTTTACCTGGCCGTCCACCAGTGCGATCTTTTCTTCATGCATCGTTCCTCTGCTCCCTTGCTTTTTGATTTTGTCCGTATCTGCATTTGCACTTCAATTACTAAAGTTTGTTTAGTAATTTGTTTTCACTATAGCATAACGCGGCCGGGAGCGCAAGCCCTCCTGCAAAAAAATTTATTC
>OLJW01003598.1_pt1 | contig 11476 bp, 9 predicted proteins | sample 1603411 | NCBI WGS metagenome assembly OLJW01 (sample SAMN04168659, study PRJEB22393) | human gut metagenome | biome: human gut microbiome; feature: stool | host: Homo sapiens | collected 2014-05-12 | reverse complement strand
GGGGCTCAGCTTTGACGATCTTTGGCCTGGATTCTGCGGGAAAGACCGCCGGCATTGCCATACTGCGGGACAGCCGGCTGATTTATGAATGTTATCTGGCTACGGGCCATACACACAGCGAAACGCTGCTTTGCCTGTGCAAAAACGCCTTTGACGCCGCAGGGCTTTCTCCCGCGGAAATAGACGTGTTCGCCGCCGCTGCCGGGCCGGGCAGCTTCACGGGCCTTCGCATCGGGCTGGCTGCCGTCAAGGGACTTGCTTTCCCACACGACACGCCCTGCGCCGCTGTCTCCACACTGGAGGCGCTGGCATACAGCGCGGCTGTGAAAGGCACGCTGCTGTGCGCGCTGGATGCGCGCCGGGGCGAGGTGTACTGGGCCGGTTTTTTCGCCGCGGACGGTGCGGTGGAGCGCTTATGCCCGGACGAGAGCGCGCCCGCCGCTTCCCTGCGCGGGTTTGTGGAAAGCGCGCGGGAGCCGGTGTGGCTGCTGGGCGACGGCGCGCAGCTGGTGGACGAGGCGCTGAACGGCACGGGCAAGACCCGCCTGTATCCCGAAGCCTACCGCCTGGGCCGCGCCGGCGGCGTGTGCCGGGCTGCGCTGGCAGCGGGTGAAACGGTGCCCGCTGCACAGCTTATCCCCGATTACCACCGCCTTTCGCAGGCGGAGCGGGAACGGGCGGCGCGTCTGCAGGCCGCGCCCTGACCGCGCAAAAGATAAAAAACATACCGCGCCGGCTTGCGCCCGCGGACAAGGAGTTGTATCATATGGAGAAACCCGTTGCACTGGGCGCCGACCACGGCGGTTTTGCCCTGAAGGAGGCCGTCCGGGCGCACCTGGACGAACGCGGCGTGCCCTACGTTGATTACGGCACGCACAGCGAAGCATCCGTTGATTATCCCGATATGGCCGTGCCTCCCTGCGAGGCCGTTGTGCGCGGCGAATGCGCCTGTGCATTGCTGTTCTGCGGCACGGGCGTGGGCATCAGCATGGCGGCCAACAAGCTGGACGGAATCCGCGCCTGCTGCTGCAGCGACGCTTTCAGCGCCAAATACACACGCCTGCACAACGACGCCAACGCCCTTTGTCTGGGCGGGCGCGTTGTCGGCCCGGGCCTTGCCTGCGAACTGGTGGACCTGTTTCTGGACACCCCCTTCGAAGGCGGCCGCCATGCGGGCCGCGTCGCCAAGATATCCGCGCTGGAGCAGCGCTGACATACACGCCGAGCCATCCCGGAAAGCCGAACATAAAGGAGACTGAAAACAATGAGCAAAACAATGATCATGGACCATCCCCTTGTACAGCATAAGGTAAGCCTGCTGCGCAACAAAAACACCGGCACCAAAGAATTCAAGGAGCTTGTGTGCGAGCTTGCCACACTGCTGTGCTATGAGGCCACGCGGGATCTGCCCACCGAAGAGGTGGAGATCGAGACGCCCATCGCTGTGGCAAAGACGCGCATGCTGTCCGGCCGCAAACTGGCGCTGGTACCGATCCTTCGCGCGGGGCTGGGCATGGTGGACGGCATGCTGGCGCTCATCCCGGCCGCTAAAGTCGGGCATATCGGCATGTACCGCAACGAAGAGACGCTGGAGCCTGTGGAATACTACTGCAAGCTGCCCGATGATATCGCCGAGCGCGAAGTCATCGTTCTGGACCCGATGCTCGCCACCGGCGGCAGCGCCGTAGACGCCATCACGCAAATCAAAAAGCGCGGTGCAAAGAGCATCAAGTTCATTGGCATCATCGCTGCGCCCGAAGGCATGCAGCGCCTGCAGGAGGCGCATTCCGACGTGGACATCTATGTGGCCGCGATGGATGAAAAGCTGAACGAGAACGGCTACATCGTGCCGGGTCTCGGCGATGCGGGCGACCGCATTTTCGGCACAAAATAAAACGTTCCCTCCCGCGATGCGGGGATGAACGCTCTATGAGTGGAGCTATGATATGGCAAGACGAGAACTGAGACGAAAAATCACCGCGACGGTGCTCACGGTAACTGCGCTGTGCTGCCTTTTGGGCGTGTGCGCGTGGCTGCTGCTGGGCAGCAATGTGTTCAGCGACACCATCCGCATCATGATGCTGGTATGCACCGTGGTGCTGGGTGTCGCCACCATTGGCTTGCTGGTGGCCAAGGTACAGGAAATCCGTGCGCTGAGGGAGATCATCCGCAGCGAAGACGCCCAGCAGCAGAGCGAGGCCGAAACACCTCGCCCGGAGCTGGCCCCCCTGCAGACACTGGACCATACCACCATCGAGCTTCCGCCGCTGCCGGACATCCCGGCGCCGGCTGCACAGCCCGCGCCCAAGCAGGCCAAGCAGCAGCCGAAAACCAAGCAGGGCCGCAGCAAAAAACGCGGCCGTGCAATGGAGCAGCCTGCTGCTGAGACTATGGCCCCGGCGCAGCCCGTGCTGCAGCCCATTGAGGTGGTGCCCCCCACGCCCGTCGCCCCGCCGCGCCCTGTACAGCAAGCGCCGCAGCCCGAACAGCCGTCCGTTGAACGCAAGTGGAAGCCCATTGATTTCAACGCCGCCATGCAGCAGCGCCTGGCCGAAGAAGCCGCCGCACGCCAGCGCGCCATAGAGGCCGCGCGGCGCGCCGAAGAAGCACGTTTGGCGGAAGAGGCCCGCCGCGCCGAGGAAGCGCGTTTGGCGGAAGAAGCCCGCCGTGCCGAGGAAGCGCGTTTGGCGGAAGAGGTTCACCAGGCCGAGGAAGCACAGGCCGCATCGGCTCAGACGGGCCCCGTCGCAGAGGGCCCCACAGAGGACGCTGCGCCTGCATCTGTGACTGCTGGGCAGACGGACGCGGATGCAATCCCTCTCTCCTGGGACGAGCCTTCGGCTGAGATATCCTTCTCCATTCCGGAGGAACCCGCGCCGCGGCCTGTGGCCGAGGTTTCTTTCTCTATTCCCGCAGAGCCGGAACTTCAGCCTGCCGCACAAGCGGTTCCGGAAGCACAGGCGCAGCCAGCGCCTGTGCTTCCGGAACCGACGGCGGACACTGAGGCCGCCCGCCGCGCAGAAGCGAACGCCATGCGCCTGCAAGCCGCCCGCCATGCACAGGAAGCCCGCCGCTCTGCCGAGAGCCGTGCCGCCGAAGAGGCTCAGCTTGCTGCTGTTGCGCGCCAGGCTGAAGAAGCACGTCTGGCTCAGGAGGCGCAGCGAGCTCAGGCATCCCAGACTGCTCAGCCCGCACCTCAGGCGGTACCTTCTCAATGCGCTCCCCAGCCGTCGAAAGCCGAACAGCCCGGTACAAACCAGTGGGTAGCATGGACGCCCATCCAGTTTGATATTCCTGCTGAACCGGTACCGCAGCAGCTTGCTGCGCCTACGCCAGAAACCACCTGGACGGCTGCAGCACCCAATGCCGCCTTCAATGAACCCGCGCGTGCCGCACAGGCCGCTCCGGCACAGGAAAAGGCTCCGCGCAAAGAAAAACGCGGTTTTCTGGGCCTGTTCGGCCGGCGTAAGCAGCAACCTGCGCCCCAACCGGAAGCAGAGCCGGTTCCGGCGCCTGTGCAGGTTCCCGCGCCTCCCCCTCAGCCGGCACCCAAGCCGCAGCCCACCGTGCAGCAGCCCGAGGGCGACCAGCGCGTAAAGCTGAATGTAAAGCCGATCTCCTGGCCTGCGCCGCCTCCGCCTTCACGCAACTTTGTGCATCCGCCCCGCTCTACGATGCCGTTTACAGCCATCACACAGGAGCAGATCCAGCAGGCGCAAGCCGTACAGCGGCAAACCTCGCCTGCGGCAGTGCGGGAAGCTTCGCCGCAGACCGTTGCTGCTCCCGCTCAGCAGCCCACACAGCAAACCGGCGCTGCAGTTCCTCCTGTTCAGCAGCCCGCTGCACCAAAGGCTTCTCCCATACAGACGGGTTCTCCCACGCCGTACTGGCAGGAGTAACGCAGCCTCACGGGAGTTGGCGGGAAATACAGCCGTTATTGCCGCAAACAGATTTTAACCAACACAAAACGCCTCCGGGACCACGACAGGTCCCGGAGGCGTTTTTGGCTTTTGGCATCCCATCGTTGCGGCATCTAAATATTCTTCCGAGTTTCCCATCCGCATTCGCCACGCAGTGCATACCCCGCTGCGCGAGACCGCTTGCGGTAGAATGAGCCCCGGAAAAACATCCGTTTTTCCGTTCATCCGCCTTGTCCCGCCTCATCTTGTATTGCCGAGGATGCGATCTGCTCTCTGCGGACCGCATACACCAAACGCCAGACGCCGTTCTCCAGCCGCCACAGCACCCGCACAGACTCACGCCTGCCGGAGCCTCCGGTGCGCACCGCTGTGGCACATACCGCATATTTCGGAGCGGAAAGCATCTGATAACTGTAAAGCCAATTTCCGTCCCCTTTTTCCATTCCCACCATTGTTTGGAATTGCTTCTCTATGTGTGCCAGTCCCGGCGGCGCCGGGCAGCAGACAGCACGCTCCAGCATCGCGCCGCTCACCGTGCAGCACAGCGCCAACGCCGCAGCAAGACCCACAAACCGCTGTTTCACATATCAGCCCTCCTCCCGGACAGGCTCTCCGAGCTGCTTCTCACAGCCCTTGCACAGGCTCCATCCGTCTCAATCTTCAAGTACGGGCCCGGGAGCCGAAACGGCATCGTCCGCGCGCTTCTAAAATACCCCTCAGTCAACCCCTGCCGGACCTTTTTGTGTATTCTGCGTTCATTATACTCAATATATTTAGTATAGTCAATGATTTGAGTATGATAAAGTGAAGCAAGAGGTGGGGGGAATGATCAGCTACGAGCCGTTTTACCGCACGCTGTACCGGAAAAACATCACAGAATACCAGTTGATCTTCAAGCACGGCGTTTCGGCCAATACCCTGCACCGCATGAAGCATGGCGAGACCATCACGCTGAAAACACTGGATACCCTGTGCTTTATTTTGGATTGCCCGGTGTCGGATGTGATTGAATACCGCAGGGACGGAGAATAACAAAAGAGGCGCGCCTGTAAAGGCACGCCTCTTTTGTCTGTTTCACACGTTTTCAGCTGATGGCTTCGTAAACGCGCTGCAGCTCTTTTTCGTTTTCGCTCACAAGCATCACCGGATGCGTATAATCCAGGCTCATCAGCCCCAGAATACTTTTCGCGTCGGCAATGCTGCCCTTTCCATCGTGCACACCGATCTCATCCACACAATGGGTCGCGGCATTCATGATGTTTTTAACCTCTGTGAAGTTTGAAATTTTGATTTGCTTTACCATAACGCTTTTCCTTTCTGTAACAAACAGGCTCTTGCCCGTGCCGTAAGGTGTCCCATCTAATTTATGGAACGCTTCCCCTATCCTTACATTTGGCATTATAGCACAAATTTATACGTTTGTCTTGTGAAAATCTACCAATGCTGGTACTTTGTTTCTTCTTTCTCACTATTCAACAAATCTACATTTTCGAAGAAGCTGCTTTTGTACATATTTTCAATTATTTCTTTTATAATAGGAGATTTTTGGAATCGTTTCCAGACGGAAAATCGCCATTTTATGCTTGTTTTTACCGTCAAAAAAGCGTTTAGATTTTTGGCTTTACATAAATTGTATTTTACATCCCATATTTACAGTGCTAAAATATAGGAGCGAAAAACACATAAATGATATACGGCAAGGAAGATGATGAAAATGGCTGGCATCAATTTTTACGCTCCGGTACCGCGCGTGCGCAGCGAAAGTCTGCCCGCCTGTCCCCGTCCCCGGGATAACGGCGAATCCCTGGTGCGCATCGACGGGCTGGACGCGCGTATCCGCTATGCAGCCAGCTACCGGGCAGCAGGCATCGCCTGTGCGCCGCAAGGCTGTTGGGTACGCGAGGGGGTCGTGCCGCTGCTGCAGCAGGCGCTTGGCCTTCTGCCGGAGGACTATAGCCTGCTGATTTTCGACGCTTATCGTCCGCTGGCTGTACAGCAGGCGCTGTACGAGGAGTATTCTGCCCTGGTGCGCCGCAGCCATCCTGAATATACGCCGGAGCAGCTTGCCGCCGCAGTGGACGACTTTGTTGCGCTGCCCCACCCCAACACTGCCCGGCCGGCTCCTCATGCCACCGGCGGCGCACTGGATCTGACGCTTTGCTATCGGGGCAGGCCGCTGCCTATGGGCACAGAGTTCGACGATTTTACGAATCTTGCCCAAACCGCATATTTCGAGACCAACGGAATGGCCGGAGAGGCGGAAGCCTTCCGCAACACACGGCGGCTCCTCTATAATATGATGACCGCCGCGGGTTTTGTGAATTACAGCGAGGAGTGGTGGCATTACAGCTATGGCGACCGTCTGTGGGCCCGCACCTTCGGCAAAACGCCCATTTACGGTTTATGTGACGAAAAAAACGTGGAGTAGGGGATGTTTGAAACAGAGGAAAGACTGTATTTCCCGCAAGAATCGAGCGGTTACAAGGCAAAAATCCTCGGAATACCTGCTGTATTCCGAGGATTTTCAGCGCAGTAAACGCCGATTCCTGTTGGGGAAGACAACTTTTTTGATTTTTCAAGCAGCCCCTGGCCTCCCAACATACAGAACGCCCCGGAACGGCAGTCCGTTCCGGGGCGCAGCTTGGCGAAAAAGCAGCGCTTTTCCGCCAAGCTGCCTACGAACAGGGCCTGCGGCCCCGTTCGCCGCGCACGGCGCGGGGTTATTTTAAATGAAAAAGGGGTTCTCCACCCCTTTTTCAAACTTTTTCCCCGGACGCTTCTTTTCCTTCTTTGCATTTTTTGACGGTCTGAAACGCGGGACACAGCCAAAGGCCGTGTCCCGCGTTTTTCCATTGCTCCTGCTCCGCAATAAAAGCCCATCCCGATGGCCTGAGACGGCCGCCGCCCGTCTCAGGCGGTGCGCATGTCCTCCAGCCGCTTTGCGCTGGTATGCGCGATGGGTTCCCATTTTTCCTGCTTTTTCACAAAGCTCAGCAGCGTGAGCACCATCTGGCTCATCAGAAACACCCAATAGGCCAGAATGCCCTTGGCCATGCCGGAAAGCGATTCATTCTTCAGCGCCACGGTGAACGCGGCGAATACCGCCGAGCCCACCACGCTTGCCACAAAGCCTCCGGCCGTCATCAGCGCCGCCAGCATCATGCCGTGCAGCATGATGCCGCCGAAGGTGATGCCGCTGCCCAACAGCGTGAGCACCAGCCCCGCGATCCCCAGCACTACGCTGGCAAGCTGCACCATCGGCACGAGAAACGTGAGGTACATGTCCAGGCAGATCAAGCTGCCGTGCAGTACAAAGCTGCTGAACAGGCCGTGGCCGTAGTTCTGCAGCCCCTGCAGGCTGCCGGTCGTCCAGCGGCGGCGCTGCTTCCAGCTCTGGCGGAATGTAAGGGGCTGCTCGTCGTAGATGAGGGCCTCGGGCACAAAGTGCACACGTTCGCCCAGCATGGCGCACTGGGCGCTGAATTCATAATCCTCTGTCATGGTAACCGTGTGCCAGCCGCCCAAACGGCGCAGCAGCGCAGTGGTAACGGCAAAGCCGCTTCCGTTCACCAGCGCGGAGAGGTGCAGCGCGCTGCGCGCACCATTGTAGAAACGGTTCAGCATCCAGTAGCAGATAGAATAACAGCCGGAGATCGCGCTCTGTTCGGGATTCTTGCTGTCGCGGAAACCCTGCGCCACCTGTGCGCCGCTCACCAGCGCATCGTTCATACGCGCCAGGAACTGGCCGTCCACCAGATTGTCCGCATCAAAAACGCACATGGCATCGAACTCCTCCGCCAGCACGATTTTATCCACCACCTGGGTGAGCACCTCGCCCTTGCTGCGGATGACGCCCTCCGGACAGAAAATGCGCGCGCCGCGCCCGGCAGCCACTGCCTCGGTGTCGTCGGTGCAGTTGTTGGGCGCGACGATCACCTCATACAGCTCGCGGGGATAATCCTGCCCATACAGGCTGTCCACCAGATGGCCGATCACCGCCGCCTCGTTGCGTGCCGCCACCACAAGTGCAAAGCGTTTTTCAGGCTTCGCCTGGGGCGCCGCAGGCAGTTTTTTGCGCAGGCCGAACAGTGCGACCACACCGAAATAAACGGCGTACAGGCAAAGCGGGATGCTCAGCACAAAAACGATCCGTGTCAGAATCAAAGTCACCATTTGGGGTTCATCTCCTTTAAAGGGCCGAAGCCCGGTAAATTCCGTGTTTTTTTCATTCCATGCCTATAATACGAGACAGCGGCCGATTTGTCTGCAAAATCGGGAGAAATTTTCAGAAAAATTTTCGTCCGGCATAGCGCGGCGCATTTTTTCATAAGTTTTAGCAATCATGGGCCTCTTTGCCCAAATCAAAAAAGGGGAGAAACGCATGCTGCAAAACACATCTGCGGGCTTGTCCGAAGCCGAGGCAAAAGCCCGCCTTGCGAAAGTGGGCGAAAACCGCCTGCGCGGGAAAAAGGGAGCCAGCGTGGCCGCCATGTTCTTCTCGCAGTTCAAGGACCTGATGATCCTGATCCTGGCGGCGGCCACGCTCATCTCTGTGCTGATGGGCGAGGGCACGGAAGCCATTACCATTATAATCATCGTGCTGATGAACGCCACCATGGGCTTTCTGCAGGAATACCGCACGGAAAAAACGCTGGAAGCACTGAAAGAGCTTTCGGCGCCCACGGCGCGCGTGCGCCGCAGCGGCAGGGAACTGGAGGTCGGCGCGCGCACCGTGGTGCCCGGCGACGTGCTGCTGTTCGAAGCGGGCGATAAGGTGGCGGCGGACTGCACGCTGCAGACCGGCGTGCAGATATCGTGCAACGAGGCCATGCTCACGGGCGAAAGCCTTCCCGCCGCAAAACAGCCCGGAGACAGGCTGTACATGGGCTGCATTGTGATGACGGGCCGGGGCGAAGGCGTGGTGACGGCCACCGGCATGGAGACCGAGATGGGAAAGATCGCCGGGATGATGGAAACCGCCGGCGAGGAGCCCACCCCCCTGCAGCTCAAGCTCAAACAGCTGGGACGGTTCGTGGCCGTGGCCTGCGTCACCATCTGTCTGGCCGTCGGCTTTCTGGGCTTTTTGCAGGGCAACGATTTTCTGGAGATGCTTCTCACAGGCATCTCCCTCGCCGTAGCCGCCATCCCCGAGGGCCTGCCCGCCATCGTAACCATCACGCTGGCGCTCAGCGTCAACCGCATCCTGCGGCGCGGCGCCGTCATCCGCAAGCTGCACGCTGTGGAAACACTGGGCTGCGCAGGCGTTATCTGCACAGACAAAACCGGCACCATCACGCAGAACAAAATGACGGTACAGCGCATCTGGGTGCCCGGGCGCACACTGAACGTCTCGGGCAGCGGTTACAGGGCGCAGGGCGCCGTGGAGGAAAACGGCCGTCTCGTACAGGCCGCGCGGGACGCGGCACTGGGGAGGCTGTGCGAGGCCGCCTCCCTGTGCACCACCGCGCACATCACCCGCGCCAAAGACGTCTACGACGTGATGGGCGACCCGACCGAGGTTGCCGTGCTGGTGGCCGCCGCCAAGGCCGGCGTAACAAAAGAGGCGCTGCTGCAGCAATATACCGTCATAGGCGAAAACCCATTCGACGCCGCACGCAAACGCATGAGCGTGACCGTGAGCGGTCCCGGCGGCGTACGCCTGCTGTGCAAGGGCGCGCCCGATATGCTGCTGGCCCGCTGTACGCATATCGAAACCCCCGCAGGTCCGCGGCTGCTGGCCCCGCGGGACCGCGCCGATATCAACGCCGCCTGTGCCCGCATGGCGGGCGAAGCGCTGCGCGTGCTGGGCTTCGCGGAAAGCAGCACCCCCGCCGCCGGGGAGGAAAAGCTGTGCTTTTTGGGCCTGATGGGCATGCTGGACCCGCCCCGGCCCGAGGTGCGTCCCGCCGTACAGCGGTGCCGCGAGGCCGGCATCAAGCCTGTGATGATCACCGGAGATTACAAGGAAACAGCGCTGGCCATTGCCCGGGACGTAGGCATCGCCCGCGCGGGGGACGGCGTGCTCTCGGGCACGGAGCTGGACGCGCTGTCCGATTCGGAGCTTGCCGCGCGGTGCATGCGCGTCTCTGTTTACGCCCGCGTTTCCCCCGCCCACAAGCTTCGCATCGTGCGCGCATACAAGGCGGCGGGCCAGGTTGTCGCAATGACAGGAGACGGCGTCATCGGGCAATGCCACCTTGCCCCCCGCCGCCGGGCGATGTACAGGATGCATGCCTCCAAAGGATACAGCAAAGCCGGAGGCCGCATTCAAAGCACCCTCCGGCTTTCCGCACGGACAACCGTATCCGGCATGGTGTCCCCGACTGGAATCGAACCAGCGGCCTAACGCTTAGGAGGCGTTCGCTCTATCCAACTGAGCTACGGAGACAAAACCGCCGCATTTCTGCAGCTATTCCATTATAAAGGCACGGTAAAAAAATTGCAAGCCCGCGCTGCGAAATCGGCTTTTGTTCATTTCCTCCGCCTTTGGCGGTTGTATTTGGTCCGGAGGTAGTGTATATTAATAGCATGCAAAAAAACAGGCGGTTCCTGTTAATAACCTATTATTCTATGCAAACACGCAAAATGAGGTGTTCTGTTGAAGGGGTTTTCTCTGGCCGAGGCGCTTTCCCACAACGCCCGGCGCAAAAACACCAACCCTACCCGGTTGATCGTCGGCAGCTTTCTTGCCGTTATCCTGTGCGGCACGCTGCTGCTGATGCTGCCCGTCTCCAACCGGGACGGACAGATGCTGGACATGCTGGACGCCATGTTCACCGCTACCTCCGCCACCTGCGTGACGGGCCTTGTGGTATTTGACACCTATACGCAATTCTCCACGTTCGGCCAAGTAGTCATCCTGCTGCTCATCCAGGTGGGCGGGCTGGGGCTGGTAACGCTTACCACATTTTTCAACATTGCCGTCGGGCGTCGGCTGGGCTTCAAAAGCCTTCGCCTTGCCAGCGAGAGCATCAACCTTTCGGACGCCAGCCAGGCCCGGGCGCTGCTGCAGTTCGTTATGAAGGTCGCCTTTGTTTTCGAGGCCATCGGTGCGGCGCTGCTTGCTCTTGTGTTCGTCCCTCAGTTCGGTGCGGATGTTATTTTCATCTCGGTGTTCATTTCCATCTCGTCGTTCTGCAACGCGGGGTTCGATATCCTGGGCCGCGTCATGCCGGGCGGCAGCGTTATTCCTTATCAGAGCAATCCGTACGTTTTGGCTGTTATTTCACTGCTCATCATCAGCGGCGGACTGGGCTTTCTTGTCTGGCAGGACCTTTCGGCCTACCACCGTACACACCACCTGCGCACACACACAAAGCTGGTTTTGTGGATCACCGGCTGGCTGCTCCTGCTGGGCACTGCGGGCATCCTGTTCATGGAGTATAACAATCCGCTCACGCTGGGGCCGATGAACCTGTTCGACAAGATCACCAACGCGGCGTTCCAGTCTGTCTCCGCCCGCACAGCGGGCTACAACAGCATCCCGCTGGGGGATATGACGAATTTCACCAAGATCTTCATGTCTCTGCTCATGTTCATTGGCGCGGCGCCGGGCG
>OLJW01003582.1_pt1 | contig 11555 bp, 13 predicted proteins | sample 1603411 | NCBI WGS metagenome assembly OLJW01 (sample SAMN04168659, study PRJEB22393) | human gut metagenome | biome: human gut microbiome; feature: stool | host: Homo sapiens | collected 2014-05-12 | reverse complement strand
GCAGCAGCTGCACACACTCCGGGCCTATCTTGATGCACCGCCGGGAGCGTTTTGTCTTGGGTGCTGTGAACACCGTGCCGCGCCCGGCGATGTTCTGCACCGTCCTGTTGATGGAGATCACACCCGCGTCAAGGTCAATGTCCGACCAGCGCAGGGCGCATATCTCGCCCCGGCGGGCACCTGTGAGCAAGGCCAGCTGTGTGATAACGCTGTACTGTGCCGGCGCGTCTTGTAGGGCTTTCAACAGCTTTGCAACGTCCTCTTCCTGTAAGGCTTCCACTTCGATTTCTGCCGCTTTGGGGGCTTCTGTGCGCCGACAGGGATTTTCATCAATCAGCTGCCACTTAACCGCCTTTTCAAACACGCTGGACAGGAAGCGGTGATAGTGCAGCTGCGTGTTGCCGCCCAGCTTACCACCCGCCCTGACCTTCTCGGTAAAGGCTTTGGACAGGGGCAGCCCGGCGGCATCGGCCACCTTCTCGGCGGTCTTATGGCTAACCGGCTTGCCGCTACACAGCCCCCGCATGGTTTCCTCGCCCACCCCGGCGGTTTCCCGGATCCTTGCCCGCTGGCCTTTCGGCAGCAGCTTCAGCAGCGCAGCCGTTGCCGTATAGGTGGAATCTTGACGCACTCCGCCCTCTGACAAGTTCGCATAGAACGCCATGAGGTGCGCCGGGCGTATCTGGTTGACCTTCATGTGACCCAAAGCCGCCGACACACGCGGCACCAGCTTCCTGTACTCGGTGGCCGTCTTGGGCTTCAGCTGGCGGTCTGCGTACTCGGTGAACCAGCGCTCTATCAGGTCATCCAGCTTCATGGACGCATCCAGCGAAATGCCGCTGTGCACTTCCTGTTCAAAGGCATCTGCCTGCCGCTGCAACTCTTTTTCCAGCTTCTTCCCGGTCAAGCCCGGCGGGGGAGTGAAGGTGCGGTTGACCAGCACTTGCCGCCCTTCCCGGTCGTATCCGTTAGAGACCCGGATGCAGTAGGAGCAAGTGCCGTCCTTCTTCATCCTTTTCGTAATTTTTGCCAAAGTACTGCACCTCCTATGGATAGTCATTATTGCTTGCTATGCAATCCTTCTTGTTCTGTTGCATAGCCTTCAGCCAACTTTATCTGACGGTCAATGAATTCTTGTATAATCTTTTGAATGCGGAATTGATCTATTTCTGTAACTGTGATTTTGTCAGGATTATCAAACGTTAGTCGAAGATGTGCCAACTCGTCTAATGACATCGCATCAATACATTCTTTGAACCTTGATAATTCCGATGGATTCTTTGAAAAGTCCTCATAGTTCACTGATTGATTATGGTAATAGAAAAATTCTTCATAAAATGTGCCGCAGAATCTTTCCTTTTCGATTTTCCTTTTTTCCTGAATGAGGCTTTTTGTTCTTTCAACTGTGCTATCCCATATTTCACCCAAATACGATGCAATAATATAAAGAGATCCATCTTCAATAAGCTGTGATATCATCCATGTTTCGTTGCCATCAATACGTGGACTGTTCTCATCCAAAATGTAAACATTGTGCCCCATATTGTGTAAAAAGGCATCTTCTTTGCAATAGGGAAAATGCAACTCTTTTACAGCATCTTCAGAGAGGCCAATATATTCCGCTACTGCACGTACATCTGTTTCGATGGTCTGCACATCAGTTAGTCCCAATAGATAATCGGTCGTAACCCTGAAGTAACGTGCAATATCGCAAATACTGACAGCATCTGGGACTGTAACACCATTCTGCCAGTTGCTCACAGTCTGGCGAGTTGTGTTAAACTCCGCTGCAAGCACGTCCAGTGTCGCTCCTTTTTTTTCAATTAGATTACGGAAGCGGCTTGGAAACGGATCCTCGTAGTCAAATGATTTCTTTGTTTTCGCCATTGTTATACCTCAAATGCAAATAAAGATAACATTTATGTTTATTTTGTTGACTTTATTTTTTCTTTCTCCTATACTTAGGGTACCACAAACAAAACGGACATTCAATAAGAAAAAGTAAATTTATTTGAATGTCCGTAGAGAGGAGCATTTTCTATGGATGAAAAAGCCAAAAAAGCACGTCGAGCATACGCCAACGCGTGGAGAGCGGCTAACAAAGACAAAGTACGAGAATATAATCAGCGTTACTGGAAGCGCAAAGCCGAGCAAATGCAGCAGAACGCCGATCAAGCGAAAGAACCGTCTAAGTAAGGCCCCTGCCACGCCATCTATCTTTACTCCGGCGTATAGTGAGAAAAATTCATTAGAAAGAACATTATATTTCATCATCACTTTTTGATGTGCGAAATCAGCAGCAAAAGTCCATAAGAAAGGCGAGCATCCCCCTGTAAATCTATTGCAAAACAAGGTAATCCATTGCAAAGCATGACATTGGATATCACTAGATGACACTAGATGGATTTTGACGCAAGGGACTTCATTTCAACAATGGTTCATGGCATCAATTTTTAATCAAAATTTGGCGGTATTGCAATATTTTTCGATTTGTGCTTTACTGCTGATACACCAAAAACAACAGTTCAACAAATGACCTAAAAGGGGGTTGAAAAATGGGCGATACCATCCGTTATCCCAATATGGGAAGCGTCAAAAAGGCCGCTGCAATCTACGGTCTGTCACCGGCCTACATCCGGCGGCTGTGCAAGATGGGTAAAATCCGATATGTGAACGCCGGGCACATGTGGCTTGTCAATCTGGACAGTCTGGCCCGGTACTTTGAACAAGGCGACCCGGTGGACGGCAGCCAGACCGCCGAGGGCATCCGCCGGGTAGCGAGGTAAAGAATGGCGAACAAGAGGATGTTTTCTATTGATGTGACCGAAACAGACACTTTTCTGGAAATGCCGCTGACTGCACAGGCCCTGTATTTTCACCTTGCCATGAGAGGTGACGACGATGGTTTTGTGTCAAATCCGCGCTCTATTATGCGGGTCACCGGATGTAATGAAAATGACTTGAAAACACTTGTAGAAAGCGGGTACATCATCACGTTTCGATCTGGTGTCATTGTGATAAGTGACTGGAAGGTCAACAATTATCTCCGTGGTGACCGCTATAAGCCAACCACTTTCCAAAACGAGCTCTCGATGCTCACAGAAACAGCGAACAAACGTTATGTTTTAGGAAGTGACAGCCAACGGTCAACCGTTGGTATACCAAACGGCAACCAAGTGACAACCCAGTATAGAGTAGAAGAGAATAGAGCAGTAGTAGATAGGGTTGCCACCGCAGCCGCCGAATCTCGCGCAGACTCAGACCTTGCCGAGATCGTGCAGCACTTTGAGCGGGTGATAGGCATCTTCCCGCGTTCAGCGCTGGACAAGCTACAACGCTACTGCGATTCTATTCCCGCCGAGGTAATCTGCAAAGCCTTTGACGAGGCTGCCGAAAGTGGTCACCGATCATGGAAGTATGCCAACGGCATCTTGAAAAGCTGGCAAGCTGACGGGGTTCGCACTCTGGGAGATGTAGAAGCCCGCCGGAAAGCCCGGAAGAAGCCCGAACAGCCGCAAGAAAACAAATGGGAGATGTTGACATGAACATTCACAAAGTTTTACTGGGTGCAATCCTCATTAAGCCAGACCTTGCGCCCTACTCACTGCCGGATTTGGAGATTGAACACTTCCCGGTAGACCTTCAACCGGTGTTTGCTGCGCTGTCCGGCCTTTGGAATGCAAAGGGTCAGCTGGACGCGGTGGAAGCCTGTGCCCGATACCCTGAGCAGCGAACGGCCATCATGGAGTGCGTAGAAGAATGCGAGGGCGAGTATATCGCCATCACCCGCGACCGCATAGAGGAATGGACACAGCTTGTCAGGGAACAGGCCGCCTTGACCCAGTTCCAGAGTTTGGCTCTTCAGGCAGGCAGCAGCCTTACCACCTTTGCAGACCTGCCCGGTCTGTATAGCCAGATGGGCGAAGCCATGACGCTTGACCGGGAAGAACAGGATTTTAAGCCTATCGGGGAACTTATAGACAACTACATTCGCCGCCTTGATGAAAAAGCCAAGTACATTCTGACCGGAATTCCAGTGATTGACCGCTATTTGAACCTGTCACCCGGAAACCTGTTTATCATTGGCGGCCGACCGTCTGCTGGTAAAACCGCTCTTTCCCTGCAGATGGCCTGTGAAATGGCCCGAAAAGGCTACAAGGTGTGTTATTTCTCGTTGGAAACTGACCCAGACACCCTGACTGCCCGCATCATTGCGAACCGTCTGGCGATTCCTCTGTCCGATGTAAAAGCCAAGACCGTTCCGCAGTCTAGCCTTGACGATCTCGCAGAACTGCACAGGCTGCCACTGTTCATCCGTTCCGCATCTGGCAAGGGCGCGGGATGGATCAAGGCACAGGCCCAGCGAATGAAAGCACAGGTTGTTTTTATCGATTATTTACAGCTACTGACCGCCAGCAAGGCAAAAGACCGGTACCAGCAAATCACCAGCATTTCCATTGCCCTACACGAACTGGCACAGACAACCGGCATCCTCGTGGTAGCACTGGCCCAGCTGAACCGCAATGCTGCACACGCATCCCCTAGCACCGCCGATCTGAAGGAATCCGGCCAGTTGGAACAGGATGCAGACGCTATTTTGCTCTTGTCTGCTGACAAGGAACAGTATCAAGCCATCCTCGCAAAAAACAAAGAGGGCCGCGTTGGTGAAATCCCTCTAACCTTCGACAAAGCCCGTCAGCGTTTTCTCGCTGTTACAAGCGAAATGGAAAGAAGGTGAAGCCATGAAACGCAATCAAAACCGACCACGCCGCCGGGAACCGTACCACTACGATGCAGAAGGAACGCTCTACATTGCTAGTATTCTATCCATTCTGCAGCACGGGCAAAGCATTCCTGTGAAAGTGCTACAGATGGTCTACCACATGCTGCTGCCATACGGCCCAAGTGGAGATACAAAGCGATGAACCGTAAAAACGAAAAAGCCGCCCTGCGTGTTACCAGCACACAGAGCAGCTCAGAGCGGGAAAGAATTGCAACGCCCTTCCCGCTCTCCATTTTACCACAACAAAAGCCAGAATGGAGGGGCAAACCGTGAAAATTTTTGACATTTTACCGCAAGGCGAGGAAAATGCGATACCCGGCAGCGAGATTGACCACTTGCTTGGCATTACACCGCGAGAGCGTCGCGCGCAGGCTTCCCGTGAGTTGGCGCAAGGTCTGATGACGTTGTATACTTCGGAGCCGCCCGGCGGCTATTTCCGTCCGTCTGACGGCGAGAAGGGCCGCGCAGAGATTAAGCGCTTCAGAGAGCGTGAAGCAGCCAGGGCGCGGGCGATCAATGAAAAAGTGCGCGCTGCTGACGCTATTTTGAAGCAGTGTGACGGCCAGACGCAGCTTGAATCGCCGGGAGAAATCTAATTTTTTAGAAAACGGAGAGGAATTTGTAAACACAGCTACGCGCGCGTGTATCGTGTCCATAAATTCCAGCCCGGCGGATACATAAGGCCGTTGTCGCTCTGTGTGGCAGCGGCTTTTTCTGTGCCGGGGTCGTGAAACATGAGGGGGGCTGCCGGGATGGGGTAGCAAAACGTTACCCCATCGGGCAGCACTCTCTCCCCCACGAGTGGAGGAAGATATGCTCAATTTTGAGCGCATCTTTCGGCACGACTGCCGAATATTGGCTACTAAAATTTTAGTAAGCGATTTTTACCCGCTTTATGGGGAAGCATCGACACAAGTGTCGATGACGTGCACACGTCTGTGCATGTTCCCCAGCTTGTTGGGGAAATCCTTCGTCACGAGTGGCAGCGTCGCAGCATGTTGCGATGTTTTTTCCGATTTTTCGGAAAAATCCGAAAAACTCACGGCGCACATTTTTGATCTCCGTGCCCACAAGTGGGTATGCCTAAAAATGGGCACCCCCGCAACTACCTAAATTCGGGTGAGGTCGCTTTGACCGACCCCATAGCTTAAAGGGAGTCATTTCGCGCGACCCCCTTTGAGGACTGAATTTTAAGCGCTTCTACCTAGTGGCTGATTTTTCAGCCACTAAACAATACCCTCTGGCAGCTGAATTTTCAGCCGCCGGTTATATCTTGTTGCTTTCCAACGGTGCGTAACAAAACGGTACACACCTCAAGGTCGGCAAAACGCCGGGTCAAGTAATGCGTTGCTGGTGCTCCGCAAAACGCAGAGTACCGGTACTCCCTGAAACGGGGCGTACCTGCCGACAGTGGATTGTCCTCAAGGGGGCGGCGTTTTACCGCCCCCTTAGGGCTACGGTGTTTCACCGTAGCCCTGTGCAGGTGATTTCCCATCAGTGGGTAGGTCAACACCACCCCACCACCCTATTACCCTATTTCAGAGCGTAAGGTGCCCCAAAGCAAGGCACCCTTGCAAGGGGTGAACGAATCGTTACTCCCCTCTACACAAATGGCAGTCCAGCCCGGCGGGGTATCGAGTTTCACGATAGCCCTAGACCCCGTTCCATTTTAGAACCTTCATCTGGTGGCCGAAAATCAGGCTGCCAAAGATCACAGCGCAGTTTTGCGCGCTGATTTCCAAGTCGCTGCATATCCGCCGGGGGTGTCCCCAGTTTTGGGGAGACCTAGAGCATCTCAACAGTGTTACGGGATATTTTTCGCTCAGACACAGCATAGAAAATAAACTGCCATTCGCTTTTTCTATGCAGCCAAGCGTGATATAATAGAGACATAAATCGGACTTCATCCACATTTCCGGAATTGGCCGGACAATTTTGTCCCACCAATGAACCGGCGCAAATTTGAGCGGGTTGGAAAGGGTGTGTCCCAAAATGGACAGACCCCTGCAGCCAGTGCAGTAGGGACGGAAGCGGCCCCGTACCAAATGATACACCCTCAGAGAAAGCCTTTACGGCCTATAGTTATTGGTCGAACATTTTTGTACAACTAATATTGGATGTTCGATTTTGAGCGGACTTTCTCGCTTTCCAGATTTGGAAAGCAGACGGCAGACAATTTTGTCCACCGTGCAACGCGGTCAAAAATGACCGGGTTCAAAACCACTACCCTGCTTTGGGGTTATGGTCTGAGCCGATTTTTCGGCTGTGCGGGGTCTGCTCATTTTTGAGCGCACCAGGGGGTGTTGTTAATTCCAACGAAGCCCGGCGGTGCATGTCTGACTTTGGTCACTGTTTCGGTGACTGGGCCAATTGGGGGTCACTGTTCTGGTGACACCCAGGCGGAGAATACTGTCGCAGTTTGCGACACTATTTCACGGATGCCAAAAATGGCACCCGTCAAAACAAACCGGGGCCGTAATTTGGTTATGACCCTATCGCTCAAAAATGAGCGATACCCCTATCACACAAAATTGTGTAAAAGTCTGCACAGACAGATATGCGCAAAATAGCGCACATCTTAGATCAGCACTGAAAATTCAGCTTTGATAGCCCGGCGGTTTTTCCGATTTTTGAGAAAAACATCTTGAGACAAAAGAGAGCGGAATTTTCCGCCGTCATCTGGCAGCGGATTTTTCCGCCACGAAAAGGACAGCCCAAAATTGGGCTTTTCGATAAATCGACCTCCCCAATCTTGGGGAGATGTGTCCAGTTTTGGTCCGATCTATACGCTGCCGGGACGCTCAAAAGGCTATTGGACAAAAATGTCCAAAATCGCCTAGCGGCGGTGAAGCGGCGGAAAAGCGCCATATGCAGGCTGTAAACGGGCCGTGAGCGGTGAAAACACAGCGTTTCTACGTAGACCGTGAAGCTGTGGTGAAGCCGTGAAAAATGGGCGTTTTCGCAGTTCTAGGTTTTACTCAAAATTGAGTAAAAGATGGGTGGTGAATCGCCACCCATCCGCCCGTGAATGTGCGGATTTGTGCGGCATAAAAAAGGAAGCGTCAATGTGCGCGTTTGTGCGCACTAAAAAAGACGGGGTGCGTAGTTCGTTCACACGGTCACGCGCGCCCACGTATCGTGTCCATAAATTCGTATTTTGAACAAAAATGCACACGAAAAAAGGAAGGATACAGCAATGGAACAGAAACAGGCCAAGAATGACCAGCAGGCTACAAACGCGGTCCTTGCCGCTCTGGCAGCCACCGGGAACACCTTTGCACTGGGCCAGCTGTGGGAAGTCAACAAGGGCTTTATTCGGCGGCAGCTGTGGCAGTGGTTCGAGAAGAACAAGCCTGTTGCTGACAATGCGGGCCTGTCCTTTGAGGATTTGGTACAGGAAGGGTATTTTGCGGTTGACTATGCTGCCAAGCACTACAGCGCAGAACAGGGCAATTTCACAACGTATCTGAGCTACGCACTGTTGAAGCAGATTCGCACCGCCACCTGTGGAGAGCACACACGTGTGGTTGCAACCGAGAACGGCAGGCGCGTGGCTGTATCCGCAAACCCGCTGAACGAGTGTAGCAGCCTTGACGTTCGGCTTGATGAATCGGACGAAGGTAGCAGCACCAAAGGTGAAACCATCGAAGACCCGGCGGCTGCACAGGCATTTCAACAGGCAGAGGATGGTGTTTACACCGAGGAGTTGCACACAGCCCTTGAAACAGCTATGACCCAGCACCTGACCGAGCGTGAAGCGGATGTTTTGCGCCGCCGGTATTATGACGAAAAGAGCCTCCGGGCCGTTGGCGTGGAACTTGGTGTACAGGCCGAGCGCGTGCGTCAGATCGAGGTTAAAGCAATCCGCAAAATGAAAGGCCTGTCCTCTATCCAGCGTTGGCGTGATGATGTGATCACCACCAGAGCATGGCGCGGCACCGGCTGGAACGCATGGAACCGCTATGGCAGCGTTCAGGAACGCACGGTGGAATACTGGGACGAACAGGTGAAGAAATACGAGGAGCATGTGCGCGAGCTGGTCGAGAAGTACGGAATCTCTGCCATCATCTGACCTGCACCCCGCCGGGCGCGCTACGCAGCTTCGAACAGGTGGAAGTGCAGTGTTTCCATGCAAACTGTGAAGCCGTGGTAAAGCGGTGAGAAAGCGGTGGTAAAGCGCCACCCGCTCCCGCGCATATCGTGTCTGCAAAATTTTCCGGATTTTCCGGCAGCTATAAAAAAGAAGCACCAAACCACAGCAAGCAGTGCGCCGTGGTACCACCATAGGCGCTGCAAGCAGTGTCTTTGTATGTACAAAGCCCCTTGCCTTGCAAGGACTTGTTGGGCAGCATCCCAAACCCTTTGAACGTGCAGCACCCGCCGGGCGCAGCACTTCAGCCACACGATTCTGTTGACCTCAACAAAATCGCTGCATGACAAAGCCCACCGACCGCGACAGCGCGTGTCTGAGGGCTTTTCTTGTTGCTTATTTAAATATCCTTGCGGCGGCTTTATCCGCGCTCTGGCAGCCCCGGCGGGCTGTTACGCTGCACAATCCGGGAAGTTCACAACGGTGATCTCTGCCACGGCCTTTTCGACCGTCTGCAAGATGTGTTCTATCTTCTCCACAGTGTCAGCTGACAGAACCACCTCGCCGCACTGTTCGCACTTCAGGCAGGGCACGTTCTTGATGACCACAACACAGTTCTTTGGTTGCACTGTGTGAATGGTCGTTCTAGGTTTCATTTCACCTTTGCAAAGTGGGCAAGTCATTTTAGAACGTCTTTCCCTTTGGCAAGTTTCTTTTCTTCAGACTTCAATCTGCGTTCCAGCTTTTTAATGTCCTCTTCTGGCGGAAGATCCTCAGGCCGAATACCACGATCTAGCAGCATCTTTCGGACACTGGTATTATTTTGAACATGCTCGCGGGTGATAGAATTTTCTCCCTGAAGGTCTTTTTGTTCAACATTCAGATTCGTCATTTCCGTTGCAAGATTCTTCGCCGCCAGGGTAACAGGCGGTAGAACGTCCGCAAGTGGCCCGCTCTTCACTCCATACTGCATCTTCATTTCTTCTGTTGTCCGCCCACCAAACAACGCGCTATCACCCTTTGAGCGAATCCGTGCAAAACCACGGTCATCTACACCGCGTTCATAGATATTTTGAGAAAGCCGCTTTTCAGAAGTGCGCAACTGCTGACGCTGCTGCACCCTATTCAAATCAGAAATGCGCTGTTCAAGCAGTTCCTGCTTACGTGTCTGTAAGGCAAAGTATGCCTGTGCAAAGGCAATTTCAGTTTTTTTGGGGTCGCCATTCTGAGCAATCAGATAACAGGCGTACCGAGTGAGCATATAATCGGAAACTTCACGATTTGCACCGCTACCGATTTGGACCATTTTCGTGACCTCACGAAAATGGTCTGCCACAACGCTTTCCGCCGTTTGGGCTGATGTCATGGCCTTTTTTATAGCCAACTCAAAGTTTTCCCAGCGTACATAGCCTAAAGCGCGTTGAAGTTCACGTGCATACCAAAATTCTATGCCATCTTCTGTTGTATGTACAATCCCATCAAAGACAGCTTTTAACTGTAGAACCTGATTAGAGTCCATCATTTTACACTTCCTTCCCTGTGTCACAAGCCCAGCAACTGGGCTTTCTTGGCGTTGTACTCTGCTTCCGTAATAGCGCCCATATCTCCAGTAGCTGCTTAAACTTCAAAAGCTCATCAGCGGTGCTGGGGGCAGCCGGAGCGGCAGCCTGCGGCTTCTTCTGGCTGACTTTGCAGCTCTTGAGGAAAGAGGTCATTCCACCGGGATAAACCGTTGTCGGCAGGCTGCTTTCGCCCAGAGAAAGCACAAACCGAATGGACACGTTCTCTTTGCTGCGGCCGCCCTTGCGGGTCTCCGTTTTGGCAGTGGCAGCGCCCACGATCGCACCCACAGGCCCGGCAACGGCTGCACCGATCACGGCACGGCCAATACCACCCTTTGTCTCTGTCACCGTCAAATCGTCTGGCGCGTCAGATTCGTAACCGGCGACTTCATCAAAGCTGTAGATCATGCGAGGGCTTTTATCACCGCCGCGGTGCCCAAAACAAAACAGCCGGTTGGTTTTGTCAATGGACACAAAGAGCGCGTCACCATCATAGATGGAATCGGTTTCTTTGAACACCTTCCGACGCTGTTCTAGTGTAGCCCAGTAGTCCGCAAGGGCAGCTGTCGGCTGCTTTGCTGCCCGGAAACCCAGCTTGGAATAGAAAAAGTTGCTGCAGCTGGCGCAGATCAGACCGTCCGCGCTTTTCTCACGGTTCAGCAAACCCAGCTTGCCGCCACATACAGGACAGGTATTTGCCATGATTACACCTCACTCTTTTCTACTTCCCCGGCGGTGTCCTTTGTAAGCACATCTGCCACTTCCGGGCAATGGGGCAGGACAAGATCAAGACAAAACCGCTGGACACTCTTGCCAGCATCTGCGGCTGCCTTGCGAATACGTGCGCCGTCTTCCTTAGTCGGGCGCAGCATGATATTGTCCTGACGGCGGTTATAAGCTGCATTTGACTTTTTCTTTGCTTCACTGATAGGCATTTTATCACCTCTTTATGATGATTATACCACAAAGTGTGCGGCACGTCAACGTGTACAATATGAATGATTCTCGAACGTTAACGTTATGCAATTTGTCAATAGATGGAGGCACGTTAATGTGCTATAATAAAGACACAGCAAGGGAAGCACGACCGGAAGGCAAGGGGCGAAGGATGTACCGGGAG
>OLJW01003576.1_pt1 | contig 11588 bp, 11 predicted proteins | sample 1603411 | NCBI WGS metagenome assembly OLJW01 (sample SAMN04168659, study PRJEB22393) | human gut metagenome | biome: human gut microbiome; feature: stool | host: Homo sapiens | collected 2014-05-12 | reverse complement strand
TCAGAAGTTGTCAGCTTTTCTTTTCCCTTCTGAACAGTTGTTGAAACAATCTTCTGGATGAATTTGTAACGTTCGTCTGTTACAATACTTTCCATATCATCGTCATGTTTCTTTTCAAGAGCTCTTCTCTGTGCTTCCACCGTCTGGGCTGCCGCACCGGAAAGTTTCATGCTCTCTACTACCTTGCTGTCGTTCTCAAGGAATTTAACAGCGTACCATCTCTTCTTCTCTTCTGAAACAGAACTCGGAAGAACGCTCTTAACTTCTGCTACAGCACCTTCCAGCTCTGCTGAGAAGATATCTTTCGGAAGATCGATTTCTGACTTCTTAGCAACTTTTACTGCTTCATCGATCAGTTTGTCAAGTCCTTCACCTTTCAGCGCAGATGTCTCGATAATCGGACAGTCAAGTAGCATTGAAAGTCTCTTCACATCAATCTTGATTCCTCTCTTCGCAAGAAGATCTGCCATGTTCAGTGCAATAACAACCGGAACGCCTGTCTCGATCAGCTGAGTTGTCAGATACAGGTTACGTTCAATATTGGTTGCATCCACCAGATCAATGATCACATCCGGATTTTCTTTCAGCACATAGTCACGGCTGACGACCTCTTCCAGTGTATATGGAGACATTGAATAGATACCCGGAAGGTCAGTTACGATAACTTCTTCCTTTGTCTTCTTACTTTTTAATTTACCCTCTTTTTTCTCTACAGTAACCCCTGGCCAGTTACCAACATACTGGTTGGCTCCTGTGAGCGCGTTAAACATGGTAGTTTTACCGCAGTTCGGGTTTCCGGCAAGTGCAATTTTAATTGCCATTCCTTTTTACCTCCTTGTTGTACTACTCTCATGCATAATTATGTATATGCTATTTTACCTGCACACACTGTGCATCATCTTTTCTTACTGTAAGTTCATATCCTCTTACAGTAATCTCAACAGGATCACCGAGAGGCGCAACTTTTCTGATGTACAGCTCGCTTCCTTTTGTTATGCCCATGTCCATAATACGGCGTTTGTAAGCTCCGTCTCCTTCAATCTTGGTCACAACAACAGTGCTTCCAACCTTTGCATCACCTAAAGTCATTGTCGTATCTCCTTTCCTTTAAGCTTCGTAATACAGAATATATATGCAGCGGACCCATCGACCAGCCAGAGGCTAGATCATGATATGCCGCGCCATATCAGAATTAACCGCAACACGTGAATCCTTGATGTTCACGATCACATTACCACCGATTGCAGAAACAACTGTAATTTCTGCACCTGCTACAAATCCGAGATTCGCAAGGAATCGCCTTGTTTCTTCATTTCCACCAATTCTCTTGATCTCATTTACTTCACCAATATTCGCCATCGTTAAAGGCATAATCCCTACCTCCTGTTCTTTTGCGTATTTGGAATTTTGAATGATAATTTTTTTCATTACCAACTTTTGTTCACTAGTTAGTATATGCTAACATTTGTGTGTTGTCAAGCATTTTTTTAAGTTTTATTAAACCATTGTTTTCTGTTACTCATTTTTGCCATTTATCACTTACTTCTAATAGTTATAGCTTCTACTTTTTGCACAAAAAGAGCATTTACAGAACAATATTATTTGAAAAAAAATACAATCCATGGTATCCTATTAGATATAAGAATAAATAGTGAGGTGACCGGAATAAATGGCTAAAAATGAATCTTCCGAAAATTATCTTGAAGCAATATTGATGTTAAGTAAAAAATTACCTGTCGTACGTTCCGTAGATATTGCCAACGAACTTGGTTTCAAAAAATCAAGCGTCAGCATCGCCATGAAGAAGCTGCGGGAAAACGGTTATATCTCGATGGATGCGGACGGATTCATCACTCTGAATGAAAGCGGGTTGGAAGTGGCCAGCCGTGTCTACGGTCGGCACAAGACCCTCTCCAAGCTCTTTGTCCTTCTGGGAGTAACGCCGGAGGTGGCCTCGGAGGATGCCTGCAAGGTGGAACACGACCTCAGCGAGGAGACGTTCCGCTGCATCCAGCAGTATCTGGAAAAGATGATGGAAGAACAGAAAGAGGACTGACCAAGTCAGTCCTCTTTTGATTAATGCGGCAGGCGGCATCACCGGAACAGCAGCACGGCGCAGTCCACAGCCAGCAGCACCAGAACGGCGATGCAAGCCCCGCGGCGCACCCGGGGCGACAGGCTGTGGACCAGCCGGTGGAACAGGGGCTGGAGCACGTACAGGAACAGCAGTCCGCCTAGTCCGAAGCGGATGGAGGGGGAGAGAGCGATACGGCCCTCAAAGTTGATAGCGTAGTCTCGGTAGGTCTGCCAGGGCCAGGCGCCGGTCAGGGCCTCCAGCAGATAGCTGGTGGCCAGCTCGATGGCGGTGGCGGCGATCATGCAGCCCAGGAACACCAGCACTGGCTTCACCCAGCGGAACCACGCTGGCTCCCGCTTAGCCATCAGGCGGGAGAAGGCCAGCAGGAACACCAGGGCGCCAACGCCGTACACCGGGCAGTAGGGCCCCAGCAGCACACCCCGGTTGGTGAATCCCCAGCGGTAGACCACCACTTCCAGAAACACCTCATACAGCCACCCCAGCATGGAGTAGAAAAAGAAATAGAGCACGTAGGACTGAACAGCTTCCATCCACTTGGATTTGGAGAGAGAACGCATGGGACGCCGCCCCCTTTCGTCTCCACCATCCTATCATGTCAGGCGGCAGGAAGCAAGGGGAGAATGAAGCCGGGCGCTGCGTCCGGTCCGGTGCGTGGTCAGGCCAGCCCGGGCAGCTGGTCCAGGGAGGCGAAGGTGTAGCCCATGTCCTCCCAGCGGGTGAGCAGCTCGTCCAGGATCTCGGCGTTGGTCCGGGAGGTGGAGTGGAGCAGCACGATGGCTCCGTCGTGGATGCGGGGCAGCAGTTTGGCATAGGCCTCCTCCGCAGAAGGTTGATCGTCCGTGTTCCAGTCCACATAGGCCAGACTCCAGAACACGGTGGTGTATCCCAGCTGTTGGGCCTGCTTCAGATTCTCCACACTGTATTTTCCCTGAGGCGGGCGGTAGAACTTGGAGAGAGGCTGTCCTGTGGTCTCCTGGTACAGGGTCTCCAGGTCCGTCAGCTCCTTCTGGAATGCGGCCATGTCCGAGATGCTGGACATATCCGGGTGGTGGTACGTGTGGTTGCCCACAATGTGGCCCTCTGCCGCCATGCGGCGGACGATGTCGGGAGCAGATTCGATCATATGCCCCACCACAAAGAAGGCGGCGGGGGCATTGTGCTTTTTCAGGGCGTCCAGTATGGCCTCTGTGCAGCCGTTCTCATATCCGCAGTCAAAGGTGAGGTAGAGGACCTTTTGGCTGGTATCCCCCAGGTAGTAGGCGCCGTATTGGGCCAGGTCCTCCGCAGAGGCATTGCCCACTGGGGATTCCCCCTCTGTGGGGAAGGATAGCCCCCAGTCCGCAGCCGCAGGGACCGCGATGGGGGCGGAGGCGGTGAGGGCCGGTGCCGGGGCAGTGAAATAAAACAGCGCGGCGAGCGTCAGGCACAGGGAGGCGGACACCAGCGCCATGGCGCCGCGGCGGTTGGGATTGGACACAAGACATTCCTCCAGTCTGGGCAAATGGATTCGGATCCAGTTTGCGCAGACCGGCGACATTTATGCAGAAAAACCACCGGAACAGAGAAAATAGCGGAGGACAACATGTCCTCCGCTGTCTTCGTGACTAGGGTCAATCTTGTCCCGGCACCTTGGGCAGCTGGGCGAAGCTGGCCTCCAGTTCTGCGTCAGTGGGGATATAGTCGGTCATCTGGCCGTTGTGGAACTTCTCATAGGCCACCATATCGAAGTAGCCGGTGCCGGTGAGGCCAAAGACAATGGTCTTCTCTTCGCCGGTCTCCTTGCACTTCATAGCCTCGTCGATGGCTACCCGGATGGCGTGACTGGACTCCGGCGCCGGAAGGATGCCCTCCACCCGGGCGAACTGCTCCGCCGCCTCAAAGACCTTTGTCTGCTCTACCGCACGGGCCTCCATCAGCCCCTCATGGTACAGCTCGGAGAGCACGGGGCTCATGCCGTGGTACCGCAGACCTCCGGCGTGGTTGGCGGAGGGAATGAAGTTGCTGCCCAGAGTGTACATTTTGGCCAGGGGGCAGACCTTGCCGGTGTCACAGAAGTCGTATGCGAATTTGCCGCGGGTGAAGCTGGGGCAGGAGGCGGGCTCCACGGCGATGAACTGGTAATCCCGCTCGCCCCGCAGCTTTTCACCCATGAAGGGGGAGATCAGACCGCCCAGGTTGCTGCCGCCGCCGGCGCAGCCGATGATGATGTCGGGCACAATGTTGTACTTATCCAGCGCCGCCTTGGTCTCCAGGCCGATCACGCTCTGGTGCAGCAGCACCTGGTTGAGGACGCTGCCCAGCACGTAGCGGTAGCCGGGGGTGGAGGTGGCCACTTCCACGGCTTCGGAAATGGCGCAGCCCAGAGAACCGGTGGTGCCGGGGTGCTCCTGCAGAATTTTCCGGCCGATGGCGGTGGTCTCAGAGGGAGAGGGAGTGACAGAGGCGCCGTAGGTCCGCATGACCTCCCGGCGGAAGGGCTTTTGCTCGTAGCTGACCTTTACCATATACACCTTGCAGTCCAGACCCAGGTATGCGCAAGCCATGGACAGGGCCGTGCCCCACTGGCCGGCGCCGGTCTCGGTGGTAACACCTTTGAGGCCCTGCTGCTTGGCATAATAGGCCTGGGCAATGGCGCTGTTCAGCTTGTGGGAGCCGGAGGTATTGTTGCCCTCAAACTTGTAGTAGATTTTGGCGGGGGTGCCCAGGGCCTTTTCCAGGCAGTAGGCCCGTACCAGGGGAGAGGGACGGTACATCTTGTAGAAATCCAGGATCTCCTGGGGAATGGGGATCTCCCGGTCATCATTGTCCAGCTCCTGGCGGATCAGCTCATCGCAGAACACAGGGCGCAGGTCCTCAAAGCCCATAGGCTTTCCGGTGCCGGGATTCAGCAGGGGAGCGGGCTTGACCTTCATGTCAGCCCGGACATTGTACCATGCCTTGGGCATCTCGTCTTCGGAGAGATAAATTTTGTAGGGAATGTTGTTGATTTCGGCTGCCATGGTGCGTTCTCCTTTCATAGCTCGTAAACGGTCCTTTGTGGAGAAGACATCAAAAAAAGACCTTCATCCACAAACGAACCTGTTGATAGGTTCCTTTGGGACAAAAGTCTGAAACTTCTGCGGTGCCACCCAAATTGACGAAAAATCGTCCCCTCGGCGACGTGCCGTCACACGTCTTTCCTTGGTAACGGGGGAAAAGCCCGGCGGTGCCTACTAAGGTTTCCCTGTTCGGCCCGCCCTCTACGGTCCATTCCACGAACGCCTTTCCGCTGCCCTTTCACTACCGGCAGCTCGCTGGGGGAAATGCCCTTTCGTGTACTTACTCCGTGTCATCGGTTTTGGTTTTGAACTTGGCGCAAGCATACGCCGCCCGAGGGCAAATGTCAAGCGGAAATTTGCTGTTTCATCCAAAAAGCTAAAAATTAGCAGGACGTTTCCAACAAAAACGGCAAACCGCACAAAGAAATGTGAAGACGGGCAGGAAAGCTCTGTTGCATTTCCTACTGGATTTTCTCCGGTTTTGCCCCTATAATCAGGGACAGAAAAGAGGTGAGCGGATATGACTGCAGAAGAAATGCTATGGGAATACGGCGGTGATATTCTGCGTTCGCCTACCATGGATCAGGAGCGCACGATCCCCCAGCACGGCAGCACCACCTGCTACGATCATTCCGTGGCGGTGACGCTTTGCAGCATCCGTCTGGCTCAAAAATGGGGCTGGGATGTGGATTGGCGGAGTCTGGTGCGGGGCGCACTGCTTCATGACTATTTTCTCTACAACTGGCGGGAACACAACCGGGACCACAAACTCCACGGGTTCTACCACGCCCGCAAGGCCATGGAGAACGCCCAGCGGGATTTCGGTTTGAATCCGCTGGAAGCGAATATCATCCACCGGCATATGTTTCCCCTGAACCCCACGCCGCCCAAGTACAAGGAGAGCGTTGTGGTGACCTGCGCGGACAAGATCTGTGCCACCCGGGAGGTCTGGAGCTGCGTGCGGAACGCATCGACCCGGCGCTTCCGTGCCCTGATGGGAACGAAGTAAACACTGTGTCAAGAAGTGAAAAATACCCCCGCTTGTGAGACAGAGCCTTGTCTCGCAAGCGGGGGTTTCGTTATACCTGAGAAGGAAATTACCGGCGGGGACGATTTTCAGGACTCCTTTTTTGGACAGCCGCCGGCACAGTGCCGGCAGTCTCCGGAACAGCCGCAGCTGCCCTTTTTCCGCCAGCGGCGGATCGCGGCGACGGCGGCAAGGGTAACCAACGCCAGCAGCAGCCAATCCAAAGTGGTCATCACAGAATCCCCACCAGCGTATAGACCACAAAGGCCACGATCCACGCTACGCAGCACTGCATCAGCACCACGCCCACGGTTTTCAGGGTGGAGTTGAACTCCCGGCGGATGGTGGCCACCGCCGCGATGCAGGGGGTATAGAGCAGGGTGAATACCAGAAAGCTGATGGCGGCCCGGCTGGCGAACAGAGTGGAGAGGGCGGCGCCGCCCAGCAGGATCTCCAGTGTACTGACCACGGACTCCTTGGCGATGAAGCCGGAGATCAGGGAGGTGGCGCAGCGCCAGTCCGCAAAGCCCAGAGGGGCGAACACCGGCGCGATCCACTGACCGATGAGGGCCAGCAAACTGTCGGCGCTGTCAGTGACCACGTTCAGCCGGGTATCAAAGCTCTGGAGGAACCAGATGATGATAGTGGCCAGAAAAATCACGGTAAAGGCCCGCTCTAAAAAGTCTCTGGCCTTTTCCCACAGCAGCAGAGCCACACTTTTAAGGCTGGGAAGGCGGTAGTTGGGAAGCTCCATGACGAAGGGTACAGGCTTGCCCCGGAAGGCCGTCTGATTCATAATGAGAGCCGCCACAATGCCGATCATAATGCCCAGCAGGTACAGAGAGATCATCACCAGCGCCTGATACTTGGGGCAGAAGGCGGCGGTGAAGAAGGCGTAAATGGAGATCTTGGCGGAGCAGCTCATATAGGGCGTCAGCAGAATGGTCATTTTCCGGTCCCGGTCAGAGGACACGGTGCGGGTGGCCATGATAGCGGGCACGGAGCAGCCGAAGCCGATGAGCATGGGCACGATACTGCGGCCGGACAGACCAATTTTCCGCAGAGGCTTGTCCATCACAAAGGCTACACGGGCCATATAGCCGGTGTCCTCCAGAATGGACAGGAAGAAGAACAGGGTCACAATGATGGGGAGGAACACCAGTACGCTGCCCACACCGGCGAAAATGCCGTCGATGATGAGGCTGTGGACCACCGGATTGATGCCGTAGGCCGTCAGCGCCCGGTCTGCCAGGGCGGTCAGGGCGTCGATCCCCACGTCCATCCAGTCGGACAGCCGCTGGCCAATGACGTTGAAGGTCAGGTAGAAGGTCAGCAGCATCACTGCCAAAAAGGTGGGGATGGCGGTGTACCGGCCGGTGAGGATCCGGTCGAACTTCATGGAGCGGGCGTGTTCCCGGCTCTCATGGCACTTCACCACGGAGGTGCTCACCACATTTTCAATAAAGCTGTACCGCATATCCGCCAGTGCGGCGTTGCGGTCCAGACCGGTCTCTGTCTCCATCTGGACGATACAGTGTTCCAGCAGTTCCTTTTCGTTTTCATCCAGCTTCAGCTGGTCCGCCAGATCGTCGCCGCCCTCGATGAGCTTGGCGGCGCAGAACCGGGCGGGAACGCCTATACGGTCGGCATGGTCCGCGATGAGGTGCACCACGGCGTGAATACAGCGGTGTACGGCAGAGTCGTCCGAACAGAAGTCCGTCACCTTGGGCAGGATCTTTCTGCGAGCCACAGTCAGCGCCTGATCTACCAGCTCGCTGACGCCCTCGCCCTTGGCCGCCGTGATGGGGATTACGGGGATCCCCAGCGCCTGACTCATTTTCCGCACGTCGATGGAGCCGCCGTTGGCCCGGACCTCATCCATCATGTTCAGGGCCAGCACCATGGGCACCCGCAGCTCCAAAAGCTGAAGAGTCAGATACAGGTTCCGCTCGATGTTGGTGGCGTCCACGATATTGATGATGCCGTCGGGCTTCTGATTGATGATGAAGTCCCGAGAAACGATCTCCTCCTGCGTATAGGGCCGCAGGGAATAGATACCCGGCAGGTCCACAACGGAACAGCCCTTTTCATCCCGGATCTCGCCCATTTTCTGATCCACGGTAACGCCGGGGAAGTTGCCCACGTGCTGATTGGAGCCGGTGAGGGCGTTGAACAGCGTGGTCTTGCCGCAGTTCTGATTGCCTACCAACGCAAAAACCATCAGGGCTCCTCCTTCACTTCGATCTTTTCGGCCTCCTCCACCCGGAGGGTCAGCTCATAGCCCCGGACGCGGATCTCAATGGGGTCTCCCATGGGGGCGATCTTCTGTAAGGTGACCCGCGTGCGGGGAATCAGTCCCATATCCAGCAGGCGGCAGCGCAGAGGGCCGTCTCCGCCCACAGAGGTAATGGTGCCGGAGGCACCGATCTTTAATTGATCCAATGTCATTTCGGTTTCGCTCCTGTCCGATCAATTTGCCATTCTGATGGTATCATTCTCCATAAGTGCTGTCAATGTGAAGTATCATAAAAAATAGCCGATTTCCCATGAAAAAATGAGAACCGTGCCTGTATCGGCCTTCAAACAAACTTCCCTTGACAATTCTGACGGATACATTTAATATAGTAAGCGTTTAGATTTACCCCAACAGACAGGGAAAAACGCCTGTTTTTCCGTGCGGTAGGGCAAATTGCCTGCCATTCGCCCCAAAACCGGGAACGGATACGGCGAATTTGGAAGCCGGACCCTGTTGCCGGCAAATGCATCCAATCAAACGACCAGAGAATGAGAAAGGAGCCGCCGACCTATGGAGATCATCACCAGCAGACAGAATCCGCTGTGCACCCATCTCCGGAAGCTGGCGGCCTCTGCGTCCTACCGCCGCCAGCGGGGAGAATTCCTCTGCGACAGTCCCAAGCTGTTGAAGGAAGCGCTGCTGTGGGGGGCGGAGGTCCGCACCGTTGTGGCTACGGCGGGGGTAGACCTGCCGGAACTGCCCTTGGGTGTGCGGCAGGTGGAGGTCCCGGCGGAGGTGATGAAGTCCCTCTCACCGATGGAGACCCCTCAGGGGACGCTGTTCACCTGCGCCATCCATGCGGAGCCGCTGCCGGAAACGCTGGCGGGCCGCCGCTATGTGGTGCTGGATACCCTGCAGGACCCCGGCAATGTGGGCACCATCCTCCGCACGGCGGACGCCTTCCATGCCGATGGGATGTTTCTGGTGAACGGCTGCGCGGATCTCTATAACCCCAAGACCCTCCGGGCCACCATGGGAGCGGTGTTCCGCTGCCCGGTGTGGACGGTGGGGGCGGAGGAGCTGTCCGCTCTGCTGAAAAAGAGCGGCATTCCTCTTTACGGCGCGGCGCTGCGGGAGGATACCCTGGACGCCCGTGCGGTGGATTACAACCGCTGCGCCATTGCCATCGGCAGCGAGGGCCGGGGACTGACGGAGGGCGTGTTGGCCCTCTGCGACCGGACAATCAAAATTCCCATGAGCGAGCACTGCGAATCGTTGAACGCGGCAGCGGCAGCCACGGTTCTGCTGTGGGAGGCCGCCCGGAATGACTGAGCGGGGAGGACGGGGGATATGCTGAAATATTGGGTATGGCTGTCGGAACTGAAGGGCCTGCGAAATCAGACCAAGCTGGCGCTGCTGCGCCGTTTCGGCGATCCGGAGAGCATTTTCTACGCCGATCCTGATGAACTGATGCTGACGGAGGGGGCTGACCCCGGTCAGCTGAAGCTGCTGGAAAACCATGATCTCGCCCCGGCGGACAAAATTCTTGCCGACTGTCAGCGGCTGGATATTCAGCTTCTGACCTTTTCCGACGCCGCCTATCCCGGACGGCTGAAAAACATCTACGATCCACCGGCTTTGCTCTATTACAAAGGTAAGCTGCCGTTGCTGGACGATCTGCTCAGCGTAGCGGTGGTGGGCACCCGCGACTGTACGCCCTACGGCGTTGCCTGCGCGGAAAAGCTTGGCTTTGGCCTGGCCTCCGGCGGGGCCGTGGTGGTGAGCGGTCTGGCAAAGGGCATCGACGCCGCAGCCACACGGGGCGCTCTCAGGGCCGGCGGCGTGACCATAGGCGTGGCGGGCAACGGCTTGGACGTCCATTATCCCTATGAGAGTCGGTATCTCTATGAAGATGTAGCGGCATCAGGCGTTCTGTTTTCGGAATACCCACCGGGGACGGAGCCGGCGCCGGGGCATTTCCCGGTGCGGAACCGTATTCTTTCCGGCCTGTCCTTAGCGGCTCTGGTGGTGGAAGCGCCGGAACGGAGCGGCGCGCTGATCACCGCTATGACGGCCTTGGAGCAGGGCCGGGATGTATTTGCGGTCCCCGGTCCCATCGACGCACCTACCAGCGTGGGCTGCAACCGTCTGATCCGGGACGGCGCGGGGCTGGTAACGGATGCGTCCGACATTTTGCGGGAGTATGAGGGCCGCTTCACTTTGAATCTGAAAGAGGCGCGGGAGGAGCCGGAGACTCTGGGCTATCAGGCCCGGACGGTGCCGGAGCCGAAGCCTGTGGCCCCTGCCCTCAGCCTGTCCCGCGGCGATGTGGAGCTGACGGATGACCAGATCGCCATTTTAAAAGCGCTTTCCGATACGGAGCCCATGCAGGTGGATGACCTCACCGAGCTGGTGGACATCCCCACCCGTCGGGTGCTTTCTGCCCTGACGGTCCTTGAGATCGACCAATATGTGGTCCAGCACGCGGGCAAGCACTATACCCGCGCCGTGACCCTTACAGAATAAACGCGCTCCTGAGCACGATCAGAATATGAAAACGCGGCTTTTGAACAAAGCCGCCGGAGGTAACTATGGCAAAACAGAGCTTGGTCATCGTGGAGTCTCCTGCGAAGGCCAAAACCATTGGAAAATATCTGGGCAAGGACTATGAGGTAAAGGCCTGCATGGGCCATCTCCGGGACTTGCAGAAAAGCAAACTCAGCGTGGATGTAGACAATGACTTCGAGCCGGTCTACAAGCCCATCAAGGGGAAGGAAGCCATCATTTCTGACCTGAAAAAATCCGCCAAGGCGGCGGATACCGTGTACCTCGCAACCGACCCGGACCGCGAGGGCGAGGCCATCAGCTGGCACCTGAAAAGCCTGCTGGATCTGCCGGACAAGAAAACAAAGCGGGTCACTTTCAATGAGATCACGAAGAACGTGGTCCGTCAGAGCATTCAGCATCCCCGGGACATCGACCAGAATCTGGTGGATGCCCAGCAGGCCCGGCGTATTCTGGACCGGCTGGTGGGCTATCAGCTCAGTCCCCTGCTGTGGAAGAAGATCAAGCGGGGCCTGTCCGCAGGACGGGTCCAGTCTGTTGCCACCCGAATGGTGGATGACCGGGAGCGGGAGATCGAGAATTTCAAGCCGGAGGAGTACTGGAACATTGACGCCAGCTTCGGCG